>JAAUYH010211239.1_pt1 | contig 27026 bp, 24 predicted proteins | sample 7278061 | NCBI WGS metagenome assembly JAAUYH01 (sample SAMN14350203, study PRJNA611818) | marine sediment metagenome | isolation source: surface marine sediment (0.6m) | place: French Polynesia: Moorea | collected 2018-08
CCGGGCGCGGGCGACCGTGTCGGCCAGCGCATCGTGGCGGTCGAGCAGGGCGATTGCCTGGTCCAGGTCGCCGTCGCGGGTCTCCTGGTCGACCAGGGCGCGGCGCCAGAAGGCGCGCTCGGTGTCGTCGCCGCGGGCGTAGGCCAAGACCACCGGGAGGGTGAACTTGCCGTCCTGGAAATCGTCGCCGACGGTCTTGCCGAGCCGGGCCTGGCGAGCGGAGTAGTCGAGCACGTCGTCGACCAGCTGGAAGGCTACGCCGAGCTGGGTGCCGAATTCGCCGAGCGCCTCCTGATCGGCCTCGCCGCGGTCGGCGACCACGGCTCCGATGCGGCAGGCGGCGGCGAACAGCGCCGCGGTCTTCGAGCGGATGATCTGCAGATAGGTCTCCTCGCTGGTCTCCGCATCGTTGATGGCGGAGAGCTGCAGCACCTCGCCCTCGACGATCACCGCCGAGGCGTTCGACAGGATGCGCAGGACGTCGAGCGACCCGTCCTCGACCATCAGCTGGAAGGCGCGGGCGAAGAGGAAATCCCCGACCAGCACGCTCGCCTGATTGCCGAACACGTCGTTGGCCGAGGCCTTGCCGCGCCTCAACCCGCTCTCATCGACCACGTCGTCATGCAGCAGGGTCGCGGTGTGCAGCAGCTCGACCGCGGCGGCGAGGCCGATATGGCGGATGCCGCCATGGCCGCACAGCCGGGCGCTGGCCAGGGTCAGCATCGGGCGCAGCCGCTTGCCGCCGGAGGCGACGATGTAGCTGGCAAGCTGCGGGATCATCCGCACCGGGCTGTCCATGCGGTCGACGATGGTCTCGTTGACCGCGTGCAGATCGTCGGCGACGAGCGCGGTCAGCCGCTCCAGCGCGTTCGAGGCGCTGAGGGCCTTCAAGTCCGTAGGTCCGGCGGCTGCCGTCACGCGCTGGTCTCCAGTGTTGGCCGGATTGTCCGATCCTGCCGCATCGGCGCGCCCATCTCGCCGAAGCGGGCCCCGTCTTCCCCCGCCGGCTCGGACCGCGTCATGGTCGCGGTCGCGCCCGCATTGACGCCCCTGGCGTCGCTTGTCAGCATAGGCCGAGACCGAGGCCGGTCAAGGGTTGCGGGCGCCTGCGCCGCGCGTGTCCCACGGTCCTGAGCAGCGATGGGAATCCGCACGGGTGAGAGAGTTGCTGCGCACCACCGACGTCGTCAGGCTGTCCTGGCTGACCGCTCTGCTCAACGATGCCGGGATCGAATCGGTGGTCCTGGACAACCACATGTCGGTGCTGGAAGGCAGCGTCAACGCGATCCCCCGGCGGCTGATGGTCGATACCGACGATTACCGCCAGGCGCGCCGGGTGCTGACGGAGGCCGGTGAATCCCTGCCGGATGAATGAGCCGGACATGGCGGTCACCGCCGACCATCTCCTGGGCGGCCGGATCGTCCTGAGACAACCGGCTGACGGCTATCGCGCGGCCGTCGACCCGGTCCTGCTCGCCGCCGCCGCACCGGCGCGCGACGGGCGCTGGCTCGATCTCGGATGCGGGGTGGGCGCGGTGGCGCTGTGCCTGGCGTCGCGCCTGCCGGCGTGCCAGGTGACCGGTCTCGAGGTCCAGCCGGCGCTCGCCGAGCTGGCGCGTCACAACGTGGCCGAGAACGGACTGTCGGGGCGCATCGACATCGTGACCGGCGACCTGCTGGAGCCGCCGACGGGACTCGGTGAACCGGCGTTCCAGGGTGTCATTGCCAACCCGCCCTATCTGGAGCCCGATCAGTCGCCGCCGCCCGGGGAGTCGAAGGCGATCGCCAATCAGGAAGGGGTGGCCGGGCTGGCGGATTGGATCGGCTTTGCCCACCGCGCCGTGGCGCACAAGGGCTGGCTGGCGATGATCCATCGGGCGGACCGGATCGACGCGCTCTGTGCCGCGCTGCATCCGGGTTTCGGAGATGTCCGACTGTTGCCGGTGTGGCCGAAGCGCGGCCGCCCGGCGCGCCGGGTGATCGTGCTGGCGCGCAAGGGCGTGCGGTCGCCGGCGACGGTGCTGCCCGGGCTCGTGCTGCACGAGGAGGATGGCGAATTCACCAGCGAGGCCGATGCGGTCCTGCGGGACGGCGCCGCTCTGCCACTTTGACGCCACGGTGCCGGCCCCATATATCTGGAGCATCAATTCGCCCTGGATCCTGAGTGCCGCATGCCCAAGTGGTTCCCGTTCGGACGGTTTCGCCGTCGTGCGCCGGTGGTGCCGGTGTTGCGCCTGTCCGGCGTGATCGGGCAGATGGGGCCGTTTCGGCGCGGACTGACCCTGCAGGCGCTGGCCGCGACCATCGAGAAGGCCTTCTCGATGCCGGGCACGCGGGCGGTGGCGCTGTCGGTCAACTCGCCGGGCGGCTCGCCGGTGCAGTCGGCCCTGATCAGCCGGCGGATTCGCGACCTGTCCTCGGAGAAGGACATCCCGGTCTACGCCTTCGTGGAGGATGTCGCGGCCTCCGGCGGCTACTGGCTGGCCTGCGCGGCGGATGAGATCTATGTCGACGAGAGCTCGATCGTCGGGTCGATCGGCGTGGTGTCGGCCGGATTCGGCTTCAACGAGCTGATCGAGAAGCACGGTATCGAGCGCCGGGTGCACACCGCCGGCAAGCGCAAGGTCATCCTGGACCCGTTCCGCCCGGAACTGCCGGAGGATGTCGACGCGCTGAAGGAGCTGCAGACCGACATTCACGAGGCCTTCAAGGCCATGGTGCGCAAGCGCCGGGCCGGCAAGCTGAAGGCCAAGGAGGACGAGCTGTTCGAGGGCGCCTTCTGGTCCGGGGCGAAATGCGTCGAGTACGGGCTGGTCGACGGCATCGGGCATCTGCGGCCGACGATGCGCGCCAAGTTCGGGCCCAGCGTGCGGCTGCACGCGGCGATGCCGAAGATGGGCTGGCTGCGGCGCCGGATCGGCTTCCAGGGCGCAGCGCCTCCGAGCGACGCCGGCGAGGACCTGATTTCCCGACTGTCTCCGCGGCTGGTCGACGACCTGCTTGCGGCGGTCGAGGAGCGCGCCCTCTGGCAGCGCTTCGGCCTGTGACGGCTCGGTCCCTGGGCGCATGACAGAGCCGCCCGGGACTGCTAAACCGCTCTCATGTTCAGCATTCCCAAACTGCTCGTTCTGGTCGCCCTGATCCTGGTGGTGCTCTACGGGTTCAGGATCGCGGGCAGCCTCAATCGCCGTCGGCAGCAGCGTGAGGCGGCGCCGGATCCGACGCCGGAGAAGAAACGGGAGCGCGAGCGCCTGGAAGCCGAGGATCTGGTCCAGTGTCCGAAATGCGGCGCCTATGTCTCGGCCGGCGCCGACCATGAGTGCCGGCGCCAGGCGTGAGCGGAAATCTTTCCGTGGCACGGCTTGATTAGCCCCAACGCTGCCTCTATTTTGCGCCGCACCAATCGCGACCCTTCCTCCGGCCCACCCTGAGACATGGCGACCATCGAAGCCCCGCCGCGGTCCTTTCAGGAGCTCATCCTGCGGCTGCAGACCTTCTGGGCGGATCATGGCTGCGTCGTCCTGCAGCCCTATGACATGGAGGTCGGCGCCGGCACCTCGCATCCGGCGACGACGCTGAGGGCGCTCGGCCCCGAGGACCGCTGGAACTGCGCCTATGTGCAGCCGTCGCGGCGGCCGACCGACGGCCGCTATGGCGAGAACCCCAACCGGCTGCAGCACTACTATCAGTTCCAGGTGCTGCTGAAGCCGTCGCCGCCGGACAGCCAGCAGGTCTATCTGGACAGCCTCTACGCCATCGGCATCGACCCGGAGATGCACGACATCCGCTTCGTGGAGGACGATTGGGAGAATCCGACGCTGGGCGCCTGGGGGCTGGGCTGGGAAGTCTGGTGCGACGGCATGGAGGTGTCGCAGTACACCTATTTCCAGCAGGTCGGCGGCATCGAATGCAGCCCGGTGCCGGTGGAGTACACCTACGGGCTGGAGCGGCTGGCGATGTATGTGCTGGGCGTGAACAACGTCTACGACCTGCCGTTCAACGACCCCGACGCGCCCGGCGCCAAGCGCTATGGCGACGTGTTCCACCGGGCGGAGCGGGAATACTCGGCGTTCAATTTCGAGCATGCCGACACCGAGGTGCTGCTGCGGCATTTCCAGGATGTGGAAACCGCCTGCCGGGCCTTGATCGAGCAGCGGCTGACCCTGCCGGCCTATGACCAGTGCCTGAAGGCCGGGCATCTCTTCAACCTGCTGGATGCCCGCGGCGTCATCAGCGTGGTCGAGCGGGCCGCCTATATCGGCCGGATCCGCAATCTCGCGCGGGCCTGCTGCGAGATGTGGCTGGAGGCGGCCTGAGGCCGGGGCGGGCGATGGCTGAGTTCGTGCTGGAGCTGTTCTCCGAGGAGATCCCCGCCGGGATGCAGGCACGGGCCGCGTCCGACCTGGAACGGCTGGTGACCGCCGGTCTGAAGGAAGCCGGGCTGGACTGGACCGCGACCGAGGCGCATTCCACGCCGCGGCGGCTGGTGTTGTGGGTCGACGGGCTGCCGCTGGCGCAGCCGGACGTGAAGGAGGAGCGCAAGGGGCCGAAGGTCGACGCGCCGGAGAAGGCGATCGCCGGGTTCCTCAGGTCGAACGAGGTGACGCTGGAGCAGTGCGAGCAGCGCGAGACACCGAAGGGACCGGTCTGGTTCGCGGTGATCGAGCGGCTGGGGCGCCCGACCGGCGAGGTGCTGGTGGAGATCATCGACACGGCGGTGCGCGACCTGCCCTGGCCCAAGAGCATGCGCTGGTCCGATGGCGGCTTCCGCTGGGTGCGGCCGTTGCACCATATCCTGGCGCTGTTCGACGGCGCGCCGCTGGTCGGCGAGTTCGAGCCGCATCCGAAGAGCCGCTTCGTGTTCTCCGCCCTGGTGCGCGGCCACCGCTTCCTGGCGCCGGAGGCGGTGCCGGTGTCGAACTATGCCGAGTACAGGCAGGCCCTGGCCGACGGCTTCGTGGTGCTGGACCGGGAGGAGCGCAAAGCGCTGATCCTGGAGCAGGCGACCAAGCTCGCCAAGGCCGAGGGCCTCAAGCTCCGCGAAGATCCGGGGCTGGTCGACGAGGTGGCCGGGCTGGTGGAGTGGCCGGTGTGCCATATCGGCCGCATCGACGAGGCCTTCATGGACGTACCGCCGGAGGTGCTGATCACCTCGATGCGGTCGCATCAGCGCTATTTCGCGCTGGAGACCAAGAAGGGCGCGCTGGCGCCGCGCTTCGTGATGGTCTCGAACCGGCCGACCAAGGACGGCGGCGAGGCGGTGATCGACGGCAATGAGCGGGTCCTGCGGGCCCGGCTGTCGGACGCCAAGTTCTTCTGGGACCAGGACCGCAAGGTGAGGCTTGAGGACCGGGTCCCGGCACTGAAGCAGATCATCTTCCACGCCAAGCTGGGGACGGTCGAGGACAAGGTTCTGCGCCTGCAGACCCTGGCCGCGGAGCTTGCCGAGACGATTTCCGGTGCGGAGCCAGATCGGGCGCGCAGCGCGGCGCTGCTGGCCAAGGCCGACCTCACCTCCGGCATGGTCGGGGAATTCCCGGAGCTCCAGGGCATCATGGGGCGGTACTACGCCCGCGCCGAGGGCGAGACCGAGGAGGTCGCGCAAGCGATCGCCGAGCATTATTCGCCGCTGGGACCGAACGACAGCTGCCCGACCGAGCCGACCTCCGTCGCCGTGGCGCTGGCGGACAAGATCGACACCCTGGTCGGGTTCTTCGCGATCGACGAAAAGCCGACCGGCAGCCGCGATCCCTACGGGCTGCGCCGTGCCGCCCTCGGGATCATAAGGCTGATCGTCGAGAACCGGCTGCGATTGCCGCTGGCGGAGATCACCGGGAGCGTCTGGACCCTGTACAGGAGCCAGGGCGTGTCGGTCCGGTCACTGGATGACAGCCGGTCCGAGCTTCTCGCCTTCTTTGCCGACCGGCTCAAGGTCACGCTGCGCGAGAAGGGCGTGCGCCATGATCTGGTGGACGCGGTCTTCGCCCTGGGCGGCGAGGACGATCTGGTGCGGCTGCTGGCGCGGGTCGATGCGCTGGGTGCGTTCCTCGACAGCGACGACGGCGCCAATCTGCTGGTGGCCTACCGCCGGGCCGCCAACATCGTGCGCATCGAGTCGAAGAAGGACAAACGCAGCTTCGATGATCCGGTCGACCGCGCGCTGCTTCGGGAATCCGATGAGACAGCCCTGGTCGACGCGCTGGACGCGGTGACCCAATCGGTCGAGCCGCAGCTGGCGGCGGAGGCGTTCGTCGCCGCGATGGAGTCGCTGGCGACGTTGCGCGGCCCGGTCGACCGGTTCTTCGACCATGTCACGGTCAACACGGACGACGCGGCGCTGCGGGTCAATCGCCTCTGCCTGTTGACCGAGATCACCGCGACGATGAACCGGGTCGCCGTATTCTCGAAGATCGAGGGATAGCGGCGGCCGAAGACGGTTGATGGCGCAGGCGGAACGGGGCGGATTGGTGGCACTGTCTTAACCAGGTCGCTGCCATACTGAGGAAGCATCGCTCGACAACGGGAGCAGGACGGCGATGGGAAAAAAATGGGTATACGGCTTCGGCGGCGGCAAGGCTGACGGAGCCGCCGACATGAAGGGCCTGCTGGGCGGCAAGGGCGCCAACCTGGCGGAGATGAGCCGGCTGGGCCTGCCCGTGCCGCCCGGATTCACGGTCACGACCGGGGTCTGCACCCATTTCTACGCCAATGACCGAAGCTATCCCGACGAGCTGGCCGACCAGGTGAATGCCGCGATGGCGGCGATCGAAAAGCAGGTCGGCGCGACCTTCGGGGATCCCAAGAACCCGTTGCTGGTCTCGGTGCGGTCGGGCGCCAGGGCGTCGATGCCGGGCATGATGGACACGGTGCTCAATCTCGGGCTGAACGATTCCACGGTGGCCGGGCTGGCCGAGCGGACCGGCGACGCCCGCTTCGCCTATGACAGCTATCGCCGCTTCATCCAGATGTTCGGCGACGTGGTGCTGGGGGTGGAGCATTACCAGTTCGAGGAGGTGCTGGAGCACGTCAAGCGCGATCGCCACCTCACCTTGGACACCGACCTGACCGCCGAGGATTGGCGCAGCGTTGTCGATCAGTACAAGCAGGTGGTGCAGGACACCCTGGAAGCGCCCTTCCCGCAGGACCCGAAGGAGCAGCTGTGGGGCGCCATCGGCGCGGTGTTCGGGTCGTGGATGAACCAACGGGCCATCACCTATCGCCGCCTGCACGACATCCCCTCGGAATGGGGCACGGCGGTCAACGTCCAGGCCATGGTGTTCGGCAACATGGGCGACGACTGCGCCACCGGCGTCGCCTTCACCCGCAATCCGTCGACCGGCGAGAACGCCTTCTACGGCGAATACCTGATCAACGCCCAGGGCGAGGATGTGGTGGCCGGCATCCGCACGCCGCGGCCGCTGACCAAGGCGGCCGAGCAGGACAAGGCGCTTCCGTCCATGGAAAGCGCCATGACCGGCCTCTATCGCCAGCTCGACGACATCCGCAATTCGTTGGAAACGCACTACCGCGACATGCAGGACATCGAGTTCACGGTCCAGCAGGACCGGCTCTACATCCTGCAGACCCGGTCCGGCAAGCGCACCGCCGCCGCGGCCCTGAAGATCGCGGTGGATATGTGCGCCGAAGGGCTGATCGACCGTAACGAGGCCGTCGCCCGTATCGAGCCCGGATCGCTGGATCAATTGCTGCATCCGACCCTGGACCCCGAGGCGGAACGCAAGGTGGTGGCGCGCGGGCTGCCGGCATCGCCCGGCGCCGGCGCCGGGCGCATCGTGCTGAGCGCCGACGAGGCGGAATCCATGGCCCAGATGGGCGAGACCGTGATCCTGGTTCGCGAGGAGACCAGCCCCGAGGACATCCACGGCATGCATGCGGCCGCCGGCATCCTGACCACCCGCGGCGGCATGACCAGCCACGCCGCCGTGGTGGCCCGCGGCATGGGCCGACCCTGCGTCTCCGGCGCCGGCGAAATCCGCATCGACACCAAGGCGCGCAGCCTGACCGTGCGGGGCGTGACCCTGAAGGCCGGCGACATCATCACCCTGGACGGCTCGACCGGCGAGGTGATGCAGGGCGAGGTCCCGACGATCCAGCCGGAGCTCTCGGGCGATTTCGCCAAGCTGATGGGCTGGGCCGACGACATCCGGCGGATGCGGGTGCGGGCCAACGCGGAGACCCCGGCCGATGCGCGCACCGCGCGCACCTTCGGCGCCGAGGGCATCGGGCTGTGCCGGACCGAGCACATGTTCTTCGAGGCGGAGCGGATCGTCGCCATGCGGCGCATGATCGTCGCCGAGACCGTGGAGGAGCGCAAAGCCGCCCTGTCGGACCTGCTGCCGATGCAACGCCAGGACTTCGCCGAGCTGTTCCGCATCATGGAAGGGCTGCCGGTGACCATCCGGCTGCTTGACCCTCCCTTGCACGAGTTCCTGCCGCATTCGCCGGACGAGATGGTCGAGATCGCCAAGGCGGCCGGTGCCGACCCGCTGCGCATCACCCATCGCGCGGCGCAGCTGCACGAGAGCAATCCGATGCTTGGCCATCGCGGCTGCCGCCTGGGTATCACCTATCCGGAGATCTACGAGATGCAGGCCCGGGCCATCTTCGAGGCGGCGGCGGAGGTCGCCGGCGACGATGGCGCGTCGGTCATCCCGGAGGTCATGATTCCGCTCGCCTTCTCGCGCGAGGAGCTGGAATCCCTGAGAGCGCGGGTCGTCACGGTCGCCGGCGAGGTCGAGGCCGAGCGCGGCGTCAAGCTGGACTATCTGGTCGGCACCATGATCGAGTTGCCGCGCGCCGCCCTGCAGGCGGAGGAACTGGCGACGGCGGCCGAGTTCTTCAGCTTCGGAACCAACGACCTCACGCAGACGACCTTCGGGATCAGCCGGGACGATGCCACGGCCTTCCTGCCGGCGTACCAGTCGGCGGGGATCGTCGAGCAGGATCCGTTCGTCACGCTGGATCAGGACGGGGTCGGCGAATTGGTGACGATGGCCTGCGAGCGCGGTCGCAAGGCGCGGCCGGACCTCAAGCTCGGCATCTGCGGCGAACATGGCGGCGATCCGGCCTCGATCCGGTTCTGCGAGCAGGTCGGGCTCGACTATGTCAGCTGCTCACCCTATCGCGTGCCGATTGCGCGTCTGGCGGCCGCCCAGGCGACCCTGGCCGACGGAGTCGAGGCCAAGGCGACGGCGTGATGGCGGAAGGGGACGCGGGCGCACCCTGGCGGGCCGAGTATCTCGACAGGCCGGATGGCGCCAGACTGCGGCTGGCCCATTGGCTGCCCGCCGCGGCTCCGCGGGCGACGATGCTCCTGCTGCACGGCCGGACCGAGTTCAACGAGAAGTATGAGGAGACCGCCGGCGACCTGATCGCCCGCGGCTTCGACATCTGGTCGTTCGACTGGCGCGGCCAGGGTCTCTCGACCCGGCTCCTGGAGGACCGCCAACGCGGCCATGTCGACGATTACGACGTGCTGGTCGCCGACCTGCGGGCGGTGATCGATCACGCCCGGCATGCCGCGGGCGCGGGCGGCGGCGAGCGTCCACTGGTGCTGCTGGCGCATTCCATGGGCGGGCTGGTGGCGATGCGCTATCTGGTGTCCGGCGCCACCGAGCCGGCGGCGGTGGCGTTGTCGGCGCCGCTGCTGGGCATCGGGCCCGGGCCGTTTCCGACCTGGCTGGTGAAGATCCTGGCCCGCCTGGCGGTCTGGTTCGGCCAGGCGGATCGCTTCGCCGTGACCCAAAGACCGTGGCGGCCCGGCAACGAGTCCTTCGAGAACAACGCGGTGACCACCGACCCGGACCGGCATGCCATCCATCAGAAGTGGTTCCGGGACAAGCCCGAGCTGGTGCTGGGCGGCGTGACCTGGGGCTGGCTGGACGAGACGATCCGGGCCTGCGAGGCGCTGTTCGCCCCGGGAGAGCCGGCGCGGGTCGCCGTCCCGGTGCTGTTCGGCCTGGCCGCCGACGATGTCGTGGTGAGCCGGTCGGCGATTGCCCGCATGGCCTCCCTGGTTCCGGGAGCGCAGATCAAGACCTATGCGCGGGCGCGCCATGAGCTGCTGATGGAGCGGGACGAGGTTCGCGACGCGTTTCTGGCCGACATCGATGCCTTCCTGAAGGATCGGGGGATCTGACGCGTGGTCCGGTCGGCCGCCCTGGCCCTGGTCGTCCTGCTGTCGGCCCTGGCGTTTCCAGTCCCCAGTCCGGCACAGGACCAGGACATAGACGGGGAGTCGGTGCGCACGGTCGACGTGTTCTACCTGACCAACCGGCACCGGATTGACGGTGAAGCGGGCGACAGCGTCTATTCCGGTGCCCGCGGTGCACCGCGCTACGGCCGCTGCCGCGTCGCCTTCACCCCGATTCCGATCCTCAACAGCGTCGGATCGAACGTGCCGTTCTACATTCCGCGCGAGACGATTGACATCCGGCCTGCCGAGACCGAAACCGCCGAACTGTTCCTGGACACCCTCGAGGATGCGGTTGCCGGGACCTCCTCGCGCTCGGTGGTCGTCTTTGTCCATGGCTACAATTACGGTTTCGAGCGCACCTGCCGCATGGCGGCGGAGATGCAGCGCACGCTGGCCGGCGATCCCGTCGTCGTGATGTTCAGTTGGCCGGCGAACGGATTGCCGACGGATTATGTGAGCGACGTCGCGGACATGGAATGGAGCGTACCGCTGCTGGCCGAATTCCTGGATCGGCTGGGCGGCAGGCTCGGTACGGAGGGCGTTCAGGTGCTGGCGCACAGCATGGGATCGCGGGGTACGGTGGCGGCGCTGGACCGCCTGGCCGCCGCGACGGATCGCCGGCCGCTGCTCGGGCGGCTGGTGCTGTTGGCGCCGGATTACGATTCCCAGACCTTCGCCGATCGGTGGCCGGAGCTGGCTCCGTTGGCGGGCAGTGTCACGCTGTATGCCTCGAGCAACGACTCCCCCTTGAGGCTGTCACGGCAGCTCAACGGCTATCCGCGCCTTGGCGAGGCCGGCGAGTACCTGACGCTATTGCCCGGGCTCGAGACAATCGACGTCTCGCCGGCCGGCCTCTATCAGGTCTTCGGGCACGAATACTTCTTCTATCACCCGCTGGTCGCCGCCGATCTGGCCGCGCTCCTGGGCACCGGGGCCGATGCCGCATCGAGGCCAAGTTTGACCGCGCGGCAACGCGGCGGCGTTCGCTACTGGGAGATCGACACCGGGTCCTGATCCGCCGCCAAGGCAAGGATCCCTCACGCGGCGGGCGGCGCCATTGCGGTGAGCACCGCGCCGTCGGCTTCGAGTGTTTCACCGGCGCCGCTCCGTTCCGCCGCGTCAAGGCGCAGCAGGGCAATCCCGTTGGCGCCGTTGCCGCTGCGCATCTCGCCGACTTCGCGCCCGTCCAGGGTGATCGGCGTGCCGGGGGGCGGCAGGGATCCGTCGACGGTGACCGGCATCAGGCGTTTCTTGACCAGCCCCCGGTACTTCATGCGGGCGGTCAGTTCCTGGCCGAGATAGCAGCCCTTGTCCCAGGAGATCGCGTTGAGGGCGTCGTAGTTGCTCTCCAGCAGCGTCGATTTCTCGACGATCAGATCGCGGCTGCCATCGGGAACGCCGAGGCTGAGTCGCAAGCGTTCGTAGCCGTCCGCCTTCGCGGCTATTGCACCGGCCTGGCGCAGCGCGGCCTCGGCATCGGCGCCCGGCGCCAGCAGCCGGACGCCGAGCCCGGCCGTTCTCGGGTCGACATAGGCGACGCCGCCGCCGAAGGCGGTTGCCTGCCCCGTCTCGCCGGCCGAAAGCCCGAACATCGCCGCTGCGTCCTCGCCGATGACGGCGGCGACGGCCAGGTCCTCCGTGACATCGCGCAGATCGACCTTGGAGCGCAGGCGGTACATGCGCAGGCGCCGCAACAGATCGTCGCGCCGGTCCGCCTCGCAATCGAGGAGCAGCGTGTCGCCCCGCTGCGCGATGAAGAAATCGTGCAGGAACTTGCCCTGCGGGGTCAGGAAGGTCGAGAAGATGACACGGTCGGTCGCGACACGCGCGACGTCGTTGGACGTCAGCCCCTGCAGGAAGGCCACCCGGTCCTCGCCGGAAACCTCCAGGACACCACGGGCGGAGAGGATCGTGTAGGACGGCATGGGGGATCTCTGCTGAGGGTCGATCGCGCCTACTGAAGATCGGTCGCGGTAGCGGAATTCGCAAGGGACGTGACGACAAGCACCGCAATTACCGGCGAAATCACCGTGCCGGCTGCGCTAGAGTGTCGGCATCCATTCGACGGCCTGGGATTCGCGTGGCGGGCATGGCGGACACGTACGATTTGGTGCTGCAAGGGGGGCAGGTGGCGACGCCGGGCGGGATCGTCGGCATCGATGTCGGCGTGCGCGGTGGTCGGATCGCGGCTCTGGCAGATCTGGCCCGCGCCGATGCGGTGGAGCATGTCGACTGCTCCGGGCTGCACGTGCTGCCCGGCGTCATCGACACCCAGGTGCATTTCCGCGAACCGGGGCTGGAGCACAAGGAGGACCTGGAGTGCGGCACCCGGGGCGCCGTCGCCGGTGGCACGACTGCGGTCTTCGAGATGCCCAACACCAACCCGCTGACGACCAGTGCGGAGACCCTGGCCGACAAGCTGGACCGGGCGGCCGGGCGGGCCTGGTGCGATTACGCCTTCTTCATGGGCGGGACCGGCGAGAATGCGGAGCGGCTGGGCGCGCTGGAGGCGCTGCCGGGATGCTGCGGGGTGAAGATCTTCATGGGTTCGTCGACCGGCGACCTGCTGTCGGAGGATGACGAGACCATCGCCCGGATCATGGCCAACGGCCGCCGCCGGGTGGCGGTCCATGCCGAGGATGAGTGGCGCCTGAGGGAGCGCAAGGCCATGGTCGAAGGCGGCGCCCCGGTGTCGCGGCACCCGGAATGGCGCGACGTCGAGACGGCGCTCCGGGCCACGTCGCGTCTTCTGGCCCTGGCGCGCGGCGCCAGTCGCAGGGTGCATGTGCTGCACATCACCACCGGCGAGGAAATGGCGATCCTGGCGGCCAACAAGGATCTGGCCACGGTGGAGGTCACGCCGCAGCACCTGACCCTGGCCGGGCCGGATTGCTACGAGCGGCTGGGAAGCCGGGCCCAGATGAACCCGCCGATCCGAGACGCGGCGCAGCGCGAGGCGCTGTGGCGGGCGGTCGCCGACGGCACGGTCGACATCCTGGGGTCCGATCACGCGCCCCATACCCTGGAAGAGAAGTCCCAGCCCTACCCGCAGAGCCCGAGCGGCATGACCGGGGTGCAGACCCTGGTGCCGGTGATGCTGAACCATGTCAATGCCGGGCGGTTGTCGCTGGAGCGGTTCGTCGATCTGACCAGTGCCGGCCCGGCCCGGGTGTTCAACATCGCCGGCAAGGGCCGGATCGCGGCCGGGTACGACGCCGATTTCACGGTCGTGGATCTGGCGGAGACGCGCACCATCCGCGATGATTGGATCGAGAGCCGCAGCGGCTGGACGCCCTATGACGGCGAGTCGGTGACCGGCTGGCCGGTGATGACGATCATCCGCGGGCGCGTCGTGATGCGCGGCGGCCAGTTGAACGGTCCCCCGGAGGGTCGGCCGGTGCGGTTCACCGATTGCCTTCCACACGAAGAAACACGCTGATCAGGAGACATTGATGTCGGAGAATTTCAGGGCGCTGATGCTGACGGAGGCGGAGGGCGAGGTGTCGGCGGCGATCGCCGATGTGCCGGACGCCCTCCTTCCCGATGGGAATGTGACGGTCGCCGTCGAGTATTCCGACCTCAACTACAAGGACGGCATGGTCGTGAACGGCGTCGGGCGCCTGGTGCGGACCTATCCGCACGTTCCGGGGATCGATTTCGCCGGCACCGTCGAGGAGTCGCGGGATCCCAACTTCCAGCCCGGCGACAAGGTCGTGCTGACCGGCTGGCGGGTCGGCGAGGCCTGGTGGGGCGGGTATGCGCAAAAGGCGCGGGTCAAGGGCGACTGGCTGATCCATCTGCCGGAAGGCTTCGACACGAAGCGGGCGATGGCCGTCGGGACCGCCGGATTCACCGCCGCGCTGGCGTTGATCGCGCTGGAGCGCGAGGGGCTCTCACCGGAGACCGATGGCGAGTTGCTGGTCACCGGCGCCGCCGGCGGAGTCGGCAGTGTCGCGGTGGCGCTGGCGGCGCAGTCGGGGTACCAGGTCACCGCCTCGACCGGCCGGGAGGAGACCCATCCCTATCTCAAGGCGCTGGGGGCAGCGGAGATCGTCGACCGCGCGGAGCTCTCCGAGGGGCCGGTCAGGCCGCTGGACCGGGAGCGCTGGATCGGCGCCATCGACGCAGTCGGCTCCACCACCCTTGCCAAGCTGATCAGCCAGCTGAAATACCGTGCGGCCGTTTCGGCCTGTGGCCTGGCCGGCGGTTCCGACCTGCCGGGCAGCGTGATCCCGTTCCTGCTGCGGGGAGTCCGGCTGATCGGCATCGACAGCGTGATGTGCCCGGTTCCGGAGCGCCGTGAGGCGTGGGCCCGACTCGCGCGGGACCTGCCGATGGAGCAGTTGGACGCGGCGACCTCCGTCGCGCCGCTGTCCGACGTTCCGATTCTCGCCAGCCAGATCCTGAACGGCAAGGTCAAGGGACGCGTGGTCATCGACGTCAACGCGTGACCGGCGGATTATCGGATTCTTGAGGATTGCCGAGGCAGGATGCCGGCATGAGACTCGCCCCTCTACCGGTCGTCCTGTTGGCGTTCGTAGGCGTCGCCCTTGCCGGGTGCAGCCGTGTCGAGGCGTTGCTGGAGGCGGACCACGTCGTGCAGCAGCGGCTCGACTACCAGCCCGGGGTGTCGGAGATCTACTGCTATCAGACCCTGGCGACGGTCGATTGCTTCTCCGAGCCGCAGCCCGGGCCGCCCAACCGGCTGGTCAACGCCTACGGCGACCTCGAGGAAGAATAGGTCGGTCGAGACTCCGGTCGGCGCCCGCACCGGACGCCAGTGCCAGACTCACGTTGCGGGCCTCGAAGGCCGCGACGGCCTGAGCCAGGTCGTCGACGGCTTCACGATAGGCGCGAAAGGCGTCCGTCGTTCTTTGCCGAGCGGTTCGTGTCCCCTCCGAATTGGTCTCGCATTGCGTCGCTGCCACGCGACACGCGTTTATGCACTCCCGGACCATGCGACGCCGAAGCCGCGCGAGACCGGCCGCCCGGTGCATCGCCGCGCGCGGGTTCCCGTCTGTCGGGTGCAGGGCCCAATCATCATGCGCCGATTCCAGCCGCTGGTGACGTTGGCGCCAGGCCCGGTCGAGCGGCGTGTCGGCGGCCGGCGGCCTGAGCCGCCGGCCCGGCTTGCGCGACCGGGGCCCATCGGGCACGGCTAGCGGTAGTGGGCGGGCGAGGCGGCGACCTGCTGCACCGCGACACCCCTGGGGTCGTTGCGGGTCACCACGAGGTCGATGGCACGGCGGTCGGCGGTGGATCCGGTGATCCGGTCGCCGATCCGGACCATGTCGGCGGCATCGGCGAAATAGCCGATCTCCTGCACCGCGTCGGCGTTGTCCTCGGTGCGGTAGTACCAGAAGGTGAAGCCGTGGGCGTAGGCCAGCACGCCGAGGTCCTTGATGCTGAAGGCCATGAGTCGTCTCCGTTCTCACAGGCCGCCGCGACTGCGCGGCCGATGAGAACGAAACAAGAACATTTTGATCTCGATGTCAAGACCATTTTGTTCTCGTCTTCGGATCGAACGGTGGGTCCGGTGTGGTGCTAGAGCTGGCGCGCGAACCAGACGACGCGGCCGATGATGGTGGCCTCGTCGTGCTCGACCGCCTCATAGGGCTGGAAGCGCGGGTTCTCGGAGCTGATGCGCAGGCGGGGCGGGTCGGTGTTGGGAATGCGCTCGACCCATTTGCAGACCAGGCCGTAGCCATCCCACAGCACGAAGATGGCCGGCTGCGACGGGTTCGACTTGGTCAGGTCGATGATCACCTGGTCCTGGTTCTCCAGAACCGGAGACATGGATGGGCCCTCCACCACCATGACCTTGAGATGCGCCGGCTCGGTGCGCAGCTGGCGGATCAGGCGCGGCGGGAAATACAGGTGCTCCGAGGCGCTGTCGTCCTCCAGGCTCGGAGCCGGACCGCCCATGCCGGGCTGAGCCGGAACCAGTGCCAGGGGCACGTAGTCCTCCGGGATGACGTATTCCGGCGGCTGGTCGGCGGTGACGGCGATGTTCGGCTCGTCCTCGGCCCCGAACAGGTAGTTCGGCGAAACCTGCAGCGCGTCGCAGATCGCCTTGACCGTGGCGAAATCCGGCTCGCGCTGATCGTTCACGTAGAAACTGAAGCGGCGCGCGCTGATGCCGGCCCGCCGCGCCGCCTCGGCCTCGGAGATGCCGAGCTGGCGCGCCCGCTCGCGCATACGCGCCCCGACGCTCATGACCGGGGCGCTCCGTCGGGCGTGACCATACGACGCCGGTGTGCACGGTTTGTTCTTGACATTTCAGAACATATTGTTCATATTAGCATCGACGCCGGACGCGGGGAACGGCCCGATCAGGGTAGGGCGGGGCCGAATCCGTGGCAACCGGTGTTGTCCATGACAGAGAGGAGACGGCCTTGGCGGCGAAACGCGGCGGCAGGCGGCGGCACACCGGTGCGCGGCCCATCGGATTGCAGCGCGATGCGGCGAGCGGTGTGATGATCGCGCCGGACGGCGGCGACCGGGGACCGGCGGAGCGCTGGCAGCACGGCGACACGGTGACCGTGGAAGGCGGCGCCCAGCCGCATATCCGGGTCCGCACCCAGACCATGCTGGACCGGTACTGGCAACGGCGGCAGATCGACGCCCGGCAGTACCATGCCGGCCGCCGCCTCTACCGCCAGTGGCGCGGCGCCGGCGGCGAGCCGCGACTGACCGCGGCCTATCGCCCGCGCATCGGCGGCCGGCCGGAGATGTCCGACCGCGAGGCCGATGTGCGGGTCGCCTTCACCCGCGCGGTGCGCGCCGTCGGCCGGCAGCTCAACGAGGTGGTGATCCACGTCTGCCTGACAGACGGGCCGGCGTCGGACTGGGCCGTGGGCAAGCTGTTGCCGAAGACCGACGGCATCGCCCGACTTCGCGCCGGCCTGGACGCGCTGGCGGACCATTACGGGATGCCGGGCGGCGACCAGAGCGCCGGGTTGCAGGACCAGGGATCGAACGACGATGGGCAGCCTCCGCTTGCCGCTCGGCCCTGATTGGATGCCAGGCGGTGCGGGGCTGCCGATCCGAGGTCGGCGGAACCGAAGCCCCGCGGCGTGAAAGAGGGGTCGGATGGCGCGGTTGCGGAGTTCCAGGCAGGAGCGCTTTGCGCGGTTCGTCGCCGCTGGTGTGGAGCCGGCCGCGGCGCATCGCGAGGCCGGCTACCGGGCCCGCGGATCGGAAAAGCGGTCGGCGGCGCTGACGGCGCGAACCGCGGTGGCGGCTCGGATCGATGAGTTGGCCCGGGCCTGGGACGGTGATCCTTGCGGGGCCGGGGCCGCTGGCTTGGGCGCCGGGGCGCCCGGTCGGGCCTGGGTGGTGGCGCGGCTGGTGGAGACGGCGGAGCGGGCACTGCAGGCGGTGCCGGTGACCGATCGCAAGGGCGTGCCGACCGGCGAATTCACCTATCAGGGCAGCGTGGCGCTCCGGGCGCTGGAGCTGCTGGGGCGGGAGCTGGGCATGTTCACCGACAAGAGGGATCCGCCGGAGGGCGGCGTGGAGGCGTTGAGCGATGAAGACCTCGAACGGCGCGCCATCCGGCTCGCCCAGGCGCTCGGCCTTGGCCGAATGGGTGGCGACCCTTGAGGAGATCGAGCACCGGCGGCTAAGGCGGCGGCTGGACCGGTATCGGCCCTATCCGAAGCAGGCGGACTTTCATCGTGCCGGCGTGACGCATCGCGAGCGGCTGCTGCGGGCCGGAAATCAGCTTGGCAAGACCCTGGCCGGCGCGGCGGAGGCGGCGTTCCACCTGACCGGGCGCTATCCGGGGTGGTGGCGGGGGCGCCGTTGGGACCGGCCGGTGGTCGCCTGGGTCGCGGGGCCGACCGGTGAGACGACGCGGGACAACCCGCAGCGCATGATGCTGGGGCGGCCGGGGCAGATGGGGACCGGGATGATTCCCGGCGACGCCATCGCGGATTGGACGCGGGCGCGCCATGGCGTGGCGGAGCTGCTGGACACCATCCACGTCGCACACGTCTCCGGCGGCCGATCGGTGCTGAAGCTGAAGAACTATGAGCAGGGGCGGGCGAAGTGGCAGGGTGAGACCCTGGATTTCGTATGGTTCGACGAGGAGCCGCCGGCCGACATCTACTCAGAAGGGCTGACCCGGACCAGCGCCACGGGCGGCCTGGTGTGGCTGACCTTCACCCCGCTGCTGGGCATGTCCGACGTGGTGCGGCGGTTCCTGGTCTCGCCCACCGCCGATCGCCACGACACCAACATGACGATCGACGACGCGGCGCATATCGCGCCCGATGAGCGCCGCCGGATCGTCGCCGCCTATCCGCCGCATGAGCGCGAGGCGCGCGCCAAGGGCGTGCCCGTCCTGGGATCCGGCCGGATCTTCCCGGTGGCGGAGAGCGCCGTTTCGGTGCCGGCCTTCCCGGTGCCGCGGCACTGGCCGCAGCTGGGCGCGCTCGATTTCGGTTGGGACCATCCGACCGCGGCGGTGCGGCTCGCCTGGGACCGGGATGCGGACTGCCTGTATGTGACCGACTGCTACCGGGTGCGCGAGGCAACGCCGGTCGTCCACGCCGCCGCGCTGAAGGCCTGGGGGCCGTGGCTGCCCTGGGCTTGGCCCCATGACGGGCTGCAGCACTCCAAGGAGTCCGGGGTGACATTGGCCGACCAGTACCGTTGCCAGGGGCTGCGCATGCTGCCCGAGCACGCGCGATACGCCGACGGCTCGGCGGGCGTGGAGGCCGGGCTTATGGACCTGCTGGAGCGGATGCAGACCGGGCGGTTGAAGGTCTTCGCGCACCTGGCGGACTGGTTCGAGGAGTTCCGCCTGTACCACCGCAAGGACGGCCGCGTCGTGAAGGAGGCCGACGACCTGATGGCTGCGACCCGCTACGGCGCGATGAGCCTGCGGTTCGCGGTGGTCGACAACCGGGCGGCGCGGCGGCCGGCCCAGGCGGTCAGCGGGTACGACCCGTTCGAGCCGCCCACTGTGGTGCCGGAGGTCTGGTCGTCGGCGATGAGAGGAGGCGGAGGCTACGACCCGATCTGATGCCGATTGGCCGACTGCTTGTAGGCATGCCGACGCTGGCGTTGGTGACCGGCGTCACTCCGCCGGCCCTTCGGTCGTGGCAGACTTCGCAGCGGTTTTCGACGGCCGTGCCGCTGCCATTCGGCGCAGATCCAAGACAGGCACCGGTGCGCGCATGGGCCTTGATTGACAAGAGGGGGAACCCGGGAAATCACGGCCGATCCAGGAGATTGATCGACATGGCCAGAGTGGTGCTGACCAGTTCCGTCGGCAAGGGGTGCAAGAACGAAGCAGCCGATGTTGCGGTCGTCCGCCAGCGGTTGCGCGATCTGGGCTACGACTGGGTCGCCAGCACCGGCGCCGGGGACGAGGCCGGTCTGGTTCGCACCATCGAACTGTTCCAGGCGATCTGCGCCGGGAAGACCAAGTTCGAAAGCGGGGGCGCCGTCAACGGGAAGGTCACCAAAGGCGGGTCGACGCACAAATGGCTGGCGGCCAAGAACGCCCCGGGTTGGCTGAAGATCTATGGCAGCCATGGAAAGGGCTGGTCCACCACCGTCCATCCGCACATCCAGAGCACCGGCTCGCCCTATACGGAGAAGAACGGCGGCTACGGAACCACCTGGGTTCTGGACATGATCAAGAACGCCGCCCTTCAGTACACGCAGACCTGGAAGGCGACCTATCCCTTGATGTGGATCCGCGACGTCGCGGGCCAGAAGGGCGGCAACGTCAAATACCACGGCAGCCACGAGACCGGGCTGGATGTCGACCTGCGCCTTCCGCTCAAGCCGGTGGCCGGGATCTTCCCCGACGCGACCTGGACGTTTCTCGAGACCCGGGCCCAGCGCAAGAGGCATCTCTATCGCGAGGCCGTGGAGGACCAGCTGAGGGCGCTCGTCGCGCAGCCGCTGGTGGAGGTGATCGGCTATGAGGACGATACCGCTCCGAAGGGTCAGCGAAAGCTGCACACCAAATGGGGCAAGGTGCGCCCCTGGTCCAACCACAAGCACCACATGCATGTTCGCATCAAGCCACCGGCCATGGATGCCGGCCAGATCGTTTGAGGCGTCGCCGGTAAGGGCCGATTAAGGCCCGCCAGCTATGGTTCCGCGACCCATTCAGGAGGTTGCGGCGATGCGATTTGTTCATCTGGTCGATACCGACGAAAACGAGCACTACGTCAATCTGGACGCGATCGTGAACGTCCGCACGACGATGTCCGGCGGGACCTTCGTCGACGTGAACGGCCTCGAGGCGCCGATCTTCATGCGCAAGCACGCCAAGGACGTCGTCGAGATGATCATCACCGGCGAGATGATGGAGCGTGCGCCGTCCGCCGCTGCTCCTCAGCCTGCCGCGGGGCCGAGCATGGCGTCCGGCGGGATTCAGGAGCCGGGAGCCGACGCGATCCGCGAGCCCGGCAATGCCGAGATCCGCGAGCCGGGGACGTTCATCGTCGAAAGCTGATCAGGCGCGTGCATGCGCCGGGGCGTCGGACCGGCCGGCTGTCCTGGCGTCCATCCTGTGCGGCGTTGTGAGGCGGGCTGGTGATTTGACAGCTCCGCCGTCCTGATGTACATTTATTCCTATCATGTCGTGGGTGCGCGGTAGACCGGCCGGTTGAGGGCCGGTCGTTGCTATCCGGCGAATGCCGGCGGAATTCCAGACAGGAGAGCGATGATGGCGAAGGCGGCGGCCAAGGGGCCGGCCCGCGACGCTGGCTATTGGCGTGAGCGGGTGGCGGCGTTGCGGGAAACGGCAGCCGAGGTGGCGGCCCGCCGTGCCGCGCTGATCGAGGAGCGCGCGAAGTCGGCCATGGAGGCCTCCGCAGACGACACGGCGACGAAGCGCATGGACCGGCTGGTCGCGGATTTCTCGCGGAACGAGCTTGAGAGCCAGGCGCTGGCGGCGGCGACGACGGAAGCCGAGGAGCGGTTGGCGGGAGCCGAACTGGCCGAGGCGACGGCGGTGCGGACGGCCAGATGGGCGCGGCGCGAGACCCTGTTGTCGGCACGGTCCGACAATGCGCGGCGGGCCGAGGATCTCATTGCATCGCTGGGTGAGACGCTGGCGGAGATGCGGGCCCAGGCGGAAGAGATCATGCGGATGACCGCCGGCCGCGACACCGCCGAGACCCTGATGCCGATCAAGACCGACCATCGCCTGCGGCTCGCCATGTCCCGGGCCGGCTTCACCTGGCGCGACCGCCAGGGTGCGACGCATCCGTCGTTTCCCGACGCGCCGGGTTTCGCCGACGCCGAAATCGAGGCGCAGTCGGCGTATGCCGGGCGGGATGTCCGCTAGGCGGCCCGCGAAACCCTGCCGCCGACTGCCGCCCTCTTCTCAATCCTGATCACATCCGGCCGCGTTCCGGCCAGCGAGGAAGCTGTTCCATGGTCCGCATCACCCTCTACGACCCTCAAGTCTCCGCTGACGTCTACAGCCAGCGGCGGACGGCGGAGCGGGCGCCGGGGAGCCGGGTCGGGGAGGGGCTGGGGCGGCTTGGCCGGGCGCTGACGGCGCGGGCCGAACGCCAAGCGCCGGGCAACCAGGACCGCACCCAGGCGCTGCACGCGCTGGCGAAGCTGCGCAGGGAGGAACTGGCCCGGCTGCGGGAGGATCTGAAGGCGGGTGCGGCCGATCCGCAGGGTTCGGGCGGGAGGTTCCTGCAGGGACATATGGAGCGCCGGGATGCGGTCCTGCGAGCGCTGGCGGAGCGGAACCCGCGATCGGCGAGGCTGGTGGCGGAGCAGGCCGGGGCGCTGACCGAGGATGTGGCGCGGCGGGCGACGGTCTTCGAGGCGGCCAATATCGGCGATGCGCTCGTGGCCGACATCGACGCTGCCCTGACCGACGCGATCGAGACGGTCCGCATAGATCCGACCCAGCGTGAGGCGGTGCAGGAGGAATTCCGCGCCACCCTGACGGCGCTCGCAGAGGACGGCGTGGACCGGGGCGCGGTTGCGACGCTGATGGACGCCGCGGACCGGGGAATCGCCAATGCCGCCTTCGAGGGGCGGGTGGCGGAGGACCCCGAGGCGGCGCGCGAGGAACTGGCGGCGGGCGAGTTCGGCGACGGCCTGCCGGCGGAGGAGGCCGAGGCGCGACGGGCCAAGGCGGATCATGCCGTCAGGGTCCGGCGATTGAGCGCGGACGCGGACGCCAGGGTGGCCGAGCACGCCTACCGGACGCGGTTCGAGGACTATCTCCGGCTTCTGACATCCGGGGAGGCCGCCGAAGACGACGCCTTCAGTGAAGAGGCGATCAGGGACCGCATGCCCGCCGGCGTGGCCGGACTCATGATCGAACAGCTCAAGGAGGCCAGCGCAGTAGCGGCCGCTTTTGCAGAGATCCAGTTCCTGTCGGGAAGACAGATCATCGGCATGGACACCGGACACGCGGCCTATGCGAGAGCGGCGCAACTCAGGGCTCGGCTTCTCGACCAGGACCCTGCGGCCTTTGCGCTGCGCAACAGCGAGGTCCGGTCCAGACATGATGACTGGGTGCAGGCCCGAGCCGATGGCGATCTGGCGGCCGCAGTCGAAGCGGGTCGGGACTTTGCACGCGAAACGCTGGATCTGCAGAGGCACATGGGCGTCGCCGAATCCGATCTTCGGATCCTGCCCGACGATCTGGCCGAAGCGTTGGTCGCCGACTTCATGGATCGCGGCGGGCAGGGGCCAGTGGCGCTGGGGCGAGGACTCAGCAAGCAACTCGGCGACCATTGGCGGATCAGCATCGGCGATCTGGTCCGGGCCGGATTGCCCGAGGCGCATGCCGTGCTCGCCCAGATGCAGGCGCGGGATCAGCGCCGTGCGGCGGAGCAGCTGTGGTCGGAGTTCGGCACCACCGTCGAGGACCTTCGCGAGGCGGCCGGCTCAGTCGCCGACGAAATCCTTCGCGAACACACGGCCATGCTCAACGATGTCCGCTTCTGGGACGGCACCGAACCGATCGAACCGGACAGCGCGCAAGCCCAACAGGCGCTGCGTCGTGCCTATCTGCTGGGGCGGGACGGCGCGCCGCCCGCGGCCGCGGTCCGCCGAGCCCTGTCGGAGGTGACCCTGACTCGGGAGCAATATGCCTGGGTTCAGGGTCCGGCCGGCAGGGTTGGGCCGCAGGAGGCGCGGTCCTTAGCCCAATCGGGCGTGTTGGCGTTCATGCTCGGCATCGATCCCACCTTGGTGCGATCCGGCGGTTCGACGGCGCGACGGGCTCTGGCGGAGCTTGGCCGGCTTCCGGAACTGGACCGGAGCGGTCGCGAGCGATTGCTTCAGACCATTCTGAGCCTCGGCGCCGACACGCCCGTTGCCATGCAGATGCTGGATGCCTTCGACCGGTTGACGCAGACGGGGGATCAACCGGCCCAACCGGGCGTGCGCGCCGCGCCGCAAGACATGCTGCCCATCAGCCCGATCATCCCGCGCCTGGTCACCGAACTGGAGGATTTCCGAGGTCTCGATCCGGTCGGGCGCGGCCGTCGGATGCGCCACCATTTCGAGTCTCGGCATCTTCGGCAGGCCATGCCGCTGATCGAGGATCTCGAGGGCACGCTCGGATTCGTCGATCAGGCGCTGCTCAGCGACGATCCCGCTGTCCAGATGTACGGCGTCATGATTGCGAGCGACCTGGCCCGGGCCGCGCCATCGGTTCGCAGGGAGGAGCCCATAGCGCTCGGCGGAGCGGCGCATGATGAGGGGTCGCCTGCTGACGGGGCCTCTGGCGAGGCGGCGCCGGCGCTGGAGACGATCCTTGGTCGGCTTTCGCCCGAGGCGCTGGACACCTATGACGGGATCGTCAACGACTGGTTTCGGTCGCGCGCGCCGATGGATCCGGGCCCGGAGCGGATCTCGGACCGCTTTGTCATCGAGCATGCCAGGGAGCTTGCCGGCGAGTCCCGGTGGCCAGAGGGCGAAGAGCAGATCGTCGAGTTCGCGCTGCTGATCAGCCGGGCCTCGCAGGCCAATGATCGCCAGTTCGATGCGCTTGTTCAGCGGATGGTCCTGACCGTCACGCCGCGTGATCCGGACCTGGCGCGACAGCTCGTAGCCGCGGCTCATGCGGCGCGCGTGCCGCCTGGGACCATGCTGCGGACGCCGAGCGGCGGTGTGGTGCTGGAGCCGGGTGGGCTGGGCGGCATCTCGGCACAGGCCGTTCCCTTCCTGTCAGCGGATCAACTGGTGTTGGCGTGGCTTGCCCTGGAGCCGACACGCGATTCCCTGCCGGCCGCTGATACGGTGCCTCCACCTCCGCCGGGCTTCTCGAGCCGATTTCGCGATGGAGAACAGCTGGTCCAGCTGTTCAATGATATCCGTGCAACAGCGAGTGCAAGTGCGAAGTCGAGACCGGCACTGCTGCGCCAGGCATTCCGCATGGTGAACCGGTGGTTCGGCCTGTACGAGGAGATGGAGAGGCAGGACCTCGTCTACCTCCTTCGTCTCTCCATCTACATGCGACAGGTCGAGGACTCCGAGGCCGGCAAGGAATTCAGGCGGCTGTGGGGAATGCAGAAGGACGTGGTCAATTTCGCGAATGCGCAGGCGACAACCGAGTCCGGGCGACCCGCGGTTCAGGGCGAAATACAGGACACGACGGTTCGATGATCTCGAGCGCGTTTGAAGCGAGGCGGCGGGCGGCCCTCAGTCGAACCGCCTGTCCCTGGCCTCAATTGGACCAGTGAAAGTACCCGCCCGGGTTCGAGTCACACATGCAGCCAAATCTTGGTCTGCCGGGATCGGGGTTCGGCAGGCTTGCCAATATGTCGCGCGCTTCCGATGCAACGCGGCGCATCGCCTCCTGATCCAACGCCGGCACCCATCCCGGAAAGCTGGGAGGTGGCGTCGGTTGGTCCTGTGGCTCTCTGAGAACCGTCTCCAACCACTCCTGGACCTCATCCCATTGGTTTGCGTTAATCCGCGGGGCAAGGGCGTCGTTCGGGTCTTCGTCGGCGGAGATCCGGCCCGATTCGGCCGAAGGCTGCTCCCGATACACAGCGTCGAATGCCGCCCATACACTGCGATCCCAGTATCGTGCACCGGGCTCAAATCGCCCAGAACCGACGAGTGACCATTTGTACAGAGTCTCGCGGCTTTCATCGGTCCAATCGCTGCTGCGCAACAGCAGATTGACGCCCCGATCAAAGGACGGCCGATGGCCGGCCAAGCCGCCGCGCAAATACAGATCGATGATGTGTTGCACATCGAACTTGTCGAATTCGCCATTGCGATCCGCTTCGGGGATGCCCTTTTCGAAGTCACCCGTCATATGGCCATGGGCTAGATGAAAGGCGGCGTAACCGTTGCCGTGCTCCACCGCGCGCTGCAGCCACTCGCGCGCCCGCGTCAAGTTGTAGCGCGGGTCACGCTCATCGAGATGCGCAATAGCCATGCCTAGCATGCCCTGGCTATGGCCGAGATCGGCAGCCGTTCGATACCACCAGTAGTAGTCCGTGTTGATGCTCTCGTGAGCAGTACGCCAAATGCGCAACGAGTTGCCCAGCACCACGGCCGCGTCGACGTTTCCTTGCTCGAACGAGCGGGCGAGCCAGGTCTGTCCCAGTAAGAATTGCCGATCCACGCCGTCGCCGGAAAGGTAGGCAATGCCGAGCCAGAGCGCGGCGCGCGGATCGCCTTCGGGGGCAAGGCGCTCGAAGGCGCGGAAGGCGACGCGGTGATGGCCGTCGTAATAGGCCGCGATCGCCTGGTCGATATCCAGGAATCGGCCGACCAGCTTCGGATAGCCCCACCAGGCCCCGTACGCGAGCGGGGCAGCGATGACCGTGACGACGATCAGCCGTTTGATCCAGACGGACATTAGGAAAACATACCAGCGACCATCGGTTGAGTCACGAGCCGCCGTACATCCGCTCGCGTGACGCGCGTTCGCTTGCCGGCGCGCCGATTCCGCCCGCCGTTTCGAAAGGACCACACATGGACGCACAGGAGATCATCCGGCGCTTCGAGCAGGTGAAGGGCGAACGCGGGGTCTGGGAGCAGCATTGGCAGGAGATCTCGGACCATGTGCTGCCCCGGCGCGGGGCGTTCGTCGGACATCCGGCCGGTTTGCCGGCCGGACAGGCCGGCGGCGCGAAGCGGACCGAGCGGATCTTCGACGGGACGGCGCCCTGGGCGCTGGAGCAGCTGGCCTCGGGCCTGCACGGCATGCTGACCGGGCCGGCGGTGCGCTGGTTCGTGCTGAAGGCCGAGGACGAGGCGCTGAACGCGCGCGACGACGTCAAGCGCTGGCTGGAGGCGGCGTCCGACCGGCTCTACGCCCTGTTCAACAGCCCGCGCTCGAATTTCTCGGCCCAGGCGCATGAGCTGTATCTGGACCTGGCGGCGTTCGGCACCGCGGTGATGCTGGTCGACGACCGGGGGCCGGAGGGCCTGCGCTTCCAGACCCGGCATCTTGGCGAATGCCATATCGCGGAGAGCGCGACGGGGCGGGTCGATACGCTGTATCGCCAGTGTCAGTTCACCGCCCGGCAGGCGGTGCAGTTCTTCGGCGCGCGCACCCCGGCGGCGATCGCCGGCGCGGTGGAGGGCCAGCCCGAGCGGCGCTTCACCTTCCTGCACGCGGTGTTCCCGCGCGCCGAGGCCGAGCCCGGGCGGTCGGGTGCGGCGCTGGCGCGCAGCATACCCTGGGCCAGCCTGTATCTGAGCCTGGAGCCGCGCGAACTGTTCTACGAAGGCGGGTTCGACTAGTTCCCCTATCTGGTGCGGCGCTGGTCGAAGCTGACCGGCGAGCGCTATGGGCGGTCGCCGGCGATGACGGTGCTGCCCGACATCAAGATGGCCA
>JAAUYH010158840.1_pt1 | contig 27021 bp, 18 predicted proteins | sample 7278061 | NCBI WGS metagenome assembly JAAUYH01 (sample SAMN14350203, study PRJNA611818) | marine sediment metagenome | isolation source: surface marine sediment (0.6m) | place: French Polynesia: Moorea | collected 2018-08
ATACCCATGTTCACATCAATTTTGATGTATTTCAGGGACGTTTAAACTCTCTACAAGAACATTGGCAGGAAGCAGGGGTAGTTCACTTAGTGCATTCTTGTGTAGAGCCAAACGAATTTCAGGGAATGCAATCTTTGGCAGATAGGTTCCCTGAATTGTCATTGGCAGTAGGTTTACACCCCTTAGACGTTCACAAATGGAAGCAGGACACTGCCGAAGAAATTTTGTCATTAGCTAGTGCCGACCGGCGAGTAGTTGCCATTGGTGAAACGGGATTAGACTTGTACAAAGCCGATAACTATGAGCAGCAAAAACAGGCTTTTGTCGAACAATTGCACATAGCCAAAAAACTAAATAAACCAGTAATCATCCATTGTCGAGATGCAGCTTTACATTTGAAAGAAATACTGGAAGATTTTTGGCAAAATGTAGGAGTAGTTAAAGGCGTAATGCATTGCTGGGGAGGAAGCACGGAAGAAACTAAATGGTTTCTAGACCTGGGTTTCTATATTAGCTTTAGTGGGATAGTAACCTTCAAAAATGCCCAATCTATTCGAGAAGCAGCCAAAATAGTTCCTAGCGATCGTTTGCTAATCGAAACAGATTGTCCTTTTTTGGCTCCAGTCCCCAAAAGAGGTAAAACAAACGAACCAGCCTATGTCCGTTATGTAGCAGAATGTGTTGCTTCATTACGCAACATTCCTCTAGAAATATTAGCTCAACAGACAACGGCTAATGCTTGCCAACTTTTCGGCATTCAGCTACCCCCTTCCAGATATAATTCAGACAAGGTAGTTTCTCTAAACTGAACCAACCAGTTAAATATCTTAAAACCCAAAAAAAGGAAACAAAAATCTAGCTAAATTAGATCGCTCTCTAAAAACAACGATTAATACTGTCAAAAAACTGAGTATGACCTGGAAATCATTATTGGTAATCTTAGCTCAATCTTATACTGCCATTATGAAGAGAATATTACAAGTTTTAATTAATAAACCAATGATATGTAAGTTAAGCTAACTTTGACTATTGCTCTTTAACTTACAATGACCCCATCCTCCCAAAAAAATCTGAGTTGTTGTCAAGTAAAGACCTGTTGCTTAACTTAGTTTAAAAAAACTACTTGAGTAACAAAGCTTTATTCCTTGATTTTTCTTCTAAGTTCAGTGAACTCCCACAATTACTTGCTTTAGTCTCCATCACGAACCATCTTATGACTACTTTATCTTACAATCTATTGCCAGACCTGATTGAAATCCAACGTTCCAGCTTTCGTTGGTTTCTCGAAGAAGGACTAATCGAAGAATTAAATAGTTTTTCTCCCATTACAGACTATACGGGTAAATTTGAATTACATTTTATTGGGGAAAACTATCGACTCAAAGAACCTAAATATTATGTTGAAGAAGCAAAACGCAGAGATAGCACCTACAACGTACAAATGTACGTCCCTACTCGTCTAATTAACAAAGAAAACGGCGAAATCAAAGAGATGGACGTATTTATAGGAGACTTACCCTTGATGACAGATAGGGGGACGTTTATCATCAATGGTGCAGAAAGGGTAATTGTCAACCAAATTGTGCGTTCACCTGGAGTTTACTATAAAGCAGAAACAGATAAGAATGGTCGCCGTACCTATTCAGCCTCTCTAATTCCCAACCGAGGAGCCTGGTTAAAATTTGAGACAGATAAAAATGGTTTAGTCTGGGTGAGAATCGATAAAACCCGTAAACTCTCAGCCCAAGTATTACTAAAAGCGATCGGCTTATCTGATAATGAAATTTTAGATGGACTGCGCCATCCCGACTTCTATCAAAAAACTTTAGATAAAGAAGGTAATCCCAGTGAAGAAGAAGCTTTACTAGAACTGTATCGAAAATTACGTCCTGGTGAACCTCCCACGGTAAGTGGAGGACAACAGTTGTTAGAATCACGCTTTTTCGATCCCAAACGCTACGATTTAGGTCGGGTTGGTCGTTACAAAATTAATAAAAAACTGCGCCTGACTGTTGCTGATACGATCAGAGTACTTACTCCCGATGATATCCTAGCAGCGATCGCCTATCTAATTAATTTAGAATTTGATGCAGGTAGCACCGACGATATCGACCATTTGGGTAATCGTCGCGTTCGTTCTGTGGGCGAACTACTCCAAAACCAAGTAAGAGTAGGTCTAAATCGTCTAGAGAGAATTATTCGAGAACGAATGACAGTTAGCGAAGCTGATAGTCTCACCCCAGCAGCCCTAGTCAACCCTAAACCTCTAGTCGCAGCAATCAAAGAATTTTTTGGTTCTTCTCAGCTATCTCAATTTATGGATCAAACCAATCCTCTAGCAGAGTTGACCCACAAACGTCGCCTCTCTGCCTTAGGCCCTGGAGGACTTACCAGAGAAAGAGCAGGTTTTGCGGTACGAGATATTCATCCCTCTCACTACGGTCGTATTTGTCCTGTAGAAACGCCAGAAGGGCCGAATGCTGGTTTGATTGGTTCTCTAGCCACTTATGCCAGAGTAAACGCCTATGGTTTTATTGCTACTCCTTACTATCCTGTTGAAAATGGTTGCATCTTGCGCGATCGCGATCCACTCTATCTCACCGCCGATGAAGAAGACGATTTGCGGGTAGCCCCAGGAGATATACCCAGCGATGAAAATGGCTATATTCAAGGGGAAACCGTACCGATCCGCTATCGCCAAGAATTTTCGACCTGTACGCCAGAGGAGGTAGACTACGTTGCTGTCTCTCCCATGCAAATCGTTTCGGTAGCCACTAGCCTCATTCCTTTCTTAGAACACGATGATGCTAACCGTGCTTTGATGGGGTCGAATATGCAACGGCAAGCAGTACCTCTCTTGCGTCCTGAAAGAGCCTTAGTAGGTACGGGATTAGAAGCTCAAGCAGCCCGAGATTCAGGGATGGTAGTAGTTTCTCGTACTCACGGGATAGTTGCTCATGTCGATGCTACTACTGTTAAAGTAAGAGTCACCGAGGGAAACAACGATAAACATACTCCAGCTCCGGGCAAAATCATAGAATATAAGCTGCAAAAATATCAGCGTTCTAATCAAGATACCTGTCTCAATCAACGTCCTCTAGTGTATGTAGGGGAAGATGTCGTACCCGGTCAAGTATTAGCCGATGGTTCTTCTACCGAAGGAGGGGAAATAGCCTTAGGGCAAAATGTACTCGTTGCTTATATGCCTTGGGAGGGTTACAACTACGAGGACGCGATCCTTATCAGTCAAAGGCTAGTTTACGATGATGTTTACACTAGTATTCACATCGAAAAATTCGAGATCGAAGCAAGGCAGACTAAATTAGGGCCCGAAGAAATCACCCGAGAAATCCCTAATGTGGGGGAAGATTCTCTGAGACATCTAGACGAAAGAGGAATTATTCATATCGGTGCTTGGGTAGAAGCAGGAGATATCTTAGTCGGTAAGGTGACTCCTAAGGGAGAATCGGATCAACCCCCAGAAGAAAAACTTTTGCGGGCGATATTCGGCGAAAAAGCCAGAGATGTAAGAGATAATTCCTTGCGCGTACCCAATGGCGAAAAAGGTCGAGTAGTAGACGTAAGAGTATTTACCAGAGAACAAGGAGATGAACTACCTCCTGGTGCCAACATGGTAGTCAGAGTCTATGTTGCTCAAAAACGGAAGATTCAGGTAGGAGATAAAATGGCCGGTCGCCATGGAAATAAAGGAATTATTTCCCGAATTCTGCCGATCGAAGATATGCCCTATTTACCCGATGGTACCCCAGTAGATATCGTGCTTAATCCTTTAGGTGTTCCTTCGCGGATGAATGTAGGGCAAGTATTTGAATGTCTTCTGGGTTGGGCAGGAGAAAACCTGGGTCTGCGGTTTAAAATGACTCCCTTTGATGAAATGCACGGAGCAGAAGCATCTAGAGAAACAGTTCACGGTAAACTACAAGATGCTACCCGCAAGCCAGGAAAAGATTGGGTATTCGATCCTGCCAATCCTGGCAAAATCAAAGTTTTCGACGGGCGGACAGGAGAACCATTCGATCGTCCCGTTACCGTCGGTAAAGCCTATATGCTCAAGCTAGTTCACCTAGTAGATGATAAAATCCACGCTCGTTCTACTGGCCCTTACTCTCTAGTAACCCAACAGCCTCTCGGCGGTAAAGCTCAACAAGGCGGTCAACGTTTTGGAGAAATGGAAGTATGGGCATTAGAAGCTTATGGTGCAGCTTATATCTTGCAAGAGCTACTAACCGTGAAATCCGATGATATGCAAGGGCGAAACGAAGCTCTCAATGCTATTGTCAAAGGAAAACCCATTCCTCGTCCGGGTACTCCAGAATCTTTCAAAGTACTGATGCGGGAGTTACAATCTTTAGGACTTGATATTGCCGTACACAAACTGGAAACCGCAGAAGACGGTAGCAGCAGAGATGCAGAAGTAGACTTGATGGCAGACACTTCCCGTCGTACTCCCAATCGTCCTACCTATGAGTCTTTAACCCGCGACGAATTACAAGAAGAAGAAGCCTAAACTAGACAGACAGACCTCTTGCCCCCATAGGGGTTCGGTTAAGTAGCAAGTAGCCCTTCGGGTTCGACACTAGACTTCTGGCATAAGTTCTATAAACCTCGGTCAAGTTGAGGTAAAAGGTAAAAGGTAAAAGGAATTAATTTGAATTTCTCATTTATTTTGGCAAGAGGTCTAGTTTGCTCAACGGGATGGGGCGTGCGAGTTCCGCCGTACAATGACGGAATCACCCCCCTCGAAAATCCCCTTCAGGTTCAGACGGGTGTCATAAACTTCCGAGGTATCCTCGGAAAATGCGACCTTCACTTTGCTTATGTCGTTACAACCTTTTGGCAGTTGTTTCTTGGAGAAATCATCAAGACCTGACTGTTTCACAAGTAGCAAGTTACTGAATACGAATTGAAGATTTACATAGGCAAGAGGTTTACTAGATATCGCCCTAACTAATTTACTTAATTACTAAAATTTCATCCCTCGCTAGATTATGAGAAATCAATTAGAACAAAGATTTGATTATGTCAAAATTGGGATAGCTTCTCCCGACAGAATTCGTCACTGGGGTGCTCGTACTTTACCCAACGGTCAGGTAGTCGGCGAAGTTACCAAGCCAGAAACGATTAACTACCGTACTCTCAAACCCGAAATGGACGGGCTATTTTGCGAACGAATTTTTGGACCCGCTAAAGACTGGGAATGTCATTGTGGTAAATATAAGCGGGTACGCCATCGTGGCATTGTGTGCGAACGTTGTGGAGTAGAAGTAACTGAATCTCGCGTACGTCGCCACCGCATGGGCTTCATTAAATTAGCTGCCCCTGTAACTCACGTTTGGTATCTCAAAGGGATTCCTAGCTATCTGAGTATTATTTTAGATATGCCCTTAAGAGATGTAGAGCAAATTGTCTACTTTAATGCCTATGTGGTTTTAGATGCAGGTAATGCTGGCAATCTCTCATATAAGCAGCTTTTAACCGAAGATCAATGGATAGAAATTGAAGAACAGTTATACAGTGAAGATTCGGAACTAATCGGTGTAGAAGTAGGTATTGGGGCAGAAGCAGTCCAAAGATTGCTAGAAGAAGTAGAGCTAGAAGTAGAAGCAGAAAAACTTAGAGAAGAAATTGGTGGAGCAAAAGGTCAAAAGCGAGCCAAATTGATCAAACGCTTGCGAGTAATCGATAACTTTATTGCCACTGGTGCGCGTCCTGAATGGATGGTACTGACTTATATCCCAGTAATTCCTCCAGATTTACGCCCCATGGTACAACTAGATGGAGGTCGTTTTGCTACTTCCGACTTGAACGATCTGTATCGCCGTGTAATCAATCGCAATAATCGTTTGGCTCGCCTACAGGAAATTCTCGCCCCAGAAATCATCGTCCGTAACGAGAAACGGATGTTGCAAGAAGCAGTAGACGCTCTAATTGATAATGGTCGTCGGGGACGTACGGTTGTTGGTGCAAATAATCGTCCCCTCAAGTCTCTTTCCGATATTATTGAAGGGAAACAGGGACGTTTTCGCCAAAACTTATTAGGTAAACGAGTAGACTATTCAGGACGTTCGGTAATCGTCGTCGGACCGAAACTTAAGATTTATCAATGTGGTTTACCGCGAGAAATGGCGATCGAATTGTTCCAACCTTTTGTTATTCATCGCTTAATTCATAGCGGAATGGTAAATAACATTAAAGCAGCTAAAAAGTTAATTCAGCGAGGCGATCCTAACGTTTACGAAGTCCTAAAAGAGGTTATTACCGGACACCCAGTCTTGCTCAATCGCGCCCCTACTCTACACCGACTGGGGATTCAAGCCTTTGAGCCTATTTTAGTAGAAGGTCGCGCTATTCAACTCCATCCCTTGGTTTGTCCTGCTTTTAACGCTGACTTTGACGGCGACCAAATGGCAGTTCACGTTCCCCTATCTTTAGAAGCTCAATCGGAAGCAAGATTGTTAATGTTGGCTTGCCATAATATTCTTTCTCCAGCCACGGGTAGACCAATTGTTGCTCCTTCCCAAGATATGGTTTTGGGTTGTTACTATTTGACCGCCGAAAATCCCAACGCGACCAAAGGAGAAGGTCGACGTTTCGCGAGTTTAAGCGATGCCATCTACGCTTACGAACAAGGTCAATTAGATTTACATACTCATGTTTGGGTACGCTATGAAGGAGAAGTAGAAACCTTAGAACCAGATAATGAGGTTATAGAATCGACAAGCCTAGCTGATGGCACTGTGGTGAAATATTACCGTCAAAGACTAGTTAGAGAAACTGCTAGTGGAGAGCAAATTTCTCAATATATATACACTACAGTCGGCAGAATTATTTATAACAAAACTATTCAAGATGCCCTTGAACTAGCATAAACCTCAAAAAAATAAAGAGCCAGAGCAGATAAAAAGGAAAAAGTATGAAATTCTACAATCGAATTGTTGATAAAGGTCGTCTGAAAAAATTAATTGCCTGGGCATATACCAATTATGGTTCTGCTCACTGTGCGACTATGGCAGATCATCTCAAAGAATTGGGCTTTCGTTACGCTACCAAAGCAGGAGTATCGATTAGTGTAGATGATTTGCAAGTTCCCCCAGTGAAAAGGCAGATGCTCGAAGCTGCCGAAGCAGAAATTAGAGAAACAGAACAGCGTTATGCTCGCGGGGAAATTACTGAAGTAGAGCGTTTTCAAAAAGTAATCGATACCTGGAATAGTACTTCAGAAAATTTAAAAGATGAAGTAGTTACCAATTTTAGAAGTACCGATCCCCTTAATTCTGTCTATATGATGGCTTTTAGTGGAGCGAGGGGAAATTTATCTCAGGTACGCCAGCTAGTGGGAATGCGCGGTCTGATGGCCGATCCTCAAGGAGAAATTATCGATATACCCATTAAGACTAATTTCCGTGAAGGTCTAACCGTTACCGAATACATCATCTCATCCTATGGAGCCAGAAAAGGACTAGTCGATACAGCATTACGGACGGCAGACTCTGGTTATCTGACTCGCCGTTTAGTTGACGTTAGCCAAGATGTAATCGTTAGGGAAGTAGACTGCGGGACTCAACGGGGTATTAGCAAGCGAGCAATGACCGATGGCGATCGCACTTTAATTCCCCTCTCGGATCGTTTGCTCGGCAGAGTTCTGGCTAGAGATGTAGTCGATCCCGAAACAGGAGAAGTAATTGCTAAACGGAATCAAGACATTAATGAAGAATTAGCCAAAAAAATTGGCGATCGCGTCGAAGAAGTAATGGTGCGTTCTCCTCTAACCTGTGAAGCTGCCCGTTCGGTTTGTCGCCATTGTTATGGTTGGAGTTTAGCTCACGGCAAGATGGTAGACATGGGAGAAGCAGTAGGCATTATTGCTGCTCAATCTATTGGTGAGCCCGGAACCCAATTAACCATGCGGACTTTCCATACTGGAGGGGTATTTACAGGAGAAGTAGCCAGACAAATCAAAGCAGATTGCGCTGGTAAGATCGAGTTCGGTAAAGGTCTAACTACTCGTACTGTCCGTACCCGTCATGGTGACGAGAGAGAACAAGTAGAAACCGCGGGAGATTTATTACTTATTCCCGCTAAAGGAGCAAAAACTAAATCCGAGCAGATTGCCTATAGTTTGACAGTAGGTTCCTTATTACCAGTGAATAAAGGGGATTCTGTTCAAAAAGGACAATTATTAGCCGAAGTAGCTTTAGCTAAAGTACAACGTTCTACAGAAAAAGCAGCTAAAGACGTATCTTCTCATTTAGCTGGTGAAGTTTTATTTGCCGACCTCATTCCTGAAGAAAAAACCGACCGTCAGGGTAATACTACTCGTATTGCTCAAAGATCGGGATTACTGTGGATTTTATCAGGGGAAGTATACAATCTTTTGCCTGGAGCCGAACCAGTAGTCAAAAACGGCGCTCAAGTAGAACCTGGAGATATTCTGGCTCAGACTAAGTTGGTTTCTAGTAGTGGTGGCGTAATACGGATGATTCCCAATAGTCGGGAAATTGAAGTAATCACTGCTTCTGTCCTATTAGACCAGGCGAAAGTAAAAATTGAAAGTGATAGCGGTCGCGAACAATATATTATCTATACGGCAGACGATCGACGCTTTTTGCTCAGAACTACTCCAGGGACTAAAGTCCAAACTAGCCAAGTAGTAGCCGAACTGATTGATGACCAGTATAAAACTGAAACTGGTGGCATTATTAAATATGCCGGTGTAGAAGTGGGTAAAGGAACTCGCAAACAAGGCTATGAAGTAATTAAAGGAGGAACTCTTCTCTGGATTCCTGAAGAAAGTCACGAAGTCAACAAAGATATTTCTCTTCTAGCGGTAGAAGACGGTCAATATGTAGAAGCCGGTACAGAAGTAGTCAAAGATATTTTCGCTCAGTCTTCTGGGGTAGCGGAAGTTGTCCAGAAAAACGACATTTTAAGAGAAATTATTATCAAGCCAGGAGAAATTCATCTTTTAGATGAACCTAACCCTAGTCTGCACGAACAGCTAATTCAACCGGGAACTGAAGTTTTACCAGGAGTAACGGTTGATGAACTCAAATACGCTGAAATTGTAGAAACAACAGAAGGTATAGCCTTATTACTGCGACCAGTTCAGGAATATCAAGTAGCTGACGAACCAGCCGTTCCTTCTCAAGCTTCAATTAATAGCAAAGATGGTCGTCAGATTGAATTACGTTCTGTACAGCGGATCTTTTATAAAGATGGAGAACGAGTTAAGTCTGTAAATGGAGTTTCTTTGCTAACTACTCAACTAGTATTAGAAATTGATGTGACTGGAGATTTGGGAACAATCGCTAATATTAATGCTGATATTGAGTTAAAAGCAGATGAAGAAGACCCAGAATCCCACAAATTGCAAATGGTTATTCTAGAGTCTTTAGTACTTCGTCGAGATACTGATGCCGATCCTCATAGTGGAAATATTCAGACCAGAATCTTAGTCGAAGATGGACAAGAAATACCTCAAGGTGCAGTGATTGCTCGTACAGAAATAAAATGTAAAGAAGCCGGTCAGGTACGAGGTATTCGTGAAGGAGGAGAAGCTATTCGACGAATTTTAGTAGTGCGAGATTCCGATCTAGTTTCCCACGATTTGGATGTGCCCAAGAGCGAATGTCGGTGTAAAGAAAATGATTTACTGGTAGCAGCAGCAGAAATTGCTCCTGGGGTCAAATTAGAAGAATCTGGACAAGTCGTCGAAATAGTTGAAAAAGAAGACGGAAAAACTACTGTTGTTTTGCGTCATGCTCGTCCTTATCGGGTTTCTCAGGGTGCAGTATTACACATTGATGATGGTGATTTGGTACAGCGAGGAGATAATTTAGTTCTGTTGGTATTTGAACGAGCTAAAACAGGAGATATTATCCAGGGTTTACCTCGGATTGAAGAATTGCTAGAAGCGCGTAAACCAAAAGAAGCTTGTATCCTCAGCCGTCGTCCGGGAATTTGCCAGGTAGTCTACGAAGAAAACGAAACTGTAGACATTAAAATCATTGAAGAAGATGGTGTGGTCAGTGATTATCCCATCAGTCCCGGTCAAAATGCCATGGTAACAGATGGACAGAGAGTAGAACCTGGGGAGCCTCTGACTGATGGTCCAGCTAATCCTCATGAGATTTTAGAGATTTTCTTCAACTACTACTTGGAAGAAAAAGGCTGTTACGAAGCTTCTTTAATTGGATTGCAAGAAGCCCAAAAATTCTTGGTTATGCAGGTTCAATCAGTGTATCAAAGTCAGGGAATCGATATTTCTGACAAACATATTGAAGTAATCGTACGGCAGATGACTTCTAAAGTCAGAATTGAAGATGGTGGTGATACAGTCATGTTACCGGGTGAGTTGGTGGCATTGAGAGAACTCGAACAAATCAATGAGGCTATGTCAATTACTGGTGGTGCCCCTGCTCAGTACACGCCCGTGTTACTAGGGATTACCAAAGCCTCTCTCAATACAGATAGCTTTATTTCCGCTGCTTCTTTCCAAGAAACCACCCGTGTCTTAACCGAAGCTGCGATCGAAGGTAAATCTGATTGGTTACGAGGCTTAAAAGAAAATGTGATTATCGGTCGTTTAATCCCTGCCGGAACTGGTTTTAATACTCATGAAGAACCTTTTGGTAGTAGAAATGACCTAGAAAATTCTTCCTTAAAAGATAATTTCCGTAACAATTCTATGTATAGTTATGGCGGTGATAGTTACGACAGTTTTCGCCTATCAGAAGAAAGATTAGCCGAGCCAGAATCTAATCCTCGACGCTCTTATACAGATTTGAGTGAAGATGAAAATGTTATTCTTGACGATCGAACTGCCAGAGCATATACCAGGAGTGTAGATTCCGTAATAAGCGACCGCGGTAGTTCTTTTGATTCGAGTTCCACTCTTTTGCCAGAGGAAATTATGGATATTGATGAAGAGGAAGAAGATTAATTAATTTGACCGCGGAATGCGCTCACCCCATTCCGCGGTTAATAACCGCCAAGGTAGAGAGTTAAATCTTTAAATGTTTAAATGATAGTAAAGCGATTGAGCACGACTCGATCGCGCCCTTGTTCTTTTGCCCAATATAGAGCTTCATCTGCCTTAGCAATTAGTTTTTCGGCAGGAAAATTAGGAATAGGCACGATACTAGCAATGCCAATACTGATGGTAACTACTGTGCTAATGTGAGAACTAGCGTGGGATATATCTAGTTCTTTAATTTGTTGACGGATCCTTTCCCCGATTTCCATTGCTCCTTTAGCTGTAGTTCTAGATAAGATGAGTACGAACTCTTCTCCGCCATATCGGGCAACCAAATCCGCAGGACGCTTAGCATTTTGCTTTAAAACACTAGCTACTTTTTGCAAACAGCGATCGCCTGCTTGATGTCCGTAAGTGTCATTATAAAGTTTAAAAAAATCTACATCGCACAGCATCAAAGATAAATAAGCTTTTTCTCGGCTCATTCTATGCCATTCTCGCTTCAAATATAAGTCAAAGCTACGACGGTTGGCAATTTGAGTCAGTTCATCGACAGAAGCGATCTTTTTTAATTTTTGATTGGCAATTTCTAATTGTTCTGTCAGCAATCTTTCTTTTTCTATCTGTCTTTTTAGTTCCTTCATTGCCCAATGAGTTTGCAGTAATCTTTTAACTCTTTGTAGTAAAACTGGCCAGTGAATTGGTTTAGTAATATAATCTGTCGCCCCTACCTCAAAAGCTCGATCGACTGATTCAGAATCGTCAAGAGCGGTAATAATTAAAATTGGTGGACAATCATCGCCTAAAATACTTTGTAATTTGGCACAACAACTAAAGCCATCTAATCTGGGCATGACTCCATCTAAGAGGATCATACTCGGCTTCAATTTTTGGCAGGTTTCCAAACATTCTTCCCCGTTAGTATTTTCTAAAACACGATATCCTTGTTGTTCTATTTTTGAACGGATCATCATGCGAGTGGTAGTATTATCTTCTACCACCAAAATCAAAGGTGGATTTTTTTGGAAATCAGGATCGATCATATTGCTAAAATTCGGGAAAGAAATATTGTCCTTCAATTAATATCAAAACTTAAAATTTCAACAAGCGCATCGGTTTAATTGCCAATTTAATCTTGATAAACTTAACGAGTATTTGATGGACTAGGGAACAGGCTAGAAAAAGATAGGTATAATGACCAAAGACAGAATTGAACTTCTGATTGTCGATCGAGACCCAATTTTTCGTCTGGGTTTTGTCACTGCTTTAGCATCTTATCCCGATTTTCACGTAATTGCTCAAGCTAATGACCTTTCTCATGCTCTACTCGAACTAGAACAAGGAACCATACCCGATGTATTAGTATTAGAATTAAATTTAGGGTATTTTGCCACAGAAAAAACTGCTAATTGGCAATTGTGCCAAAAAATAATTCAAAAGTATGATAATTTACCAATTTTTTTACTTAGTTCTCATACAAATCCCAAAATTTTAAGAACACTTAAAAACTTAGGAGTACAAGGCTATTGTAACAAAGGAACAGATATAGACACTGTTGCTTATGCTATTCGTTGTATCACTACAGGTAAAACTTATTGGCAAGAGATTAAGCTTCCTTCTAATAGTTTTTGGAAAACAAATTTGTTTCGTCTGAGCAGATCGGGACAAAAGGAAATTAAAGCAGATTTAGAAAAAATTAATCATCAGCTTAACAAGAGTAATTTATCTATTCTAGACCGATTATTTTTATCTGGTCGCCAACGCGAACTTTTAGCTGCTAGTTGGTTAGTTAATCAATTAATCTCTTCAGATACTGTCAATGAGAATAAGCAATTGTCTAGCTCTCCAGTCTTAGTAGCCAAAGATAACACAAATCAGTCTTGTTTATTATCGGCCTATGATGTGATTGCCGAACTTGCACGAGAACAATCTGTTATTGCTCAAGTTTTTAGAAGAGTTTTTGCGACTATCGATTTAGGAGTAGTAAATCGTACCAATATCACTTTAGAAATTGATATTCTGCAAATTCCTAAACGGAGAGAAATACTCTATCTTGTTTTAAGTAAATTATATAAATTAATTAAAAGTCTAGAGCAAAAAGAGCAGAGTAAATGGTCAATAGAGGAAAATATCTATGAACTTTGGAAGTCTGCTAGCGTAGATTTTTTTTTCGGTCATTATGGTGGAACGGCTATCATTACTGAAGAACAATTTTTAGAAATTATCGAACAAGAAGCTACTTTAATTCAAAATAATATTTTTAATCAAATTTACTTTGCTTCAGATTTATTAACCTACTTCTTAAAAAAAGAACCTTTAGTTGTCGATTTTATTAGCTATCGTTATGATTCTCCCGAAGCTAAATACAGAGCTCAGACTCTAACAGAAAACTTGATTATTTTAGTTGCTAATGCAATCGTGCAGGTTTTCCTTAATAATTTTTATAATCTAGAAATATTTAAATATAATCTTTATCAGCTTAAGTATAGAAGTGCTAGGGAAATTGCTCGTTTTCGCAACGATCTTTCTTGGCGATACCGTCAAGAGCAATACTGGGAAAATCCGAACAATATTTTTGCGAGCCGTTACCGTTTATTTATTTTGCAGCAGAATGGGATTCAAACTTTTTTTATCTATGCTTCTCGCGCAGAAGAGTTAAATCAACTACAAGGATTACCTTGGTTAGCTACCATGATTATAGAAATCCGCGATGCAATTTCTCCTCGTCTCCGCTCCATCGTAGCATCCCTGGGTACTGGTTTAGTTTATCTTCTGACTCAGGTAATAGGTAAAGGAATTGGTTTAATTGGCAAAGGGATTATTCAAGGAATTGGCAGTAGTGTACAAGATTCAAGTTATGGCAGAAAAAACCGAGATTAACTTGAGTTTGGAGTTATAAATTCGCAATTCGGAGTTGACTTTTACCTTAAATCGATCGACTAACTAATTAATGAACGTGTCAAACTAGAGATATAGTTTTCTTTCCAGTTAATAAAATCTATTGATGAACCAAAGTTGTCAGATGAAAATTAAGAATCAGTCAGAGAATATCAGTACTAATTTTCGATTGAAAGCAGCAAAAGTAAAGAAAAAAAGCAAGCAGGTAAGCAAGTTCCAATATCTGCGTAGATTGGCTGCTGGTTGGATGATTCTCCAAACGATTTTCTTGACAACTCCAGCCTTAGCTCAGAGAGAAAAAAATAGTCTCAGCTATAGTCAATTTATCAAAAAGCTGGAACGAGGAGAAGTAGCCAAAGTAGAACTAGACGAAACTACCAATAAAGCTAGGGTAACTCTCAAAGAGCAAAACCAAAATGAACCCCCCCAAGAAGTAATTTTGTTTGCTCAAAATCAAGATTTAATTCCTAAAATTCGCAATACTGAAGTAGATTTTGAAATAACTTCTTCTCTCGATCACTCTACTACTGTAGGAGTAATCGCTAATTTAATTATTATCCTGTTGTTACTCGCTGGGTTAGTAATGATTATTCGTCGCTCGGCTAATGCTTCCGGACAAGCTTTTAATTTTGGTAAATCGAGAGCTAGATTTCAGATGGAAGCGGAAACAGGAGTAAAATTTAACGATGTAGCAGGAATAGAAGAAGCTAAGGAAGAGTTACAAGAAATTGTCACTTTTCTGAAACAGCCAGAAAAATTTACCGCCATTGGGGCCAAAATTCCTCGCGGAGTACTATTAATCGGACCTCCAGGTACGGGTAAAACTTTGCTGGCTAAAGCGATCGCTGGAGAAGCTGCCGTTCCTTTTTTTAGTATCTCTGGCTCGGAATTTGTGGAGATGTTTGTCGGGGTAGGAGCATCTCGCGTTCGCGATCTATTTAGAAAAGCCAAAGAAAATGCGCCTTGTTTAGTATTTATTGATGAAATTGATGCGGTGGGCAGACAAAGAGGTGCGGGTTACGGTGGCGGTAATGATGAGAGAGAACAAACTCTTAACCAACTGCTGACAGAAATGGATGGTTTTGAAGGTAACAGTGGAATTATTGTCATTGCAGCTACTAACCGTCCTGATGTTCTCGATTCTGCTCTCTTGCGTCCTGGGCGTTTCGATCGACAAACTATGGTAGATTATCCCGATTTTAAGGGAAGATTGGGCATTTTAGAAGTTCATGCCCGCGATAAAAAAATAGCTCCAGAAGTTTCTTTAGAAGTGGTCGCCCGTCGTACTCCTGGTTTTAGCGGTGCAGATTTAGCCAATCTACTTAATGAAGCAGCTATTCTGACTGCTAGAAGACGCAAAGATGCGGTAACTATGCTAGAGATTAGTGACGCGATCGATCGAGTCATTGCAGGTATGGAAAGGACTTCTTTAGCTGATAGTAAAATAAAACGCCTGATTGCTTATCATGAAATTGGTCACGCGATCGTCGCTACTCTTACTCCCGGTCACGATCCTGTCGAGAAAGTTACTGTTCTCCCCAGAGGACAAGCTTTAGGTTTAACCTGGTTCACTCCTGATGAAGAACAGGGATTGGAAACCAAAACAGAGCTTCTAGCCAGGATTACTTCTTGTTTGGGAGGGAGAGCAGCAGAAGAAGTTATCTTTGGTAAAGCCGAAATCACTAGGGGGGCTACAGGGGATATCAACCAATTAACGTCTTTGGCAAGAGCAATGGTGACTAAACTGGGAATGTCAGATCTCGGACCTCTGGCACTAGAAAGCCAAAATCAGCCAGTGTTTCTCGGCAGAGATTCATCAGAGGAATTAGAGTATTCTGAAGAGATCGCTTCCCGTATCGATAAGGAAATTCGCTCGATTGTAATGCAGTGTTACGAAGATGCTAAACGTATCATTCGGGAGAACCGTTCTACTATCGATCGTATTGTCGATCTTTTGATGGAACGAGAAACTATTGATGGAGAAGAATTTCGTAAGTTAGTTACAGAATTTTCTCAATCTTCTCCCTCGAATTTAGTAACATCTTCTTAGTTAAGAAGAGTTGTAAGCTTAAATTAATCACAGTTAACTTCTTAGGACTTACGCCATTGACAAAGCAATTTACCATCTATAACTTTCCATTCAGCTACAAGACCGGGTTGTTTTGCTTTTTTCTTAGTTGAATGGAATCGATCCGCTTTTCGTTCAACTCTACCTTTGATGAGAACATTCATAGTTACATCTCCTGAAATTAACCTATTAATTGGGTAAAGGCTAGAAACAAATCGAGAACAACTAGAGAATATTTGTTAAAAATGGTATTGGATTAAAGGTAATCCGTACCATTTATTTAGCCTTACTATTAGTTAATAGGATTTAATCTCATCAGATATGCCAAATAAAATAGTGTTGCCAATTTTAATTATTCCCCATAAAAACCAGATGTATTAAATGGGTAGGGAGGAACTTCTGTTCGACTTGACAAATTTTTCATATCCTGATTCAGTAATACCAACAAGATTAATTAAAAAATGTTTCTGTTGCTTGAATTAGCTTTTGCCAAACACCGTTTGGCTGCCAAATTTTATTCATAGGATAAGAGGATTGTTCTTCAGACAAGTTAAGAATATGTTTTTGATAAAGGTACATAAAACAAGAAACACGCATATTTTTAGCGCAATGTACCCAAACTTTTCGCAACTTATGAACACTCATCAAATCACAAAAGATTTGAACATCATCAATTTGAGGAGCTTCCCAAATTACAGGAAGATGAATATAAACCATTCCCAAATCCGTGACAATTGCGTCTTCATCGGCAATAGCATTGCTAGAAGAAGTTAAAGATAAATTGATTATGACTTTGTAACCATCTTCTGCAATAGCACAAAATTGCTCCTGTGTTGGTTGTCCGGAGGTGGCAATCTTATCGCTTACTCGATAGTAATTTAATATTTCTTTCATCTGAATTAAAACAGCTCATACTTTTCAACATCAAGATAAAATGATTGCTTGTTTAGATATGATGCTCTGCTAATATACCTAGATTAATGAAATTATTAATTAGTTCTTACTGCTATCATAATGAACTTATATCAGATAGATTGCGCTCTAAATTTCGGTATCGAGAAGAGAGCGATTAATTTAAATCAAGAAAATTAGTCGATCGAGAAAGGAAAATAGGTTTCAGAAATTATTTAGAATTGAACTAAAAAATATCTGCTTTGTTAATTGTTAACGCTCGATTGTTATAAATCATTAATAAATATTTTTGAGTATTATTTTTTAATAATTTATTTATAAATACTATGGAGTTTGTTTCCACTCTGATAAGTCACGCTCGACTGCATAATGCCAGTTTTTAGGGATTAGTATTACTGTGGTGTCTTTGGCTGTAGTTGCTCGCTCATTGGTAGAGGAATTAACTCGAGCATAAACTAAGCGATCGCTAAAATTAGCATTACCCAAAATAATTTCCTGACTTTCTCGATCTTTTAGCTCAATAGTTATTTTAGTAGCAGACTGGTCTAATCCGTATTGAGAAAGATTCGATACGGGAATAGCAAAAGAACGTACTTTTTTTCCTTTAGCTACTAAATCTAATAAAAAAGAGATAGTTGCATCACTAGCGGGTACGTCTTTAGGTTGTTTCATTTGCCAAGGTCGATCGCTATTTCCCGTACGCACAAATTCAAGTACATTTTCAGATTTAGTAATAGTTATTTTTTTAATTTCTTCTTCAGTAAAATTAAATATTTGTTGTTGCTTGGTTTGAATTTGACTGCGTTTTTCTGTTCCTCTAATTTCGTAGAAATACACCCAACCACCTAAAATTAGAGCGAAAAATATTAACAACCAAGTACTTCTTTTAAGTTTCATCAAAAACCGACTAACCACTACCAACTAACTACTAACAACTAACTACTAACAACTAAAAATCACCTTCTTCGCCACCAAACCATACTAGCAATGACTAAACCTGATAAAGGCATAATTCCTAAAGCTGTCCAACTAATAATACTTGCTTGAAAATGAGATAAATTAATTCGACGATTTTTTGGTTCTTTGGGACGAATAGAAAAGGTGTGCTCGTCTTCTCTTACTAACCAATTAACAGCATTAAGAAAAATATCTCCATTGAGTTGTTGTTCAAACCAACCATTAGTAATAAAAGTAGAACTACCAAAAATAACTAGACGAGATTGGCTAGACAAGTCACTTGGGGGATCTCCAGGGGGATTATTTTTAGCTAATGGTCGATCCCGACTAAAAGCAAAACCTATATTGAGAGGACCTTTAATATCTTCTTTTTCATTAAAAGCAATTTCTACTGTAGTTATATTTTTTTCTGCCCAAGTTTCAGCATCGGTAATAACTAGAGGGGTAGCTTCCACTCCTTCTCTTGGTACTGTAGTAATGGGTCGAGATTCGGGAAAAATAGAAATACCGTTACTAAACTGCTGAGTAATAGGATGATCGCCATAGGTAGTAATTAAAGGTGCAGCAGGGCCAAAACCAAGAATACTACCAGCCCCCGAAGCATCAATAATAAAGCGATCGTCTAATTTTATGCCGTAATCTTGCAATAATGGTGTTAACTCGGGATTAGTTTTAGGAACCAGCATTAGCAGTAAACTACCACCGTTTTTAAGATAATTTTGCAGAATAGTTACTTCTTGAGGAAAGAATTTTCTGGTAGGGCCAGGAACTATAATTAAGTCTGGTCGATCGGGTATTTTTCCGCTAGTTGCCAAGTTTATGGGCTTTACAGTATATCCTTTATCCGTAAGACTTTTAACTGCCCTAGACAGATTACTATCAACCCCTTCTATTTGTGTTTCACCATGTCCTTGAGTGAAGTAGACTAGAGGAGTACGTGGACTGATAATTCTTGCGATCGCGTTAGTTAGTTGTACTTCCGAAAGACTATTGCCAAAATTATCGTTATTCTGTCGTACTAATTGTTTTTTATCGCCATATTCTAAGTAAATATCTCCTTTGGACTGCACATTAAATTTTTCTCTTAAGTCAATTTTGATGTCTGGATCGATAAATTCATACTGAAAATTGTCGCTGTAACTACGATAATTTTCTAATAAAGGTTCTAGTGCTGATTTAGACTGGGGATCGAAAACAGAAACTTTGAGGGGTTTAGATAAGTTTTGAACTATAGTTTGAGTCTGAGGAGAAAGGGTAAATAATTGATTTTCTGTTAAATCTATGCGGAGAGAATGACGAACTGCCAGAAAATTAATTAAACCAAGGATAATTATTACAGCGCAGGTAGATAAGATAGCATTAGTTCCAGCTTCTACCGAACGCCTATTTAAAAAGCTGTTTTTATTTTGATTAAATCCCAAAAAATAAATTATTAAGCTAATTAATCCAGCTATTATAAAAACCCAAGCTAGGGATGACCATGGGTCTTCAATTAATCCAATAACAATTCCAGCGGTAATTAGTACCAAACCTAAAAAAAGCAAGATTTTTTTCATCAGCTATTTCTCAACTATTGACTAGTAAATCTAATAGTTTCAACTGATTGAGTCGTGAGAAACAAACCCAAAAAAATGTAACTAGCAAAAACCACTAAATTACTAGTATCAAAAATTCCTTGAACCAGATTATTATAGTTTTCTAATAAAGAAATATGTTTTAATATATCTCCCAATATTCCCCCAACATTTTGAGCAATTAGATCGACAATCCAAAGTAATAAAACTAAAGCAAAAGTAATAATGGCTGCAAAAATAGAACTATCTGTCAGAGAAGAGATAAACATTCCTAAAGAAAGAATTGCTGCTGCTAATAAAATTAAACCAAGATGCGCTAGTAGAGGTACGCCAGGAGAAATAGGGGGATTTGCTGCACTAAATACAATTGCTTCATAAAACAACCAGGGTAAGATCATTACTATAAAAAAAGCAACGACTCCTAATAGTTTGCCTAACGCAACAACCCAATTAGAAATAGGTGATGTCGCGAGTAATTCCAAAGTTCCTCTTTTCCTTTCTTCTGAATATAGTCCCATAGATAAAATGGGTAAAATAAATAAAGAAAGCGAACCCATAACTGCAAAGAAAGAATTTAAGAAAATATAAGCTACATCTATCGCTCCAGTAATTCCTAGTTGTTCGCTAGCACTTACTTGTTGAATAATACCTTCTTGTCCTAACAACAATTCTACAAAAAATACACCAGATAGTAGCCAAAAAACAGCAGCAATAATATAGGCTAGAGGAGAAGTGAAATAGCTTTTCACTTCTTTTTTAAAAATAGCTATAGTATTGAAAATAAACATTTTTTTATTTTTTATTTGTTATTTTTTATTTGTTATTTTTTATTTTTTAGGTATATACTTTATCTTCTATAAGAAATTTATTTTATTTGCTATAACTATTAGGTTAATACTCACTACTCATTACTCATTACTTATTACTTATTACTCATTACTCTTCTAAAGTTGACTCTTCAGTTGTTAATTTTAAGAAAACATCTTCTAGACTAAGACCAGTACGGCGCATTTCTAGTAAACCTAATCCTTGATTTACAATTGCAGCAGCAATTTCTTTTCCTGCTTCTGTATCTGTATTACAAGTAATTTGCAGCAGAGTACGATTAACTGGGAGATTAGATTTGGTTCGATCGATTTCTACTGTGTTTACTCCAGATATTTTTTGCAAACAAGGAATTAGGCTTTTTATATCTCCTTCAACTTCTACTTCATAGCTAGAACCACCTTTAAGCTGTTCCATTAATAAGCTAGGAGTATTAGTAGCCACGACTTTACCCCGATCGATAATGGTAACACGATCGCACGTCATACTTACTTCTGGCAAAATATGGGTAGATAGAATAATCGTATGTTCTCCCGCCAAACTTTTGATTAAATTACGGACTTCAATAATCTGGCGCGGGTCTAAACCAACTGTAGGTTCATCTAAAATAATTACTGGTGGTTCATGAACGATCGCTTGAGCAATACCTATCCTCTGACGATAACCTTTTGATAGTTTGCGAATTATCTCTTTTCTTCGTTCGCTTAATTGACAGCGTTGAATAGCTGAATCTACTTTAGAATTGCGCTTATTTCTAGCAACGCCTTTGATTTGGGCAACAAAATCTAAAAAACCTTCTACAGTCATATCCAAATACAGAGGGGGATTTTCTGGTAAATAACCAACCCGACGACGAACTTCCATTGACTGTCGATGGACATCGTAGCCAGCAATTTTAGCCGTTCCTTCCGTAGCAGGTAAATAACCCGCTAAAATACGCATAGTTGTAGTTTTTCCTGCACCATTTGGTCCGAGAAAACCCATGATTTCTCCTTTTCTTACTGAGAAATGAATGTCCTCAATAGCAGCATTAGAACCATAAATTTTACTAAGATGCTCGACTTTAATCATCTTTTTCGAGATTAGGGATTAGAGGTTAGAAACTCCGAACTCCGAACTCCGTACGCGGAGCGACTACCGAAGGTCTCTCCGAATTCCGAACTCCAAACTCAGGTTATAAAAGGTTTAATAAGCTTGTATCTTAAAGCCAAGTCTAAACTCAGACGAGCGATCGCAAAACAGAGTATACTTTCAATTACAAGAATACTGCTAGACCAAAATATAGTAGTTTCTTCTAAAAAGACTAAGCCTCGCACAAGACCAAAAGCAAGAACTGCGCCATCATTGAGATGAGAATTGCGATCGCCACGAATAATATAACGATAGGTTACTCCAAATAAAAAACCACTAATCCAAGCTATACCTCCTCGTATTAATAAATTTACTCCCCAAGATTGGTTGAAAGAAATCAACTGTTCTCCTAAATCTGGTAATACACAAATATTGAATATTGTAATCGCGAACTCGGCAAAGACAAAAAAGATGGCTGCTAGCATCCCTGCTTTGAACGATTCGATTCTTTCTGTCTGTAGACTAGGCAAAATCTCCACCAAAAAACAACACTTAAAAATATGATAGAGTTTGAAGTAGTTTTATTATTTTTATCTCAAAAAAGAATACAAGTATGGATATTTTGACATTAGGTTGGGTAGCTATGTTGGCTCTATTTACTTGGTCTATTTCAATGGTAGTGTGGGGTCGTAACGGATTCTAAAGTCGTGGAAGCAGATTATATTCTTAACACTTTATTTCTGGTAGCCTTAGTACTACTCATTTTAGTGAGCTTTGGTATCCTTTACCTATCCGCGTTGAAGTGGAAAGATAGGCGTATGCAAATGCGCGATAAGCGTGGTGGAAAATAACACTATGTCTTTTAGCACTAAACTCATCCCAGGCATCAATGATGTAGGATGAGTTTGCTGCTTGTCCCTCGTAAAAAATTACGAACTTATTTTTAATCGATCGAGAACAAAAGCGTATTCAAACGCGATCTCTTTGAGGCTTTCATAGCGTCCCGATGCACCGCCGTGTCCCGCACTCATATTAGTTTTGAGCAATAAGAGATTATTGTCGGTTTTCATTTGTCTTAATTTAGCCGTCCATTTGGCAGGTTCCCAATATTTAACCCGCGAATCATTTAAACCTGCGGTAATTAGTAATGCTGGATAGTCTTTAGCGGTAACGTTATCGTAGGGAGAATAAGATTTGATGTAGTCGTAGTATTTTTGCTCATTAGGATTGCCCCATTCTTCCCATTCCAAGACAGTTAAAGGCAGGGATGTATCTAAGATGGTGGTGAGAACATCTACAAAGGGAACCTCGGCGACAACAACTTTAAATAAATCTGGACGTAAATTAATTACCGCACCCATTAGTAAACCCCCCGCACTCCCGCCAGATATTACCAAGCGATCGCTATTTGTCCATTTTTCAGCAATTATATGTTCCGCACAGGCAATAAAATCGGTAAAAGTATTTTTTTTCTGTAAAAACTTACCATCTTCGTACCACTTACGCCCCATTTCTTCGCCACCGCGAATATGAGCGATCGCAAATACAAATCCCCGATCTAAAAGAGAAAGACGCAAAGAAGAAAAATAAGCAGAATAGGAATAACCATAAGAACCATAACCAGTTAACCACAAAGGATTAGAACCATCTTTGTTAATGCCTTTTTTGTAAACTAGGGAAATAGGAACCTTTGTACCATCGGAAGCAGTAGCGGTTAATCTCTCACTAGCGTATAAAGTGCGATCGTATCCTCCTAATACTTCTGTTTCTTTCTTTAATTCTCTTTCTCCTGTTTCTAAATCGTAATCGAAGATAGAAGAGGGAGTAATCATGGAACTATAACTAAAGCGAAACTTGGTAGTATCAAATTCGGGATTGTTTCCCCCAGCAAAAGAGTAGGTTGGTTCGGGAAAAGTTAGTTGTGTTATTTCTCCCGTTGCAAAAGTTTGTATTCTCGCTGTGGGTAATCCTCCTTTGCGTTCGTAAATAACTAAACGATCGGCAAAGGCATCAATTCCCTCTAGCAGCACCTCTTCTCGATGGGGAATAACGGTTTTCCAGTTAGTTTTATCTGGTGAATTAACTGGCGTTGACATTAACTTAAAGTTTATCGCCTCTTCATTAGTCACGATATAAAAGCGATCGCTGTGATGTTCGATCGAATATTCAATTCCTGTCTGACGGGGTTGGAATAGTTTAAACTCGCCACTGGGATTATTGGCATCGAGATAATGCACTTCTGAAGTAATTGTACTGCCCAATTCCAGCAAAATATATGCCCGAGAACGAGTTTTGCCTACACTCAAGTAATAAGCTTCGTCATCTTCTTGATATACCAAAACATCGCTACTTGGATCGCTACCTAAAATATGTCGCCACAGTTGATAAGGACGATTAGCATCATCTACCTTGGTGTAAAAAACCGTCTGGTTATCGTTACCCCAAGCAAAAGAATAATAAGTATTAGGAATCGTCTCTGAGTAAAGCTTTCTAGTAGCTAAATCGAGGAAAAATAGAGTATACTGCTCTGCACCAGTTGTATCAGTCGAATAAGCTAAAATTTGCTGATTGGGACTAACCGATGTCACTCCCAAACTAAAAAACTCTTTTCCCTCTGCTAATTTATTTTGGTCTAATAGTATTTCTTCTTCTGCCTCTAAACTCTGATACTTACGGCATAAAATAGCATATCCTTTACCTTCTTCAGTGCGAGAATAGTAATAGTAATCTTGGAGACGGTAGGGTACAGAAAGATCGGTTTCTTTAATCCGCGAGAGCATTTCATCGTACAGAGATTTTTGCAACTCTTCTGTATGCTTCATCATCTCTTCTGTATATTCGTTTTCAGCTTTTAAATAATCAATAACTTCTGGATTCTCCTGTTGATTTAACCAATAGTAGTTATCGATTCTCTGATCTCCATGAGTTACCAATTCGTGAGGTTTTTTGGCTGCTATGGGAGGAGTTAGTTGTTGAGTCATATTTAAAATATTTTTTCCAGCTTTGCTTTTATTCTAAATACTGTAGTTCTCGATCGAATTTCAAAAATGGCTCAATTTTGAGATTTGCTAGCAACATCACTCGTTTTATTGACGATCGCTTTACCATTATTTTGTTTTGTAATCTCGATAAAATCGCCCGTACTGACATTATTAAGTTTTGAACCTGATGGTACGATAACAGCTTGAGTATACCCATAGTCAGCAGGATTGTTAAGTCCAGGTGGATTAATAAATTTCATTGGCGATACCTTTCCTGAGTTTTTTTAGAGTCTACAGATTATTTTCTATTCCGAGTCTTAGAAGGAATTGACGATCTTCGGCGAGTTCGACTAGTTTGTTGTCCGACTAAAACACTGAGCAATACACAATCGCCACTCCCACAAGCTGAGTTTAGTTTATGAGGTTGCTTTAGTCGGCAAGACATTTATAGCTACTGTGGTGATTATGTTAGTTAATAGTTTCTTTTGCCATTTCGGTTCAAAAGCCAGACAGAAATCATCTACCTCACTACAAATTATTCAAGGTCAAGGAAAAAATACTACCGATACTTTAATTGATTTTCGCCCGGCAACCGTGATTATTCTAAATAACGTCAATGCAGAAAATATTTCTGAATCCAACTTTATGAACTTCTTCCCCTTCAAATGAGGACAAGAAATTAGACTAATAAAGAAGAAACTATAAACTATGGCAACATTCTTTATTGATTGACAGAACAATAGAAAATATTATATGAATTTTTAGTGAATAATAGTTGAAAAACATTACTTTAAATGAGGTCAAATTAAGTATCTGACAGTTTATAGCTTAGTGTTAAATATCCTTTCAACATTACCACAAAAACTTCATATTATTTTACCAAAGTTTCACAGTAAAATTACTTTTTTGTGTTAGTTAGGCTTTTTGCTACTATTATAGTATAGTATCGATCGAGATTTTTTATTATTTATTTTTATTGTCTAATTAAATTGATTTATGTTTTAACAAATCGATCTAATCATCATTTAATTGTTTTATTTTTTTATCATACATGATTCGTATTCTTATAGTTGACGATCAAAATACTGTTCGCGAACTGTTAAAAGTAAATTTAGAGCAGCAAAAAGACTTACAAATAGTTGGATTTGCTGTTAATGGGAAAGATGCTATTCAAAAAGTCCAAAATTTGAACCCCGATATAGTACTTATGGATATCAATATGCCAATTATGAATGGTTTGCGGGCTACTAAAATAATCAGTCAAAAATTTGTCAATACCAAAGTTATAGTATTTACTACTAGCGATAATGATAAGTATCTTAACTTTGCTTTAGATGTTGGTGCCAAAGGTTACTTATTAAAAAACACTTCTGGAGAAGAAATATTAAAAGCGATTTATCATGCTCAAAAAGGATATTTTTATTTGGAAAATAAATTGGTAGAAAAATATCTAAATAAGTTAGCCAAAGTGCAATCCGATCTCAGTAATACTTTTGGCTTAAAACAATTAATAATAAATCAAGCACAAATAATAGATGAAAAATTAGATAGTAGTAGATTTTTTGCAGAATTACAAGAAAGCAAATTTACTGTCAGAGACATAAATAATCGTATTCGTAATTTAGAAAAAATTATTTTATCTATCCGAAAAACTTTAAATATATTTATAATATCTTTTACGATTATTTTGCTTTTTATTTTTGGGTTAATAATATCTCAATAGAATTATTAAATAATCATTATAGGTGTTAGGTTTTTTATTAAACTTAACACCTAATACCTTTATTTTAAGAAACTTTTCTACCGAAACGTCGATCGCGCTTTTGATATACTTCTAAAGCCCGAATCAACTCTTGACGATTAAAATCGGGCCAAAGAGTATCAGTTATATAAATCTCCGTGTAAGCCATTTGCCATAACAAGAAATTACTCAAGCGCATTTCTCCACTGGTACGAATTAGCAAATCGGGATCGGGACTATCACAAGTGTAAAGATATTCCGATAATAAACTTTCATCGATCGCTTCTGGTTTAAGCTCTTGTTGTTCGATCTTCTCAGCTATACTGCGACAAGCTTTCACAATTTCTAGACGACTACCATAATTAATCGCCACATTAAAATAGATAGCTTGATTATTCTTAGTTTCCTCCATAGCTTCAGACATTATTTGTTGTAAAGATTGAGGAAGGGGTGAAAGATCGCCAATAAAGCGAATACATACACCTTCAGAATTCATTTCTGCTAACTCTTTACGTAATAATTTTTCAAACAAAGCCATCAAGAAATCTACTTCTGTAAGAGGACGACCCCAATTTTCGGTAGAAAAAGCATAAGCGGTAAGCGTTTTAATGCCATAATCTTTACAGCATCGTAATATTTCCTTGAGAGTATTAGCTCCTCGCCGATGTCCTTCTATTCTTGGTAATCCCTGATTTTTGGCCCAGCGACCATTCCCATCCATAATGATAGCTATATGCTGGGGTAATTTAGTTAAATCTTTGATAGGACTAGATATAGTAGGTATTAATTGTACATTCATTGAATTTTGTTCGTTAATAATCAGCGATTGTCAAATGTTTTTTATCGTTTTGACCGCGGAATGCGGTCGGGGAAGGGGGCTGGTTATTTTTATGTTTATGAATCCGACAGTTAACTGTTTGTTCTAGCCCCCGCGGAATGGAGCTTCTATTACCCTCAACTGAAGACTCACACCTTATAGATTAAAGATTAAAGCTCCC
>JAAUYH010138248.1_pt1 | contig 27017 bp, 23 predicted proteins | sample 7278061 | NCBI WGS metagenome assembly JAAUYH01 (sample SAMN14350203, study PRJNA611818) | marine sediment metagenome | isolation source: surface marine sediment (0.6m) | place: French Polynesia: Moorea | collected 2018-08
AGTGCAACAAGAAATAAAAATAGTTGGTTCAAGTAGCACTTATCAAGCTACAAAAATATTAGCCAAAGCTTATGAGAACAAAACTGTTAACGTAAAATTTACTTTTTTACCTAAAAGTCAATCCTCTAGTGGTATTGCTGGTGTAAGGAAAGGGTTAGTAGATATTGGTACAGTCAGTCGCACCCTTAAACCTGAAGAAGATGATAGTTCTGTTGTATACCGAGAATTTGTTAAAGATGCTTTGGTTGTTGGTATTCACCGTAGCGTTAAGGGAGTCCGTAATTTACAAACTTATCAGCTAAAAGCGATATACAGCGGTAGAGTAACTAACTGGCAAGATCTGGGGGGAAGCAAGGGGAAGATAGTAGTTTTAGATCGCCCTGAAGACGATTCTGGTAAAAGACTTTTACGGGAATATTACTTGGGTAAAGAACTGAAAAATGCACCTGAAGCAGTAATTATGCGTCACGAACCAGAATTAGTAAACGCATTAAATAATACTCCTCATAGCATAGGTACTTTTTCCTTAGCTTATGCCTTATCCAATAAATTATCAGTAAAACGCCTCAGTCTTAATAATGTCGAAGCTACAACTAAAAATGTACGGATAGGCAAATATAAAATGGTGCGTGAATTAGGAATAGTTTACAGCAAAAAACCCACTTCTAAAACTCAAGGCTTTGTGGATTTCATCTTTAGCAAACAGGGTCAAGAAGTTTTACAACAATCTGGTTTTGTCCCATCTTTAGAGGAATCATAATCAATGCTTTTGGGTAAGTATTATAAACTACCTTTAAAAATTAAAATCATTTTACCCTTATTATCGGTTCTTATTATTATTTGGGCTTTAGCAACAATTACTTTTGGGTATTTTTTCAGTTATAACCTCGAAAATAAGTTAAGGTCGGAAACAGAAGAAGTATCTTCAACAGTATTAGAGTCTTTTGAGAGACGAAAACAATTATTATTTTTAAAAGCAAGGTGGATTGCAGAATCTAAAGAAGTTTCACTATTAGTTAATAATAGTAAAAAATCAGCTTTAAGTCGCTACTTATTACCTCTCAAAGAATCATTAGAACTAGATTTAATTAAAGTTATAGATAAAAAAGGTGTAACACTTGCAGATGTTCGTCAAGGAGAAATTGAACAAACAAAATTAAATCATAAATTTCTTCATGAAGCCGCAAGTATTGGAATAGATATTTTTGATGTAGTTACTGTTGATAAGAAGCAATTCTCTGTATTGGTTGCTTTAACTTCAGTTAAATCCAGAAAAGAAATTCTTGGTGGGGTAATAATTGGAAAGACCATTAATGACGAAACATTAGCAGAAATCAGAGCGCAAACACAACCACATTTAGTTATTTTTCATGACAAAAAAGTCACAGCTTCAACATTAGAAATAGCAAAAAAAAATAATTGGCAACCACCACCGATAAAATCACAACCAGTATTAGTCAATATCGGGGATGAAGAATTTATTGCCAAATCTATCAACATGATGGGTTTAAACGGCAATCAAGTCAAAATAGTACTATTGAATTCCGTTACCCCTTTAAGGGAAAATCAGCAGCACTTGTGGATTTATATAATTATATTTTCTGTTGTCGGAACTACTATATTTAGTATTACTGTTACCAAACTGACAAACTTAGTTACTCGTAGAATTATCTATTTAACTAATGCTACTCAAAAATTAGCTAGTGGTGATTTTAGTGCCAGAATTAAAATTACTGATAATGATGAAATTTCTAGTTTAGCGAAAAGTTTTAATTATATGGTAGAGCAAGTATCTTTACTCTTAGAAAAACAAAAAGAAGCTAATAAAAAATTAGAAGAATATAATCAAAATCTAGAAAATATAGTTCAAAATAGAACATATGAATTAAAACAAAAAAATTCTGAACTAAAAAATCTTCTTCAAGAATTACAGTGCACCCAAGCCCAAATGATTCAGGGTGAGAAAATGTCTAGTTTAGGACAAATGATTGTAGGAATTGCCCATGAAATTAACAATCCAGTCAGCTTTGTATATGGAAATATAGTTCCGGCTATTGACTATGCAAAAGATTTACTGCATTTAATTGAACTTTATCAAAAGCACTACCCCGAGCCTGACAAAGAAATTCAGGATGAGATTCAAGCAATAGAGCTTGATTATGTTAGAAATGATTTTACAAAACTTCTAAATTCAATGGCAATCGGAAGTGAAAGGATTCGTAAAATTGTCTTATCTCTACGTAACTTCTCTCGCCTTGACGAAGATGAATTTAAACGGGTTGATATTCATGAAGGTATAGATAATACTCTGATGATTTTACAAAATCGCTTGAAAGTACAGTCAAATCGTCCAGAGATCAAAATCGTTAAAGAGTATTCTTCTTTACCTTTGGTTGATTGTTATCCCGGGCAACTCAATCAAGTATTTATGAACCTTTTTGTTAATGCAATTGATGCTTTAGATGAATATAATTTACACAGAACACCAGAAGAAATTAAAGCTAATTCTAGTTATATAAAGATTTCTACTGAAGTTAATAATGATGAATGGATTATGATTCGAATTTATGATAATGGACCAGGTATTTCAGATAGAATAAAACCAAGATTATTCGACCCATTTTTTACAACTAAAGAAGTTGGTAAAGGTACGGGTTTAGGATTATCAATTAGTTATCAGATTATTGTAGATAAACATAGCGGAAAGTTAAATTTTTCTTCAAAAGAAGGCAAAGGTACGGAATTTGTAGTTGAAATACCCGTCAAGCAATTATCTTAAATTAAAATATAATATAAAGGCATTTATAATATCATATATAAATATATTTTTATTTTTGATGTTTTGAATATAAAAGCTTAATTCATAATTTTTTAATTCCTCATATTACCGAGAATTTAAACTGAGAATTTGAGGATTTCAATATTATTATATCTAATCAAAAAATAGATGTATCATAAGTTTTTTGTTTGGCTATATATTAGCCTAGATTTCCTTAAAATTACATTTATATATCGTATTAATAAATCAAAACGAATGTAGTCTACAACACCCATATCTTTAGATTGATATGGCAAAATTATTTACTTGTAGCAACATAGATGTTACAGGGCAATCAAACTGTCTCATCCAGGTGAGACAGTTTTTATTTATGATTTTTTTATCTGATAAACAATGCTTGCTAATGAGTTATGACCTAGCAACATTAACTATTTATATGCTCAATCGTAAATTGGCTAAAATCTTGGTAAGCTGATTCCTAATATGTATTGTGAGCGATCGCAATCAAGATTAAAAACATTTCCAAACTGTACCTTGAGGTCACCATATCGGTCAGCAGTACCGAAATTACTCAACTAAGCTGTTGGTAAATGAATTTACGGGAAGGAATCAGATGTCGGTAGAAATACGCTACGATTGGCAAAAAACAGAAATTCGGGAAATATATGACACGCCATTATTGGAACTGATTTATAGAGCTGCTAGCGTGCATCGTCAATACCATAACCCAAAGCAGATACAAGTTTGCAAACTGATTTCAATTAAAACAGGTGCTTGTCCAGAAGATTGTAGTTATTGCGCTCAGTCTTCACGCTATCAGACTGAAGTGAAGCCAGAACCACTGCTCGACAAAGAAAATGTTGTGGGAATTGCCAAACAAGCAAAAGCCAAAGGTGTCAGTCGTGTGTGTATGGGTGCTGCGTGGCGAGAGGTACGGGATAATTCCCAGTTTGACCGAGTATTAGATATGGTTACAGAAGTAACAAATATGGGCTTGGAAGTCTGTTGTACCTTAGGTATGCTTACAGATACACAAGCAAAGCGTCTTGAAGCTGCAGGATTATACGCTTACAACCATAATCTGGATACCTCACGAGAACATTACAGTACTATTATCACTACCAGAAATTATGAAGATCGCCTAAACACCATCAAAAATGTTCGTCAGACTGATGTTACAGTTTGTTCTGGGGGAATTTTAGGTTTAGGTGAAAGTGTTGATGATCGAGTATCAATGTTATTTACATTAGGAAGCTTGCATCCCCATCCAGAGTCGGTACCAGTTAATATTCTGTCCCAAGTTGAAGGTACGCCATTAGCAAATCAGCCAGAAGTCCCAATTTGGGATGTAATCCGTACGATCGCAACAGCAAGAATTATTATGCCTGCTTCCGATGTTCGCTTGAGTGCTGGTAGAGCAAAGTTATCCCAAGTCGAGCAAGCTTTATGTTTTATGGCTGGAGCAAATTCTATATTCTCTAGCGATGATGGACATATGCTAACCGTTACAACTCCCTGTCCTGGATATGATGCAGACAAAGAGATGCTTGATTTACTTGGCTTAGAAATGCGTCCACCTGCTAATAGACAAGTAAAACCTAAAGAAACCACTGCTGCGATCGGATAAACTTTTGTTAGTTAATATTTTTGCTAGTTAACTATAGAGACGTAGCAGATGTTGTGCCGATACTGCAGGCTCTGCTACGTCTCCCTACGCAAACTTTCGAGTTTCTTGCTCGACAAAAAATTACTAAATTAGCTTAACGGCACGCAAACCGAAAAGCAATCCAACTGCGATTCCAATAAACAGACCTAGAAAGACAATGTAAGATACAACTGCAAACATTTACGTTTCTCCACATTTATTCACTACAACTATTGAAGCATTAATTTGGGATTGGGGATTGGCGACTGGGGATTGGCGACTGGAGATTATGTGCTGTTTATTCACAACCAATTACCCATTACCAATTACCCATTACCCTTACAAAGGAACTACTTTGGCGCGATAAAGTAACTTTTCAGCTTGACGATAACCAATATAGCGAACTTTTACCGTATCTCCCGGTTCTATGTTTCCTTCCAATAATTGATGTTCTTGAGGGTTATAGGGAATTTCGGCTCCCACTGCTGCAATTGTTTCTATCCCCCATTCAGATAATAGTTTTTCCAATGGTTTCTGCACTAAAGGCAACAAATTTACTGCCGCTAGCTTTGGATTTTCTCGAGCTTTTTGAGCTGCGCTGGGAAATTGTAATAATAAAGATTCTAATGATTGCAAGCTTGATAATTTAAATTCTTGAAGTAACGAGTATTTTTGCTCTTCTAATTGCTGCTGCAATCGTAAATATTCTTGTTGTAAAATTGCTACTTCCTGCTGTAATGATTCTAAACTTTGAATTTTAGACTTTTGGTCAGTAAGTTGTTGATTACTGTAATTTTCGATTTGAGAAATTGTTCGAGAATCTGGAATATTTATAGGCGAAAAAGTAGCAATCAATTCATTTAAGGAAATTTGTAAGACTTCTGCAAGTGCCAACAACACTTCCACTCGCATTTGATGCAGTTCTCCACGTCTAATTCGTAGGATTTGTCTTTCAGAAACCCCAGAATTCTTTCCCAAAGCTTTAAAGCTATCTATTCCTACTAAAAGCATCAAATTTTGTAGCTTTTCGGTAAAATCTGTTGGTGACATGATGATTAATGATTTAGATGCTAGAAGCGAATTTATCTACTTTCCTGTGAGCAATTTATCGGTAAATTTTAGCGAACAAATCAAAGTTATTAGTTGACAATAAATGGATTTTACATTTTTAATTGATACGTACCAACCGAACAAGTTTTCACAAAAAACTATGGTTTTTTGCTTATATTTATTACCAAAATAATAATATTATTTTTTAATTTTGAATAACTTTATTATTTTTTCTATACCGTCTTCTTCTATTAATCTGGAGTTGGTTTAAAACTCTACCCATAGTAGCTCTACTAACTTTAATCTCTGTTTTTGCCTTTAACAATTCGCAAAGTTTATCTAGTGTGGCGTCGTTGTTTTCTTGCGCTAACTGTTTAAGAACCTCTAAATGTTCACTTTTAAGTTTTGGTTGGTTACCTCCTGCATGAGGAAGAGGTTCTACTCTTCCAGTATGTTGATAGCGTCCGATTAAAGTTTGTATGAAACTGAGACTGACACAGAAACGTTTTGCTAGTTGACGATAGGAACCTTCTTTGTTGTTGTAGGCATCTATGATGTTTTGACGTAGATTTTTTGAATAAGCTCTCATTATTTAAGCTATTAGAATACACCCCAATCCAAATTTATCATCTTCGACGTGTAATTAATCGAAAGTGTTTAACTGCTAAACATCAAGCAATTAATTGTTTAATAGTGCACTAATAAATTTGAAATGCTTCATATACAATTATTTATTTTTAAAATTTTCTCAAATTTTCTTGCCGTCGTAAAATTGTCGCTGTCTTGGGTTAGATACTTAATTTGATTTATTAACGAAAACTTGTTTTATGTGAGTTCTTATTCATTTAGTACTATGAGAGCAAAAATAATATTAAAATCACAAGCTTATAAGTTCTGTGTGACCTTTAAGTCTTATCTAATGCTGAGTTTCACATTATTTCAATCAGTGTCAGCACAAACAGTTACACAAACAATAAACCCTACTATAGAAAATATTCAGACTCAGCAAAATCTTAATACCCAACAAATTAATACCCAACAAAATATTCCCGACCGACCACAACAATTAGACCGTGTAGTACCCAAATCACCTTCACAGCAAAGATTACCCGAACCAGAACCACCCCAACCACTACCACCTCCAGAAGATTTAATCCCCCCTTCCGATTCTCCGGTACAACAGTTTCCCTCACCAGGTGATATCGATAGAACTTTCAAAGTAGAAAAAATCAAAGTTGTTGGTAGTACTGTTTTTAAACAACAAGATTTCGAGTCAATCACCAAGAACTTGATTGGTCGTCAAATCAAAATGGCTGAATTACTTGAAGCAAGCTCCTTAATTACCAAACTATATAAAGAGAAAGGATATATCACATCTGGAGCTTTCATTCCTCCACAAACACTAAAAGATGGGGAGTTAATAATTCAGGTATTGGAAGGCAAACTGGAAGATATTAAAATCAGGGGAAATCGTCGTTTAAAGTCTAGTTATCTCAGAAGTCGTTTAGCCCGAGCAGGGAGAAAACCACTAAATAATAAACGTCTTCTTCGAGGGTTACAGTTACTTCAACTTAACCCCCTGATTGAGACTATTTCTGCTGAATTAGGTGCGGGAACGCGTCCGGGAGAAAACTTATTAGAAGTAACAATTGAGGAAGCAAAAACTTTTAGTCCATCTCTGAGTTTGGGTAATAACGCTTCTCCAGGAGTTGGTACTTTTAGTCGTCAGATCCAGATTTATGAAGGTAACTTGCTCGGTTATGGCGATAATATTACTGCTAGTTACACTAATACTGATGGTAGTAATTCTTTTAGTTTTAATTATGCTTTACCTATAAATCCCCGTAACGGTAATTTGATATTAAGTTATGGCAATTCTGATAATAATATTATTGAAAAACCCTTTAATATACTTGATATTGAATCAGCTTCTCGCTATTACGAATTAACTCTGCGTCAACCATTAAGAGAAACTCCTAACGAAGAATTTGCTTTGGGTTTTACCTTTAGTCGCAGGGAAAGTAAGATATCTTCTGAGGTTTTAGAAGAGCAGGGTGTTTCTGCAAACGAGTTGTCCCTGGGAGCAGATGAAGATGGAAGAACGAGAGTAAATGCAATACGTTTTTTTCAAGATTGGTCTATTCGCGATCACCAACAAGTTTTTGCCTTACGTTCTCAATTTAGTATAGGTTTGGGTGCATTTGACTCAACTGTTAATGATAATTCTCCTGATAGTCGTTTTTATACTTGGAGAGGACAGATGCAATGGGCGCGTTTGTTAGCTCCCGATACGATATTGGTTCTGAGGGGGGATGTACAGCTTGCGGATAGACCACTTGTATCTTTTGAGCAATTTGGTTTGGGTGGTGTTGATAACGTTCGTGGTTATGGTCGGGATATTTTACTTAAAGACAATGGTGTTTTTGCTTCTGCTGAATTGAGAGTTCCCATTGCTCGTTTTTCTAAAGAAGATAGTTTACTGCAGTTAACTCCTTTTGTAGATTTTGGCACTGTTTGGAATCGTTCTGGTCGGGACAACAACAATTTTAATTCCGATCCAGATACTTTAGCTTCTGTAGGAATTGGATTGCGTTTGCAACTGCAAGATCATTTAGTTGCTCGTTTCGATTGGGGTATTCCTTTAGCTTCTACTTCTAGAGAGAGGGATACTTTACAAGAAGATGGTTTCCATTTATCTATTATCAGCAGACCATTTTAAAGTAAATAAATTACTTATTACCCATTACCTATTACTTATTACCTATTACCTATTACCGTCACCTCCCGAGAACATTCCTGTAGTTGTTTTTGTTGTAAAGGAATTTCAATTAAAAACTGCGTTCCTTTTCCCAACTCAGACTGACACTTTAGCGAACCTGCATGTTTTTCCACGATAATTTGGTAGCTGATTGATAAACCAAGTCCAGTTCCTTTACCAACTTCTTTAGTTGTAAAAAACGGATCGAATAATTTCCGCTTGACTTCCTCCGTAATTCCAGGACCATTATCCACAATTGCGATCGCAACTCGATTTTTCTGAATAATTTCGGTGTGAATTCTTATTAGTCCTGGCTCGAGCTGTTTTTCTTTATTTTGTTTGATAAATACATCTTCTAAAGCATCGATTGCATTCACCATAATATTCATAAATACCTGATTTAGCTGTCCGGGATAACACTCTACCGGAGGTATTTTACCGTACTGTTTGATAATTTTAATCTCTGGGTATTCCGGACGTGACTTGAGTCGGTTTTGCAAAATCAGCAGAGTACTTTCTAAACCATCATGAATGTCAACTGCTTTCATTTCTGACTCATCCAAGCGAGAAAAGTTACGTAAGCTTAAAACTATTTGACGAATGCGTTCAGCTCCTATTTCCATTGAATTCAGAATTTTGGGAAAATCTTGAAAGATAAAATCTAAATCTATCTCTTCCGTTTTTTGTTGAATTCCTAGCCCAGGATAAGGCAATTCCTGTTTATATAGTTGAACTAGTTCTAAGATATCTTTGGTATATTGAACTGCATGTGTGATATTGCCATAAATAAAATTAACTGGGTTATTTATTTCATGTGCTACTCCTGCTACTAATTGACCCAAACTAGACATTTTCTCAGTTTGAATTAGTTGGGCTTGGGTATTTTGGAGTTCGCGCAAAGTTTGTTGCAGTTCGATTTCAGCTTGTTTGCGTTCTTTTATTTCACTTTGTAAATGTTGATTGAGTTCGCCTAGTTGGGTGCTACGCTCAATTAAAGTGTTGTAAGACTCGCTTAATTCTTCAGCCATGTGATTGAATTCTCTGGCTAGATGCTCAATTTCATCACCAGTTTTCAAGTTTAAACGGTAGTTTAGGTTTCCTGTACCAATCGCAGATGCACCGGTTTGTAACTTTTCAAATGAATGTATAACTGGTAGTACTATAAAGAAAAACCTAAGAGTAAAAACACATACAATCAAGGTAACAATCCCATAGGATATAAAATAAGAAGTCTGATTGAGTACTTCCAATTGATTTTCTGCCAAATCAATTTCTTTTCTGGCACGTCGAGTCAAAGCACCTAAAAATAGGTTTATATCCCGAGCAAATGCGTTGATGGAGCGAAAATCCTGTTGGGAGTCAGATAATAAAAAATCATTTGCAGTGAGATCAGATTGGGTTAAATCTTCTGTTAAACGAACAAGAAGCTGATGACGCTGAAAAATTTTATCAACTTCCGGAGCTTCAGGCATCAACTGTTGTAAGGTTTTCAAATCACCCAAAAATTTTGTATTATGCTTTTCAATCTCTGATTTTCGATCTTTGAGCAAAAGATTATCTTTGAGAGCATTTATTTCAGCTTTCAAGTGAATTTCTAATTGAAGTGCTAATTCAATTGTTTGATGGGATTTCTTAAACTGATGGTGTGCTGAGGCTACAGAACGATTTCGCCAAATTGTACCACCACTGAGAATAATAGCAATTAGCCCAATTGCTGCCGCTGAAGAACCAATAAACTTAGTAGAAATTTTCATTTGATCGCTTCCGAACGAAAGTTCAACTTTTTTCTAAGTTTTCTGATTCGTCTATAGTCTCGCTCGAGAATTAGGGTATAGCCAGTCGATTGAATACCCATGATTTCTTCAATTCCGTTGGGTGCTTGTAAAAAAGCCAGCTTTAAGTTTTCAACTAACTCTTCTGGTAACTTTTGACAAACAACTATAGGTACCTGAGAAATATAATCAGATTTCCAGATAGCCCGAAATTCATTTTGATTGAGCTTACCAAGTTTTTTTAACTTCATATAAAACGGAATATTAGTGGCTGCTGCATCTACTTTTCCTTCTTGAAGAGCCTTGATACTTTTGTAATGGGTTCCTGCGTAAATTGTTTGAACAAAGTCATACTTGGGAGTTATGCGTATTTGCTGAAAAGCGATCGCTGGGACTAAATAACCAGAGGTGGAGAATTTATCGACAAAAGCAACTCTCTTACCTTTGAGGTCTGACAAGCTTTGAACGGAGCTATTAGCCTTGACAAGGATTACCGATTTAAACCAGGGACGCCCACTGTATTTATCAATTGGTGCAACTAGAGGTTTAACTCGAGCTCCCCTTTCCAATGCTTCCAGATAAGAAGTGGCTCCAAGGTAAGCAATATCTATTTCTTCTTTTACTAACCAGTCAATAATATTTTGATATTCAGAAGCGATCCGGAAATCAACTTGTAATCCTAGGGTTTTCTCCAAATAGCGATCCAAAGCTTGAGTCATACCTTTTTGTTTGGTAGGACTGTAATTTGCTAACACCCCTATTTTTAAACTTTCTAGTCTTTTCTGGTTTTGACTGTCTTCATCAGGACTAGAAGAATACATCGCAAAATGATTTTTGCTAAATGTTCCAACCCTACAGCCACCTCCCAAAAGTGCAAATCCTGTCATCAAAATTAAAGCTACTCGTTTATGGAGATAGTTGTGGACAAAGATTTGCTGTAGTTCTTTGCTTATTTGCATAGCACCAAATATGTCGATCTTTTGGAAATTCTGGTAAGTATCTAAACAAACCAATAGTTTGAGTGAGTTTCAAGGGATTTAATTGCGAGTGTTTCAATTATTAACACCCGGAATTCAAGCGATCTAATTTTTACTTGTACGATATTAATCATAAAATTAGAAACCAGGTAACATTTTATCTTTACTACTGATATTTATACCTGTTAAAAATAAAAAAAGTAGAAAATTAAACAAAACACAAACGGATCCCAGTCGATAAAACAACAACTGGATCGCCAAAAATCTTATTGAATTGCAAATAAGCGATAAAAAATAATTAATACGATAGAAACCGAGAAATCAGCTGAACACAAATATTTCAGCGACGCTAAGCAATGCTAAGCAATACTGCCACGTTTCCTTGCTTCCTTATAGGAAGTTCCTACATTCCTTAAGCCAGCTTTAATCATTTGTCTTTCTAGTAACGCAAAAAATCTACTGCGATCGCCACCTCTGACTACTGCTTGGTTGTGGGCTTCTGCGATCGCAACTGGATAACCGTATCCTTTTTGAACTTGTGCCAACATTAATCCTAAAGCCAGGTCGAACATGGCAGTATTCTCAGCTACCCATGCAGGTACTTCGATGCGCGCAATTTCCGCACCCACATGGACGTAACAAAAGTAGATTCTTTGTTCATCGTATAAATCTAATATGCGGCTATTACTGCGCCATAATGGACTACGCTGTCCTGGTTTGAGCTGAGTTGACCATAAAGTTGTGTCCCGCAAAGTTTCAAAGGCTTTACAGGGTAATTTTTCCATTTGATTGGGACAAAAGCTTACGCAGTCAGGAGTATTATGGGGACAAGCCAACAAACGTAAGAAGTTCATTCCTTCGATACTGCGAGATGCACTCAAATATCCCATCAGGGGAATTTTAGCGTCGCGCAATTTTTCCCATGCTTCGAGAATTGGGGGTAAAATCTGCTCCCTAGCATCAAAGGGTAGTTGATCTAAAAACCAATAAATTAGAGAACCATCTACCATTGCTAAGGTTGGAATATCATCAGTCAAAGTCGCTTTAACATTCTTTGTTAACTCACTTAGCACTACCGCTTCGCTTGCTGTACGACGATAACTCATCCATTCTTCAGTTTTAATCCCCCACTGTCGAGAAACATACAAATCTTCTGGACGGTAAAATATTTCTGGCAAACTATCGAGGAGGGGATGTCGATTTTGCCCGTAATGTAAGACTACCCTGCCAATATTAAGTAGGTAGCAATAAGCTATTTCATGATGATTTGGAGCAATTTGGGAACCATCGGTTGCAACAACAGTATGAATTTTCGGCGGTACTGGGATATCTATACAAGTATGTAGGGGTTCAACGGGCGTTGCATTTGCAAATAAAATGCGATCGCGCCATTTTTCCTGTACCTTGACAAATTTTTGTTGTGATTTACAGGCTTCTTGAAAATATTTTTGGGCGTTTTCTAAGCGTTGACGACTTGCGGTAGCTTCTTGAGTCAGATGTTGACTCAAACCTTGCATTTGTCGCGTTAGTTTAGTGAGGTCAAGCATAAGGTAATTTTAGGTGAAGAATTATGATTTTCTAGATGACCCTATGCTAAAACCGATCGCTGGCTAAATTAACCAAAAGTTCTCCCATTCCAACCCCACATATAACCTTTAGAGTCAACAAATTCAATGTAAATCCGATTTAATGGGATCCCTAAAGTTTGATTAATTTCTTGGCAGAAATCTTGACTCATTGCTTTTGTTAGATCGGGTTTCATCGTACCTACGCTTTTGATTTCGATGTAACAAACCGGATCTGTTGTTCCAGCAAATGTCATTGGTATTTCCGCTTCAAATGCTGTCATGACATAGGATTCGGGTTTCCCAAGATGTTGAGCTAGTTTTCCCGAAAGACCTTTAAGCATAGTTTCTATGCTAGCTTTTTCTGGAGTCGGTACGGATGTTTGAACTTTAATTAAAGGCATAAGGTTAAGATAATCTCAAAAATAAACTATTTAATTTAATTTGATTTAATTTGATTTATTAATATTACGGTGCGTGATCGCTAATTTTATATATTATTATTTGTTCAAACAAATCATGGTGACGCGTTACGGCTTACGCTTAACACATCCTACAGAACAAAATTTTGATACGCACAACTAATTAAGAGCATTTAACTCGAAATTCAAATATTTCAACTTCTTACAATAGGAGAATACTATTCAGAAAAATATCATGGTGGTGCGTTACGGCTTACGCCTAACACACCCTACCAGGCTGACTTATCCGCCGTAATTCCAACCAGTAGTCTCCAATAGCAGCTGTTTACCTTCGCGATGTATCCCAGAAGCGATAACTTCACCAACGTATACTGTGTGATCCCCTTTATCTACTTTACCGACAACTTGACATTCAACATAACCCAAAGAATCAGAAATAATTGGACAGCCCGTTTCACCAGTGTAAAACTCTACATCTTCAAATTTATTACCAACACGGCGCATAGGCTTGAAGAATTTTTGCGCCATCTCTTTTTGTCCATCTTCTAAAAAGCTGAGGGCGAAAACTCCACTTTTTTCTATCATTTGGTGAGAAATGGAGTCTTGCTTAACACAATTAACAATTAAAGGTGGTTGAAATGACGCTTGCATTACCCAACTAGCGGTGAAGCCATTCATTTCTTCTCCATCTTTGACGCCACAAATATATAAACCATGGGGAATTTTCCGCAGCATGGTTTTCTTCGCTTGTTCGTCTAACATCGGTGTATCTGCTTGAGAAATTCTACATAGTTAAGTTTACAGAACAGCGGACGCTAAACTTTCTACCCTTAGGGTAAATATTTATCCATAGCTTTAGGATTGAGATTTTTCTATTACGTATTCCCTGTTCCCTGTTCCCTCTTAACCTTAAATTTGTTCGGACGAAATAAATGATCGTGTTCTGGGTTATAAAGACGCGAACGCGCACTTGTTGCTGAAAGCGCAGGACTGATAATGTAAAGTGTGGTGCGAATCAAATTATTTTCTCGGGTACATTCTGCCATTTTGTTCAAGGGTACAACCCAAATATTTTCATCATTCCAGCCCAAACGATAACAAACAGCAATTGAAGTATCGCTGGGGTAATGTTCTAAAAGTTTAGCTTGCGCTTCTTCTACATGACGAGCACTCAAGTATAAACATAAACTGGCTTGATGAGCAGCAAGGGTCGCTAATTCTTCGGTTGGAGGTACCTGAGTACGACCGCTAATTCGGGTCAAAATAATGGTTTGAACTAATTGGGGTACGGTCAATTCAATATTTAATTTAGCTGCAGCAGCTTGAAAGGCGCTGATACCTGGTATCACTTCAAAGGGTATATTTGCTTCTATTAAAAATTGTATTTGCTCGTGAATGGCACTATACAGACTAGGATCGCCGGAATGAAGACGAACTACAATTTTTTCCTGTCCCACTTTTTCTATCATTAGGGGCACAATTTCTTCTAAGGTTTTATTTGCTGTGCGAATTAATTCAGCATTTTTTTTGCAACAACTTAATATTTCTTTAGGTACTAGAGAATCTGCGAATAAAATTACATCTGCTTGAGATAAAATTTTTTGTGCTTTTATCGTTAACAAATCTGGGTCTCCAGGTCCAGCGCCAATAATGTATACTCCTGCCTTTAATTGAATTTCAGTTTTTTTTATTGCTTTCATCACTAGTGTTATTACGGTTAAACTTAAGTGCTATAGTCCTGTGGAAAAATTTTTTTGGAATTTTATTCCAGAACTTTCCGGATTAGAGATTTATATCCAGAAGAGAGATATGGTAGATGCACCCTGGTTAAGCCCTAGAGAACACTCTGGGGCATTTTTTATATCTAAGGGAAGTAACTGAGAGAATTCATTCAGAAAATTGAGAATTTCAATTATTTTCTAAACTCTTTGCTCTCATATACACGTTTATATACGTTTTCGTCAACGACCCATCCGTTCTACTTCTTTATCTTCATTAATGGGTGTGGATGCAGAGACAACATCTGGCAAAGGACGCTTCAAGTAATAAAGCCAAACCAAGCCAAGTACGCCCAAAAGAATTTCTACTAGACTAATAATTTGAGCAACTCTTAGTGGTCCCAACATTAAGCTATCAGTTCGTAGTCCCTCAATCCAAAGGCGTCCCAAGCTGTAGGCTACTAAATATACCAAAAAAATAGTACCTGTTTTGAGTCGCTGCTTGCCTGGTAAACCTTTAAAAAATAAAGTTATTAGCAGAGCAAATACCATTACATTCCATAAAGATTCATAGAGAAAAGTCGGATGGAAGTGATCAAAGCTTGCAAGTGCAGGAGGACGATTTGCTGGTGGGATATAAAGTTTCCAAGGTAGATCTGTAGGAGCACCAAAAGCTTCGGAATTAAAAAAATTACCCCAGCGACCAATTGCTTGTCCTAATATCAAAGAAGGAGCCACCAAATCTGTCATTTGCCAAAAAGATATTTTTTTCAGTTTGGTGAAGATTACAGCAGCAATCAAACCACCAATGATTGCACCATGGATAGCAATTCCCCCTCTCCAAATGGCAATTATATCGCCGGGATTACCAGCATATTCCTGCCATTGAAATAAAACATAGTATAGACGGGCTGATGGAATGGCAGCAATTACTAACCAAATTACTAAGTCACTTAATAATTCAGGGTTAACATTACGTCGTTTTGCCAAATACTGAGATAGGATTACACCAATTAGTACTGCTGTAGCTATTAGTAAACCATACCAACGAACTGTAAAAGGTCCAACTTCAAATAAAATTGGTCCGGGTGACGTAAATTGAAACCCAAGTAGCAAAGTTGGAAAATCAATTACCATACTTTTATTACCTATAACCATATAATCTTTATCTAATTTAGTGTGCTTTGTGCATAAGATATGGCACTTGGACTTCAAGTTAAGGAATTTGTAACTTAATCAGTGCATTTATTACTTTAGATGTTCTTGTCGTCGCTTTCCCCGCTAGTGGGTAATAAATAATAAGTAATCGGTAACAAATACGATCTTGTGTAAATAAAAATAGCTGTTAAGTAGGATCCAAAGTAAGGTTCGATATAATCACCTCAGCAACGTTGAGGGACTACAATCGTGATTTCCGTTTACCCAGGAAGTTTTGATCCAATTACGTTCGGACACCTTGATATTATTGAACGCGGGTCGAAGTTATTTGAAAAAGTTATAGTAGCCGTACTGCGAAATCCAAATAAAACGCCTTTATTCTCAGTGCAACGAAGACTAGAACTGATCCGTAGTTCTGTGTCACATCTCCATAATGTAGAGGTAGATGCTTTTGAGGGTTTAACTGTAAATTATGCTCATATGCGAAATGCTCAAGTCTTATTAAGAGGTTTGCGAGCAATTTCAGATTTTGAAGTTGAACTCCAAATGGCACACACTAATAAAACTCTGTCCACAGAAATTGAAACAGTTTTTCTTGCCACATCAAATGAGTATAGTTTTTTAAGTAGTAGTGTGGTAAAAGAAATTGCAAGATTTGGTGGTTCCATAGATCATCTCGTCCCAGCCCACGTTGCGCTAGAAGTCTCCCAATGCTACAGCCACAACAATTCGATTTCGAATACAATCAAAACGGAAACAATCCCCCACCCCAAGAGTTTTCCCCCGGAGAATCTTACCCCGACTCTCAGCGACAAGGAAACTTAGATATTCAACAAGAACTCAATCGTATAGAAGAAATTGTTCTTGCAAGTCCACGTATTCCTCTAACAAAACGCACTTTAATCGATGAAGAGAAGTTACTCGAACAACTTGATTTTGTTAGGGTTTCTTTACCAACAGCTTTTCAAGAAGCATTAGCAATCCTTCAACAGAAAGAAGATGTGCTGTTACAGGCTGAAGAATACGGACAACAAATAGTTGATGCTGCTCAAGCCAAAAGAGCCCAAATTTTAGATGAAAGTGACATTATCAGACAAGCAGAACGAGAAGCAGAAAAAATTCAACATCAGGTGCAACAAGAGTGTGAAGCAATGATGGAAGAAACTCTTGCTGAAATCGATCGCAAACGGCGTATTTGTCAGCAAGAAATTGATGAAATGCGACGTCAAGCGATCGCAGAAGCTGATGAAATAGCCCAGGGTGCAGATAATTATGCGGATAATGTGCTGGCAAATATCGAACAAGAGTTAGACGATATGTTGCGAATTGTTCATAACGGACGCCAACAGCTTTATGCTGATGTACCCCCGCACCGAGATCCAAACTCTCATAAGAAAAAGTAAATGTGGCGCTATGTGTAAGTTAAAAGTCGTCATTAGCATGGTGTGTCTGTAGGACATAAGTAAAAAATCAAAAGTCAAAAGTCAAAAGTAAAAAATCAAAAGTAAAAAATCAAAAGTTAGAAGATGTCCTACGGACACGCTTTGCTAACAAAACAGACTGCGTCTGGGAGAAGTAAGATTCAAAATTCAGAATCTGTTATTTCAAAATTATCTAAGTCAATGGATTAGACATTGAACATAGACAGGGTGCTGACACAATTAGAACCGAAACAATTAGAGAAGTGTAATCACAAGTATTTGAAAAATTAATTTAATATTTTTTTGGAGGAGGAAGAAAAGAAAGCTCAACAAATAACTTTCAATACAATTTAATAGTAAATATATAAATAATTTTGCTTATCTAATTTAGAATATCCGCGCTTTGTACCCCGGTTTTATCAACCGGGGATATTTTAGTTAAACCACTTGGTAAACAAAGCTCAAACCAGCCCAATTGTTAACGTTGAGTATGTAAGAGTCAACATTACTACCACTAGTATCCACTCCGTCATTACTTGCATGATGCAAATCGAGCAGCATCGCTTCTGCTACTTCCAATGGGTTTAACAGTGCTAATACTCGTTCTTGTTTAGCTCCAGAATGCTTACTATTTTCCAAAGCTTTAAGACTTTTGCTGAAGGGAGCAGTACTAAAAACCAACTGAGTTTCACACCAAGAAACTAACCCTTTTGCTACCCATTCAAATCCAGCAGTGCTTTGGGGAATTACGCGGGTTTCTCCTGGCTCGATCGTTATATCCCGAAGCACTGGTTTTGTTTGTGAAGCGTCATCTTCCTCAATTTCATCCCAAGGATAGAGAGCAACAGCATTTTTGCTGGTATCTAGACCAAGCAAAATCAAGTACAAGGGAATTTCACCTTGATTTTGCACGCGATACTGCATTCTAGAACCGATGGGTACAGTAGGAATACCTTCAATGCTAGCTCGATTGCCGCTTTGATTGGACAAGTTTTTTTGAGTATCTGACTTTCGCCCGGTTTTTTGCTGCATAACCGTGCGGGGTGATATACCATTATTGATTTCCATACTTGCTTTGACTTGCAAACAGGATGAAGCTTCATTATCTGTAAGTCGCCACAGTTTGGCTGCTAGCAAATTTTTTAACTTCGGCGCTAAACGCTGTACTGCAAGTTTTACTACTTCTCCTTCTTCACCAATGGTATTGGGAATTTGTTTTCCTCCCAAAGAAAAGAACCCATAGCGACTAGGAGATGTCATTGAGGATACACCAGATGAATCTCTACTATCTGCTGTTGGTAATTTACCAAAAATATAGTCAGCAGGTTGTTCTTTGGCTATTACAGTTGATACATCCTCAAATGCCGAAAATGCACTAGTTGCATCTACCCGTTCAATTCTTTCTAAGGAATTATCCAGGGCGATGGTTAAATCAATATTACGAGATACAATTCTGACTGATTCTTGAATTAGTTGCCCAACTTTTAAAGAAGGGGTAATTTGGCGATTATCTGTGCTAGCAATTTGAGCTTTTCCTCTCAAACCACTGCGCGATCGCAAAACTAATTCTAGATCGGTTTCTTCATCGTCAACAACCTTGAACCGAGAATGATTTTCGTAGCATTCAAGAACTTGTGGTGGTATCCCGGCTAAAAATATTTCGCAGTTTTTACCTTCTTCTTCAACTGATGTGATTGCTCCTTCTGCACCTGTAGAGTTTGTTGCTAGTAAGTTATCCCTAATTCGTTCTTTAAATTGACTTTTTTGCCCGTCCAATATTACCGGTTGTTGTTGGGAACCTATGCGTTCAATCGTACTACCCAAATGAGAAAGACTGAATTGAATAGCTTTTGGTTCAACAGTTTCCCATAAATATTGGGTTAATGCGTAGGTAAATAAACCGGCACTAAATCCAGAACATAAGATTTCTCTGGCTGATTGCTTGGGAGTTGATGCTGCAACTAATGCTAGGGAATCTTTGGTTACAATTCGATTTTTGAGTTGTTTTTGAAAATCAACTTCTGCTTCTGCTAATGCTGCTTGTGGTGAAGTTTCAGTCGCACGAATCAGCAAACCATTGGGAAGGTTGGCTTGCTGAGCATAAAAGCTTGTATCCAAAACTGCAATTGCGCTTTCTGTTGGTAGCGATCGCAATAACAAAAACAGCGTATCTACCAATAAATAATCAACAGTTTCTTCATTCTGCGAAGAATAATCGACGGGTACTAGGGCATTTTCGGTTGTTCCAATCAATGCACCTTGTTTCACGCGACTGCCATAACCACTAAAGTGAAAAACAACCGCATCACCGGCTTTTGATTGATCTATGAGATGCTCGATAAAAGCTGTCTCAATTCCATCCCTAGTAGCTTTTTCATCACTTAAACATAAAATATCTGACGCCTGGAAACCAAATCGATTAATTAAAAGTTCTTTTTGTAATTCCAGATCCGTTAGACAACCACCTAGTGGGGGAATGTTTGGATATTGATTGATACCAACCAATAAAGCTAACTTTCGCGATGTGGGTTGTGCCAAAGCTTGATAGTAGGGATTCCCCCAGGATAACCATTCAGCTTCAGCTATCCCCACCGCCGCAAGTATAGAGCCAAACCGTTGCAAAAACGCGCGCCGCTTCATCATCCAGCTTCTGTGCCCTCAATCTATCAGGTATCAGCTTAAAGGGCTGTAGTCTGTCGTGTAAAGCCAGACAATATACTGTTTTTGTAGCAGATTTTTATTTAAGCATTAATTGCTACTTGCATCGCCCTAACCAATTCTGCCGCTACCTCCGGACGGGAAAACTCTGCTGGTGGTGAATCTCCACGACGCAACATTTCCCGTACCTTAGTTCCAGAGAGGTGAATCCGCTCTTCTGGATTACTAGGACTAGTCTTAGATGTTGCCATCTGTTTGGTGCGCCTGCAGAAGAAGGCATGCTCAAATTTCATTGGCACGATCCCCAATTCTTCGGGAGAAAATTCATCGAAAATATGTTGAGCATCATAAGTGCCATAATAATCACCCACCCCAGCATGATCGCGCCCAACAATGAAATGGGTACAACCATAATTCTTCCGAACTAAGGCGTGGAAAATTGCTTCTCTAGGACCAGCATACCGCATTGCAGCTGGATTAATCGCCAAAATTACTCGATTTACAGGATAATATCCTTCCAATAAAATTTCGTAGCAGCGCATCCGCACGTCAGCCGGAATATCGTCTGATTTCGTTGCTCCGACCAATGGATGTAGAAATAAGCCATCAACAGTTTCTAGAGCGCATTTTTGGATATACTCATGGGCACGGTGGATGGGATTACGAGTTTGGAAGCCAACAACGGTTTTCCAACCCTTTTCCAAAAACATTTTCCGAGATTCGGCAGGATCAATTTGATACTTAGGAAACTGGGGATGGGGGTCGCGTTGCAATAGCCACACATCACCTGCTAAATTTACAGAACCTTGATTGTAAACTACCTTTACACCAGGATGTTTTTCTTCGTCGGTACCATAAACATTAATTGCTTCTCGCTTTTTGTCGTAGTGATACTTTTCACTTAGTTGTAGTACCCCAATATACTGACCGCTAGGATCGTCAAGGCGAATGTAGCTACCTTCTTCCAGTTCTGCAGCTACTTCTTCCGTAACTGACAGGGTAATTGGAATTGACCATACGGTACCATCAGCCAATCGCATTTCAGTTACGACTCTGTCGTAGTCCGCTTGGTTCATAAAACCAGTTAAAGGACTAAAGCCGCCAATCGCAATCATTTCCAGGTCGGAAACCGCTCTTGCGTCAAGTTGAACTCGCGGTAAATATTCAGCTTTAGAAACAAACTCTTGTTTTTGTTCTGGTGTCGCAACACGATTAACCAACTGACCACCGTGGGCAGAGATACCCTGATTTTGCTTGCTCAAAATAACACCTTGTGTGCTTTACTGCGATTTTCTTCATTATTTATTAACTTACCAAAATGCAGTAAAACATTGAAGAAATTTATTAATGGTTGTTAGAAGTTGAGTGTTAGGGGTTGGGGATAAAAAATTAATAAATTCTTAAAAAATGGCAAATTTAATCAATTCACAAGTAATTTTCTGACTTTTCTTGGTGGTAATTCTAGTTCTTTAGCAATTTCTACTTCTATTTCTTGTAAGTCAGTGGTAAACAGTTGAAATTCTATTTTCTTCACACCTCTAGTTTTTTCACCTCTGATTTGTTTTGTTGCTGTCACCGTGGAAAAACCTTTCCCAGAATCAACCTTTAACACAATTGATGAGAACTGTTGTAAATACGATTTACTCTGTGGCTTAACAGATACTTCTAGCTTGACATCCTCATTAGATAAATTAATTAAAAGTTCTTGTGTCATCCAACCACAAAAAAACCAAAAAACTAGTCCTAATAGTGGTAATGACAACCAAAACTCTAACCTGAAATATTGAAAATATTTCATTAAATGTAACCATCGAGATTGAAGCATTATTCTAAAAATTAGAGAAATATTCCCAACCAAGTATCCGAGCAAACAATCATATCTATGATAATTCTACTGGTAGAAGACGATCCCAGGCAGTTAGAGCCACTCCATGCGGCTTTATCGGGAGTTGGACATATTGTTGATGCTGTTGAAGATGGGGAAACAGCCCAATTATTACTGGCTCAAAAAGAATACGACCTATTAATTTTAGATTGGATGCTACCTAATGTTAGTGGTATTACATTATGTAATAATTACCGCAAGACCGGTAAAACTTCACCAGTACTGATGTTAACAGCTAAAGATACTACCAAAGATAAAGTTACGGGTTTAGATGCTGGTGCAGATGACTACCTGGTTAAACCTGTAGATGTAATAGAATTATTGGCAAGAGTTCGTGCTTTGGGGCGGCGATCGCCACTATGGCAGGGTGATACCCTTAAACTAGGTGATTTGGAATTACATCTCCATAGTTTAGTTTTGCAAAGGGGAGAAGCGCGGGTGCAATTATCTACCCGTGAATTTCAGTTTATGGAATATTTAATGCGTCACCCAAAGCAAGTATTATCACGTGACCAAATCGAACAAACACTGTGGGAATGGGGTACGCACCCAGAAAGTAATGCTGTCAGTACTTTAGTAAGAAGATTGCGACACCGTTTAGAGTCTGTAGGGGTTAAGGATTGTTTGGAAACTATATATGGTATGGGTTATCGCTTGAATACCCCCCTGGATGAATAAGTAATGAGTAATAAGTAATGAGTAAGAAGTCGTAGAGACGTAGCAGAGCCTACGGCGTCGGCGAAGCCTCTGCTACGTCTCTACAGGAGTAAGGAGTAAGAATTAAAAAATTACCAATTACCAATTACCAATTACCAATTATCAATTACCCATTAACAGTTAATAATCAACAACCCAAAATAATCATGTTTACTCGCAGTCGTCGTCGTTTGACCTATCTGTTTACTTTACCGATGGGTTTAATTCTGATTGTCTTTAGTTCTGTTATTTACTTCTTCAGCCTAGAAGATCAAATCTCGAAATTTGATAAAGAACTCAGGTCAGAAACCGAAAAGATAACTAAAAGAACCGAATATATTAAGCAAGAAGATGACTGGGAATTTAATTATAGAAGGAAATGGCACCTAAATAATGGAATTAAACATATCTGTTGGTACGACCGTCATGGGATATTGAAAAATTCTCATGATGACTATTCATGTAATTTCAAATTAACTGGATCGCCAGGTTCGCGAACTGTTAAATATCATCAATCTCACTTAATTCCAAAAATAAAATTTAAACGCGAGCTAACTTTAGAAATTAAAGCAAACGAACAGTTAATTGGTTATTTACAAGTTGCACAATCATTAAAATCAGTACAAGAAGAACTAGAAAAGGAGCGCTTATTATTTTCCTTAGGAATACCAATAACCCTTGGTTTTATTGGTGTAGTTGGTTGGTATCTTGGCGGTTTGGCTATGGAACCTACAAAACGCTCTTACGAACAGTTACAACGTTTTACTGCTGATGCATCCCATGAGTTAAGAGCACCTGTTGCAGCTATTTTGAGTAATGCTCAAGTTGGTTTGCTTGCTCCAGAGAATAATGCAGAACAACCACGTCAAAGATTGGAAAATATTGTCGATATTTCCAAAACTATGAGTACCCTCATTAGTAATTTATTATTCTTAGCTCGCCATGAAGGAAAATTAAACCCGCAAGATTTACAAAATTGCGAACTTGTGAACATTTTCAAGGAATTAGCTACTCAATATGATTCCATTGCTAAAACTGAAGAATTAAATTTTATTACTGATTTCCCATCTCCACCAATTAATTTAAAAGTAGATGCAGACCTTTTGCGCCATGCAATTAAAAATTTATTAGACAATGCTTTTAAATATACTCCTCAAGGAGGAAGCGTTAAATTAGAACTTGTTATTCAATCACGCCGGGTATTGATCAAAGTAAAAGATAATGGAATTGGAATTCCACAAGAAAATCTACCTCACATTTTTGAGCGCTTTTATCGGGTTGATACATCAAGAACTAGATCGTCTGGTGGCTTTGGTTTAGGACTTGCGATAGTCCAACAAATTATTCAAGCCCATGATGGGCAAATTAGCGTAGATAGTACTGTTGGAGAAGGTACCACTTTTGAAATTACTCTCTTCGTCAAAAAACTTAATTAAATCAAAGAAAAAAATTCCACAGCATAATTAACTAGCAAGATTAAAATCACGTGTATAAAATTATGAGTGTTTTCAAGAATAGAGTTTATGCTTATCGAACTTAACTTCAATTATTTTAGAAAGGTTGAGAAATCTAATATTTCAGTTTATTATTATTTTTTTGTTAAAAAGTTGACATTTATTTTATAAGCTGTTTGAGTCTGAATTGAGTTGTGACTATAAATCTGTCACTTTCTCGTCATATTTATTTGGGATAATTGACAAAACAAATTTAAGGGGTGGGTGTGAATGAACCAAAAACTATTGTGCCGAATCAATTGGATTTATGTTCCATTCCTGGGAATTTTTTTATCTAGGTATATAGGAAGTTAGTATCAAACAAAATTCGTCTAATAAGGGTGGTACTAACATGAATGAACTAGATGAAAGTTTTGCAGCTTCTTCAGATTCTAAGCAAGGAAAAGCACCATTACCGGCGCTAGGATTATTGGATGCAGTTGCAATCATTGTCGGTATTGTTATTGGGGTGGGTATTTTTCAAACCCCCTCTCTAGTTGCAGCTAATGTCAACAATTCGGGAATGGCTCTTGGCTTATGGTTTTTGGGTGGCGTTATATCTTTTGTCGGAGCTTTGTGTTTTGCGGAGTTAGCTACAGCATATCCCCATCCAGGAGGTAGTTACTACTATTTACAGCGTGCTTTTGGTTCGTGGATTAGCTTTTTGTTCGCTTGGTCGCGCTTAACTGTCGTCCAAACCGGTTCAATTGCACTTTTAGCCTTTGTATTTGGTGACTATACAGCACAGATATGGGGTTTTGGCGATCACTCTTCTTCCATATATGCTTGTGTGGCGATTGTGGTATTTACTGGGTTAAATATTGCTGGTATCACCCAAGGGAAGTGGACGCAAAATTGGTTAACAGCAATGAAAATTCTGGGTTTAATCCTAGTGACAATTGTTGGTTTGGGTTTGGCTTTCCGTTTTACTCCTGCACAAGCAACTAGTATCGAGCCATCTTCAAATAATTTAAATTTAGGTTTGGGATTGGTTTTCGTATTGTTGAGTTATGGTGGCTGGAATGAAGCTGCTTTTATCTCCGCAGATTTGAAAAATGCTCAACGCAATATGGTGCGATCGCTCATGTGGAGTATTGGCATCATTACAGCAATTTACTTGTTAATCAACCTGGCTTATATACAGGGTTTGGGAATTGCTGGGATGGAAGCTTCCAAAGCTGTTGCAGCAGATTTGATGCGTCGTGCTTTTGGAGAACCAGGTGCTGCGTTTATTAGTTCATTAATTGCAATTTCTGCTTTAGGTGCACTCAATGCCACAATTTTTACTGGAGGTCGTAGCAGTTATGCTTTGGGTCGTGATTTTCCGTTATTTTCTTTTCTTGGAGGTTTAGGAAATCGTACCAATACACCAATTAATGCATATATAGTTCAAGGAACTTTTGCTTTAGGGTTAGTGATATTAGGAACTCTAACGCGTAAGGGTTTTGAGTCAATGGTAGATTATACCGCTCCAGTTTTCTGGTTCTTTTTTCTACTCTCTGGCTTATCTCTGATCGTATTGAGAATTCGTGAAAAAGCTGTGGATAGAGCTTTCCGGGTTCCTTTTTATCCCATAACACCCATATTATTTTGCATGACTTGTGCTTATTTACTTTACTCTAGTCTTGCTTATACCGGAGTAGGTTCTCTGTTCGGTGTAGGAGTTGTTTTGACTGGAATACCACTACTATTTATATCTTCTCGTCGCTAGCAATTAGTTTATGATTAATGCCAGAATCTTACGGGATGCGTTTAAAAGTTGACTTTATTAAAGATAGTATTTCAGAGGTGCAATTAATTATTTACTTATGACTTCTACAATACTAATTAATAGGGTTAGGACATTTAATTAGTGCTACAACAATGTTCGTGAAGAACGCGGTCTATTGTGTTAGCGGCTAGCTACAGCCTACTATAGGTTACTTATTTATTGCGTACTGTAGGTATTGATATTAGAAGTTACTTCTGACTCCTGAATTCTGAGACAAAACTAAGAAGGAGAAAATTATTATGCATGTACGCCACATTAAGAAGTTAGTTTTTGTCAGTGCTGGGGTATTATCCCTTGGTGTTGTTGGTTGCAAACCAAACGCACAAGCTCAAAATCAAACTACCGAACAAGCATCATCTGCTCCTGTTGTAGAAGTTAAAAAAACTAAAGCTGATGTTCCTTTTGTTCCAACACCAAATGAAGTTGTTGAGCAAATGTTGAAAATGGCTAATGTTTCCAATGGGGATGTTGTTTTTGATTTGGGTAGTGGTGATGGTCGAATTCCTATTACCGCTGTACAAAAATATGCTGCTAAGCGTGCTGTCGGTGTAGAAATTAACCCAGATTTAGTTAAGCAAAGTCGAGAAAATGCGGAAAAAGCTGGTGTTTCCGACCGTGTTGAGTTTTTACAACAAGATTTGTTTAAGACTGATTTGAGGGGTGCAAATGTGGTTACCCTTTACTTACTTCCTGATGTTAACTTAAAGCTCCGACCCAAGTTATTTGAGGAACTTAAACCTGGTACTCGCGTTGTTTCCCATGCTTTTAATATGGGTGACTGGAAACCAGAACGAGAAGAACAGGTAAAGGCTAATAATGGTCGTACATATACGCTTTACCAGTGGACTATCCCTGAGAATATTCCAAATAATTTGCGTTCTTCTCAAAAATAATTGGTAATTGGTAATTGGTCATTGGTCATTGGTCGTTAGTAAATTTTTACTTGATGATTTTTGTACTAACTAGTCCTTTCCTACCTTAAAATTACCTGTAAAAAATATCTCTTCCTCTTCTCACACTTCTCGCACTCACTCAATTAAACAAACTCCTACTACAGTCGCGGGTATTTATTCTCGATTTCCTAACCTATTTGCCAACATACCAACTGGTATGTATGATGTAGTCATACATGTTTATTTTCATGGTATGGCAACATCAAGGCTAATAGAACAAAGAGAAACTAAACAAAAGCTGTTAGAGACAGCGCTTCACTTGATATGGCAAAGTAATTATGATTCGGTCGGAATTG
>JAAUYH010135924.1_pt1 | contig 27010 bp, 18 predicted proteins | sample 7278061 | NCBI WGS metagenome assembly JAAUYH01 (sample SAMN14350203, study PRJNA611818) | marine sediment metagenome | isolation source: surface marine sediment (0.6m) | place: French Polynesia: Moorea | collected 2018-08
CTTCACGATAGCCAACCAATATCGTCTAAAGTACATAGTGAACACGTTTTCCCGAACATAGCAGTTTTCTAGATATTTTGGATCAATATATATATATATATATACTACTTTATCCCATTAGCTACAATACTAGACAAGAGTATACTATAATCAAACATCAGCGTTTTACTTCACTTATATTTTCTACAATATCATAAACGTCAAATTACTTTTCGCTGATAACGATATTTGAATATAATCTACACCAAATCATAGAATCGTAAACAAACCACTCAATAAATATTTCCAGTAAGATACTGTGGATTTCATTGTTCAGAAACTTGAGTATTATTCGCATTCCTGCACAGAAAAGAGTTCCCTGGGAAGCTGTCTCAGCTTGGATAATTTTCTTCTATAACGCAGTTTTTTAAATATTGTCATGGGCTTAATCACGATTTGGTAGCTATCCTATCTGAGATAACCTGTACTTTATCTCGCATTAATTCTGACTAAAAGTTCTAAAACAGCGTCTTTTCTTCAAAAATTACCATCTGATTTATTACTAAATTCATCACTCTCATCTCAACCTTCATCATGACCATCGTCATCATTTCTCTGTTTCAAAGCAAGAGTATTAAACTCTTGATCTGATTCCTCACCAGCACAGTTATTGATAAGGCAGTATTTCCCCGATCCTTTGTTTCCAATATTATTTTTCATTTACTTGTTTTCCTTAATTATCTCTTTTCTTAATTTCTAGGAAGGGATGTAAATCCTCCATTCTCTACTTCTGTAATTTTAATTCTTGACACAGGTTAACTTTTTACGACTTCTGAAGTACGCGAACTCTACTTGAATATCTGTACTCTCACGGTGTTTGCGACTCATTTGGACTGTAAGTACTCCGGAAGGGGCCCATCGAGAACGAGTTAATCGTGGACAAGCTTGATGATACCCATTACTTCATTCTTGCGATCGCCTACCCAAAATTCGCAGGATTGAACGCAATGAAATTTAGAGCGGGATTCATTGACTCGCCATCGACAGGAAGATTGAAAAGATTCCTAGACTTGTAGGGAGTTCGTATCGACCATAGAAACTGTTCTTCCAGCACGATTACCTATCAAATAGTCGTTGCCGAATATATGAGCAGATGGTGTTCGTGCCGGCACGAAGCAACGGCGAGAATTGGATGTAGTAGAAACGACAAGAACAAATCGGAAATCGAAAAGATGTTGTTCGTCTTGTGGATAGTCAGCCTATCGACCGAAGAGACAAGGATTCTAAGAATAATCTAATGAAGAGCAAGTGTGCTAGTTTCGACTTGATGAATTTCAGAGATGCAGGCAACTTTTGAAGAAACTCAAGTCGAATGGATGACGCAAGAATGAAATACATCTGTAGTTATCTCTTCCTAAATTTTTTCATTTCTGTGCGTTTTCAGAAAAAAAATTGAAGCTTGCTGTTTGATGTCAATGTAGGGATGGTAAGGCTTTGAATGTAGTGCTATACGACAAGTAAGATCAGTGCTTCGCTTTTCCTTGTCGTCAACGCATTCAGAAGAAATAGGTTGAAACAATATTTCTGAGAACACTGCGTTCTTGATCAGGCCAAACTCTGAATTTTGATTAAGTAAATCGGCACATTGACTGAAAGCTAATTACGACATCCAAAGCACTGGAATAGTATAGTTGCACAGCGACGGGACAGATTCGTCCGAGACTATTAATTTTTATCAAAATTTCTGTCGTGAACGTTCGATATCAAATTCAGTATCAAAACGTTTCATCATAATCTGTCCGTTGATGCAAAAGACGATCCATGTGCGTTCGCATCCTCCATCGTTTCTTAAAGTAGTTGGTTTTATACCATAGCACGCGAACAAACTAGACTAGCCTAATTACTCAGATTTACTACAGTACTCACGCTCTGCAATAGTGCAGTTGCCATTAAAGTTGTCAAAGCAGTTCCAGTCAGTCTCCCTTCCACTAGGCAGATTACATGAACAGAAGCCGCATGTACCAAATTTAGAGCAACGTTTTATCCTTATTTTTCCTTATTTCTTTTAGCGATGCAGGTCACACAGCTCCCAGAACGTGTACTCGTCACTCTCGATACCGTGCTCACTCGATGCAACACGTAGACGCTTCCCTTCAATAGTATTGAACCAATCAATGCGCTTTTCGCCACGTAGACCTGCATTAATTTTTCGTAGTTGTCGTGTGTATTTGGGCGCTAACGCCTGGTCTTGTTAGTAGAACAACTTATTTTCCACCAAACTCCTAAGTAATTTTTCCTTTTCTTTGTTAGAAATTTCATCTTCTTCTTTCTTTTCTCCTTCGATCCTACTGTCGACTTCTCTGTCTTCTATGATGTATTCACGGTCTTCAGCAATGATATAGTTGTCCACAGTTTCACTTAATTCATTTGCTCAGTCTTCCATTTTTAGTAGGACGTAGTCGAAGTGACTCCAACAAAAGATAAATGAAGATAATACAGGTAGAATATTTGTGTTTGTAGATCAATAACTAACATTATTACAACAGTTAATACGAAACCTACAATAGTGCTGGATCAGTGTAGAAATTGGTATTGGCAGAAGATCCGTGACGAAGTTGAATGCAAAAAAATGGTATAAGATTCAGTACCAAATCGAATACCGAACGTTGATACAGGATTCGATTCTAAATCCTAAATGGGTACAGGGCTCGGCACTAAAACAAGTAGAAATACTTTGGTGCAAAATATAGTACTAAAGAAGGAAAAGCTTGATGGATATTTGATTTCTTGCTATGAATGATCTCTTTCAAGTACCTCGTTCTGCGTTAAGCTACGAAGAAGAGAAAAATCTGAATTCTGATACGGAAAAAACATTTAAGGAGTCAAATGATCGGCATATTCTGAGGAGAAAGGTTTCGTTCTTTGCTGACGACCTTATTCAGGACCGAGAACTAACGTTCACTAGCAAAAGAGGAAACCTGCGTAGCTTAAACTATCAAAACTACGTAGTGCAGACCTGAAAATTCTTTTTTTCTTGAAATCCAAAACTTGGCGACTGTATGAGAATCATCCATAAAATCCGCTCGGTCGATTCCATGCCGTGCGAAATCTAATACAATTCATCGATTTTAGAATCATTAGACGTAGGAGAATCCACAAACTCAGCCAGATTGACCTTTCGTTTCTTCGCAACGGGTTCTTTCGAAACAAAATCCATGGTTCTAAATAAGCCATCACTGCACACGGCATCAGTATCGGATATCCTGAATTCTCGGAGTTATTGACGATTGAAAGATTTAGCGTCCCCTCCTTGGCTTCCGCACGAGCTCTGCAAGGTGTGCAGAAAAGAATTACTAAAAGTAAAAGATCATAACTCAACGAATCATTACATTTGTCATACAAACTCGAATCCGTATGCAATAATACATCAAAATTGTGCGTACGAAGTTTTATAGCTATAACATGATTAATTTTGGAGATATTATTTAACTGGTGAACTTCATAATTTCTGAATTATTTTTATGGTGCGTGTTATCTATCGATTGTTTAGTGCCTACGCTTTCTAGTTTAATTCCGTTGATTTAATGCCAGTTTATGAGTTTAAAATTATGAGATATGTATTGCTTTCGTTCAACCATCGTCCTGTTTCGTAGTTAGAAAATTCTCAATAGACAATGCATTTTTTGTTTTTTGACTGTTAACTAGTGAACGATTTTTATGGTTTAAATTTCTTCTGTTGAAAAGCTGAGAATACCTTTTCCGGATATAACCGAATGAAGCAGTAAGGTCAACAGTCTTCTGTCTTCTTGCAATCGTCAAATACCTTATATATGCAAAACCACTAAAAAATCAGTGCAGTTCACTAATTTTTTGATATTTTCATAGACAATCATGCCTTTGGAGCTTTGAAGTTTTCCGTGCATGATACTTGAGTTTTGTGAGTCGAACATAATGACTGAGGATTTACAATGTTTTCCTATTAGTACATTTTTGTACGCTCTGTATGTTCATTACGAGTTGAGATACGAAATACAAACTCAATTTCTCGTAAGAATGGGTGCAAATAACAACCCAAAAGCCACAAGTCGTGAACTCGAAATTTTTCTTTCGGGCATGTACACGAAACTTTGGCCAGTACTTTTGAGTAATGAAAAGGATGTAAATAGCATCCATTCTTTTCGTTGCCCGCTCTAACGCTATTAGAAATCGAATACAAAGTATTAACACAATTGAACAAGCTTGGCAATTTCAGTGGATTTATGGCTACAGAGAAGCCTCTAGTCTGACCTTTGTATGATACAGTTCTTCGAACACGTCAACTACTGCTTCTTATACATGGAATTGCATTACAGAACCTTATCTGCTCCATTTCCAAGATATATACGTCTACAAAGCTGCGTCGCATTGTTCGTGCATCACATGGATCCTAAATTTCGACGCTGACTTAATATAACGTTCCACAAAAAGAGTGGTTGTACAGAATCGTGTCTCCATATCTTGAACCAATGCAAATCAGGTAAGTAGAAAGTTGTACCAACAACTTTGCTTCGCATCTTTGACAATGCGCCTCACTCTTTTCACTTTGAAGTACACACGGCAAAGATCTGAATGAGCCTGAAATTTGTCGAACACATACTTTATCGCATTGTTTATCACATGTACTAAATGATGCATCCATTTGAGGCCAAGTGCCGAACGAGTTCGGCTCACTGAAATCCCAGCCGTTTCCTTAATGCCAGAAGCCTCATCCGTCACAATGTTAAACGATTGTTGTAGCCCAGACATAGAAATTCCGTTATCAGCTCGTGAAGAATCATCAAAGGCGGTTCGCCAGTTTGCAGCTTATGAAAATTACGGACCTTTAATCAGCAAAATCAATTGGGTTGGAATCTTCATCCAACTATCATTACACACTGATGTCGTCCGCTCATATTCGGCATAATTAAATGTTGAATCGTATTAGTGTTTACCTTGCACTGTGATGTTCACAACGTCGATATTAATAATTCCTTCCAAACTTAAGATATATTTTTTGACTTTTTTGAATTATTGCTCATACTGTGGCGCTGAATTCTCCAGTCACGGTTTCATAGCAGTACGTGATGGTATGTACGATTTTAGATCAAATTTTACACTTAATGGAACATTTTAACTTAAATACAGCGCTTAAAATTCATTTCGTAGCTGTGTGAGAGTTCTCAGCAAAATCATTGGTCGGAAGACAAGCGTCACAGCATGTGCAGCGGGGTCGTCAATATTTGTTCGCATTTTTTAGAAATGTTGCGATTGAATGATGTTGTGCTACTATTAATATTTGATTGAAGGTGTATGTGACTTCCGGACCGGTTCGTGCCACCTCACATAGTATCTAATTCGAACATACCTTTTGAAGCTGTACAGACACTTTTCAAAACATACTTGCATATAACTCAATCTGCGTGTAGATTAGAAGACGCATGGAAAAGCACGGTAAAGTTTAGATTTTGATTTGATTTCAATGTTGTTCTCAAATAAATTTGTTAAAATTCGTCAATTGGTACTAAATAGTACTGGCATTCTTTGCCAGCAACAGAATTTTTTCAAAACTAATTCTGCTTCGGCTCTCGCAAGCGTAGCCTTCGAGGATTCGGGTTCGGCCATATTCATCAGGCGTGCAATACTTGGTATGAATTGCCCGCCGATGAATTATTTGGTAGAATCAAGCACCAAAATAACTGCAAAGAGTTTGTACAGTACATGTTAGTTGAAAGTTGTAAATTCGAAATTTTTCGTTCGTGTCCGTAAATTAATTAAAAAATTACAACATAGCGTGCGTTCACTTCCGTAATTTCTATATTGAATTTCCGTCCGACGATGTTCATGAGAGCGAAAATTTTCGATCATCTGCGGAAAAGCCGTCCGAAAGAATCGCTATAGAACAGGCTCAGAGTGGTGCACTGGAAAGTAAATGAAATAAGAACATGGCAGTTGTTTTGCTTTGTTCAGCAAAAATAAAAATTTATTAACAGTAAGCCACAAATAGAACGCTCGTTTCTTACTTGCGATACCGATCCGATCGGTAATGGGAGACATGGAAGAATAATGATGGACCATTTCTGAATGCCCCCAATCAAACCCCTTAAAACGGCACCCCACGAAGACGACGCCGTAAGTCTCGAATCTCATTTCGTTCTGTGGGTGGCACACTACTGATGCCGAACGGATTGAGGCCGGTGACGAATACCCGCTCACTGCCCGGAATTACACAACCCGTGCGGCGATTGATACGCCACACCGAGTTGAAGTTGGATTCGGCGCCCGAGTGGGTGATGACGATCTTGTCATCGACGAACGTTGACGCGATGTTGTGCGGAGTGGGATTGGACGTGTTTATCTTCGTACAGCTCACCTCTCTTCCATTCCATACTCTGAACACGCGAATCGCGTCATTCCCACCATCGGCGATGTTGGTGGTATAGAAGAACTTGCCGTTGTACAATATCTGCGTACCATGCGGTGATGATAAGTTGGTGATGCTGCGCCGCTTCAGCGACGGCACGTTGAAGGAGTTGACCCTGCGTCCGTTCTGGGATGGCACGAACAGTGGAGTATTCGGTCGTACGGCGACGTGAGGGTCGCCGCCCGTTCGTCTCACGCTGATAATTTCACATGTGAAAGCGTCATAAACCGCAACGAAGCCAACGTCAGTGGAGTTACCGAGAAACGTGACGTAGTGATAGAATCCGTCGGATGTGGCGTCATGTGGCTTGGCATTCGCATGTGCGACCCATTGAGGACGTTCTAGTCTGCATACCACTTGGCGAGTGATGATGTCGTGAACTATAGCGACGTTGTCGATGTCGCACGTGGTGATGACCGTAGGGCGTTCAGAGTAGAGATCTTGTGTATGCAAGGTGTGGAAAACTCCGCGTGGCATGGGAAGGGTAGTGTCGAGAACTAGTTGGTCGTTGATAAGCTTGATGATCACCATCACGTTATTCTTACGATCACCGACCCACAGTTCTCGGGCGCCGCCATTGAATGAGATGAAAGTTAGGGCGGGATACATTGGCTCGCCATCGTTTGGCAGTTTGAAAGAGGCGTCGACTTGTAGTGTGTTTGGATTGACCATAGACACTGTTCCTCCGGCACGATTACATATCAAATAGTAATTGCCGAATATGTGTGTCGGTGGTGTTCGAGCCGGCTCAGCAGCACCGACGAGAATTGGGTGTAGTAACGGCGACAAGAACAATACGAAAATCGAAAACATGTTGGTTTGTTTGTCTTGTGGGAAGCCGGTCTACGGACCAAGGAGACAAGGATTCAAAGGTAACTCAAATGAAGAGCAAGTGCGCGAGTTTCCACTCGATGCAGTTCAGCGACAAAGTCACCTTTTGAAAGCTCTCAAGTCCGCTGAACGACGCAAGAATAAATATCTGAAGATCGACCTAATTTTGTTTACAACCGTATCCTAAGCAGAAGAATCTTCGACAAACTCTTTCTACTAGCATTGTCACTGTTCATACTATTCTACTGAGATCGACCCGAGAAACATAATTCTATGAAGTTTCACCTTGTGGGCCTAAGCGTAATCATGCTGTACAGAGCAGTTGACACGAACAGACAATCAGGAGTCGTTATAAGCAATGTGGACGGATTCGAGCACCACCGTTTTCGACATTTCTTTTTTTAGTCTAGTACTACTGATCGTTACTACGCATCCAACAAGGCCGGCTTCATACGATTCCTCTCGGAACAATGGACGGACGTAGTCGCTTTTTCTATGACCACCACGCGTGATTTCTACTTCCATTGTCATTCTTGTGCTTCGTCATGTTGTAACGTTTGTGTCTATGATTGACGTGAGTCAACAGGTGAGAAAGAGGAGAAAGGACGGCCGTCCGTCCTTGTACATCTATTTTCAACGCGTTGAAGCACGGGATTCACCTTCACACGAGCAGTTGTTAAAACATCTCAGCCCATAACTAAACCACCGAAATTACATGTCGTTAAATTTCTGCTTAACCTTGCTAATACAGCAATGTCTTCAGGCGAGCTCAACACCCGATTAGCCAAGGCGCTTGAACGACGCCGAAAGTCCGGTCTATTACGCGCACCCCGAGGGCGAGATCCAAAAAGCGTCGATTTCAGTTCGAATGACTACCTCGGCGTGTCGACAACCGGTCAACTGAGCGACGTGCGCAGCGAGGCTAATGGCGCCACAGGCTCGCGTCTACTCACAGGCCACACCGCCTCTGCGGTAACCGTCGAGGCTGCCGCGTGCAGCGCACACGACTCCGCCGCCGCACTGTTGTTCAATTCCGGGTACGACGCCAACCTCTCCTTATTCTCCTGCGTCCCAGGGCATACCGACGCCCTTGTCTACGACTCCCTGATTCATGCCTCCGTCCACGACGGCATGCGCGCGTCACGCGCCGCCGCACGTTTCCCCTTCCTTCACAACGACCTCGCTTCCCTGCGGCACACCCTGAATCGCGCACTCGAACAAGTTGACGGCGCCGTGATAGTCGCCGTGGAGGCCGTTTATTCCATGGACGGGGACGTGGCACCATTAGCTGCGATATTTGCTACCATTGACAGCGTGCGCGAACAGCACCAACGCGATGTGCAACTAATCGTCGATGAGGCGCACTCTGGCGGAATTTACGGCGCCAACGGCAGCGGGCTTGTGAGTTCCCTCGGTTTCACAAAGCATCCCGCACTTCTCGCATGGCTCATTACCTATGGGAAAGCGTACGGCGCCCACGGCGCCGTAGTGCTATGTAGCGACCTATTACGAAGCTATCTGCTCAACTACGCACGCCCACTAATCTACTCCACCGCACTCCCCCCAAACGCACACGCCGTGATTCTGGCCTCGTACTCGTATATGCGTAGCAAGTCCGCCGTCGTCGCGAGAACTCGTCTTTGGTTGTTACGGGATAAATTTCGCACTCTCGCGAAAACAACACTACCACCCGATGCACTGATGTCCGAGGGTCGCGATAGTGCGATTCAGGGCGTGTTAGTAGCCGGCAATCAGCGTTGTGTAGCGGTCTCGAACTTCGTGCGGGACGCCGGTTACGACGTGTACCCGATCCGTGCGCCGACCGTACCGAAAGGCAAGGAACGTCTCCGAGTGGTAATTCACGCACACAACACGATCGACGAGGTGGAGGGTCTGGTAACCGCATTGAAGGATGCCCTCGTCACAATAAAGTTACACGCCAACTTATAATTTAACAGCAGCATTGGCAATACAGGTCCGGGATCGGGAACATGGCCGCCTGTATGCGCTTGTACGCGAGTCGCACCCGTTCCGCGATTTTCTTGTCCTTGCACGCGACCTTGCCCGTGAACATGTCGAGGTCGACTTCGTTCAAGTCGATGATCATTCTGCATTGGCCGGGAATGCCCTTGAACCTGCGCACCACGCCGAACCGTTGCGCGAGCAGCTCGCGTCCGAAGCGCAGGATCTCGGGCACCGTGCGCGCGCACCCGTGGCTCTGGCGCGACAGGATGATGGCCGCCACAGAGTCCGCCAAGATGTCGCTGGCGTAGCCGCTGGCCCACGACACGCGCACCGCCTTCTCGTCGCCGTCCACGGGGCGGACCAGCACGTGCCCCTTGGCGAGCGAGATCACGTTCTCCTTCTCGTCGAACACGGTGTCGTCGAAGGTGGCGCGCAGCTCCGTCGCAATCGTGACGAAGCGCTTCGTCGTCGGGACTACGGTGTGTTGGTTGATCTTGCTCACTTTCAGCGAGGTGAGATGCGGCAAATCTTTCGGCTTTACGAGTGTGTACGCGAAATCCTGTTTGATGATGAGGCCCTTGACGCGGGTGCCATCCTTGAGCTCCTCAGTTTTGTCGTCCAGCACACCGATCGCACGGGCGCTTTTCGCGTTTTTGAAATTCAAGCTTACGACGTTGCAGTTGTTGGGCGCATGCAGGTCAAGCCCTTTCCCGCCTTCCGCGCGATTGTGGATTCCGTCCAACGCACCACGCAACCGCGACATGTTGTTCTTTTCACCATGCACCAGGATGCAGTGCGTGGGCTTCGTATCCGCCACAAAGTTTCGCGTTTCTTTGTAGTCGGCGTGCGCGGCGAACGTGATGTAATCGACAGAGCAGGCGAGAGGCACCTTTTTCCCGTCCAGCCGAGTGATAGTGTCGGGTTCATTGAGAACCTTCTTCGCGAGTGTGCCTTCCACGGAGTACCCGGTGAGCACTAGGCCGTTCCGCTTGTTCGTGCACCAGCGTTCAAATAGTTCGCGCGACAGGCCATTCTGCAGCATACCCGGCGAGGCCATGAACACGCACGGCCCGTTATCGTTGAACTGGTTCGCGCCGGCGATGTTTTTCACAAACTTGAAGTCGAATGGATTCGCGATTTCGAAGCGATGGCGCACGTTGTCGTTCATCATGTTCACGTATGTTTGGTACACAGGCATGCATTTCGCGGCGATAGCGGAGGCGTAGTAGATTGGCACTTTCTGTAGGTCCTCATTCGCCTCCCAGAACTCGTCCAGAATGAGCAGCAGTTCTTGCGCACGTCCTAACGCGAACACCGGCAATAGTACGCGGCCGCCGTTGCGCACGATTCGGGCGACCCGGTCGGTGAACCGTTTTTCTCGCACCCGACGCCCCTCATGCTCCTGCAGGCCGTATGTGCTTTCGACAATCAGGACGTCTGGACGGAACGGTGGAATCTCGGCTGCTTTCAAATGCCGGTCCTCCTCGCGCGAATAGTCCCCAGTGTACAACACCCGCACCCCGGCAATCTCCACCATGAACATGGCGCCGCCCAGCACGTGCGCGGCGTAGAATGGTCGGAAGCGAATCCCATCCACGTTCACCTCGGCGTGATAGTCGACCACTTCGATGCGTGTCATCGTGTTGTTCACGTCTTCCTCGGTGTACAGCGACTGTTCACCGGGCGCATTGCGACTGACACGGACGAAATCGGAAAGAAGTGCTTTGTAGATGGCGCGCGTGGGCTGCGTCATGAACACTCGCTTGCAGTTGTACCCCGTCTTTTCCATGAGATAAGGCAACCCTGCGGCGTGGTCCAAATGATAATGCGTAATGAGCACCAGGTCGATGTCGTCTGTGTCGATGCTGTCGAAATATGGCAGTGACGCAAGCCCCGAATATGCGGGATGAATCCCGCAGTCGAACATGATGGTTTTCCCCATAAACTTGAGTATGCAGCAAGAACGGCCGACTTCCATGCCGGCCCCAATCGGCATGATTTGCATTTCATTCTCGTCTGACATGATGGACTGATGTGGCGTACCGTAGAGCACAGTACTGTGGCGGGTCAGACTTGTTGAGGAGGACCACCTCTGGGATGACGTCGATGAAACCCTGGATGTCGGGCGGATCAAGACGGGGTTGGGCAGGGGTGGAATTAGGCAAATTCCACTGCGAGAAAAGGGATGTGGGCGAATTCCACTAAGATTTCCAAGTTTGGGGAATCTAATTTTTCGGGAACTAGGGTTGTCGCCAAGTGAATAGACGTATGGACAGCACCCGAAGTGGTGCTCGGAATAAATTAAGCCATCGCACGATCTACGCCACCAGCCGTGTTGCGAGATACCAGCGCTGCCGTGGGGATAATGGGGCATGAGGAGACTGCGCGGTGCGATGTGGAGTTCGATGCCCAGAAGGGCACGGTGTTCGAGAAGACGAAGAGCTCGAAGTACATGACCGACAAGGAGCTGAGCGAGCTGAGCCTGTTCGAGCGGATCAACTGGCTGTCCACGTCGATTATCTTCTCCCCGCTCATCGGCCTGCTCGTCGGCGTGTGGTTCGTGCCCCTGCGCTACCCCACGTTCGTCCTCGCCGTCGTGCAGTACATCCTCACCGGCACCGGCATCACCGCCGGCTACCACCGCCTCTACTCCCACAAAGCGTACCACGCCAGCTGGCCCGTCGAGTTCGTCCTGCTCGCTTGGGGCGCCGCCGCCTTCGAGGGCTCGGCGCGTTGGTGGTGCCGCAACCACAGGGCACACCATCGCTATGTCGACACCGAGCAAGACCCCTACGCCGTGCACAAAGGCTTTTGGTACGCACACATCGGGTGGATGGTTTTGAAACAGGACTCAAGACGTACCGGCCGTGTTGATATCAGTGACCTGAACAAGCATAAGGGCGTCATGTTCCAGCATCGTCACTACCTCTCCATCGCCTTGTTCTTCGGGTTTGTATTCCCCTTGCTAATTGGAACTCTTGGCTGGGGTGACTTTTGGGGTTCGTTGGTTTACGCTTGCTTCGGCCGAATGTTCTTCGTTCATCAGGCGACATTCTGCGTGAACAGCCTGGCCCATACGTTCGGGCAGCAAACCTATTCGAAAGAGCACACCAGTTACGATCACGTTATCACGGCACTCGTCACATTTGTAAGTCGATATATCTCCAATTTTTGCGACAATCGTTACTAACCGATTTTCTCATTCAGGGTGAGGGCTATCACAACTACCACCATGAGTTCCCCCACGACTACCGTAACGGCATTCGTTGGTATCACTACGACCCCACGAAGTGGATGGTTCGTATGTTGGCCTACTTCGGGTTGTGCTCTCGCCTTATCCGATTCCCCAATAACGAAATCGTGAAGGCGCGCATTCAAGTGCAGCAGCAAGAACTCGACAGTCTAAAGAAGCACATCGATTGGGGCAAGGACATATCGAGCTTGCCGTCGATGGATTGGGAAGCTGTGAGGGCGAGGGTGAGCAAGGGCGAAACGCTGGTTGTCATCGAGGGCGTTGTGCACAAGATTGATGACTTCCTCTCGATGCATCCCGGAGGCCAGAAAATTTTGGAGTTCTGGAACGGCAGGGAAGCAACGCAGGCGTTCAACGGCGAAGTATACCGTCACTCGAAGAATGCTCGGAACCTTTTGGCGCACTTCCGTATCGCTACACTGAAGGAGTATCCGGAATAACGTATCGCCGTAATTGTGTGGGGAAGTTGAGATAGTAATCGAATCCGATAGAGCGCTGTGCCGGTGTGCCTGCGAACAAGGCAAGGGGTGATATCTGCTTACTCAGTACTAGCTAGACACGAGAAGGAATATGGGCTCGTCGCAATTAAATGTACGGGTTTCTTCAGTGCAATCCCCGAGCGCTCGGATCGGTCCCGGCTGACCCGTCCCGCCATTCCCCGTTACCCTCGCGTACATTCCTATTCCGTTGAACGAAAGTATCTCCAATCCAGCCCGCAGTCATGGCATGTTCTACATCGTAGTTTTTACAATACCCTGGCACCTGAAACTATATCCGCCTCTCATATTTCGTAGCGGATTTTTGCTGACCAGTCTCGGGAAATGTGCGGCACCGCCGGAGCCGCGGATATCTCCTCCCGTCTGCACCACAACATTGGCGGCTAGGCTGCTCCTCCCACCTGACCTGAGGTTCGCATGATGCAATGGTTACGTACTGCGAGAAACTAAAAGTATCGGAAATTCCATGCCGAGATGCAACAACTGTATTCGGCCCGGATTTATTCGCTTTTCTACACTTTTCGTGCGGATGCCACGATCCGTGCCGCGAGCAACCAGCCGAACATTGCGAAATGGGAAACCAATAATCTCTTTTGCGATAAACTTGTGCTTTCCGTTGTTCTAAATTTTGGAATTTTGGGTGGTTAGTGGCCACCAATTAGAGCGGCGCACACAAGATAGTTTGAGAACGGTTTCACTGCCATTCCTTCAGGTGTTCAAGTGTATTCAAACTGCATACAACGCCAGCCTTTTGCTTCTTCTAGTCGATTTTACTTCAAACCTTGGCTCTTGGATGCACACATCAAGTAAATGCTCTCCCTCGTTCCTTCTGTCGAAAGACCTTTACATTTCACATGTATGCCGATTGTATCTGTGTAAATCACGTTGACCATGGGCTAGTCTTATCCATTAATAAACCAGAGTATCAACATGATCATACTGAACGTAGATCTTCATCTAAGCGGTAAACAGAGCGAAGGTTTCAAATCTGAAGGACAATCAAAGGGTTTACAAAAATTGTTATAGAATTATCCCATCCTTTAAAGTAATTTTTTAGTTCACCCCTGTAAGATAAAATTATACTTTTTAAATTCAAATCAGAAATAATATTCTACCCCGCACCTCATGTCCGTGAGCTATCCAAAATTAAATTTTTGAGCACAATTTCGAGCATAATCTCCATAATCTAAATTAACGGTTTCAAATTACAAAGCCCGTATATGCCTTGTTGAAACAGAGACAAACAGATAACAATTGAATATCTACTAAGAGTTGATTCCTCAGTTCTATTAATGTGAGAAATAATATAAAAGGCATGATACAGTTCTAAAAATCTCAAGCAGTACATTATTTTCTTCACCTTAATTTCAGTCAAGAGATAAACTATGTACAGAATTAAAAATAAGCCCTCTATTGTGCAAATTTATTGCCAATTTGTCTTGCTACGTTGATGCAGTCTTTATCCATCTGCGCAAGTAAAAATTGCCATTTTTCTGTTTTTGAAGCATTGTGCAAATCTGTATGAATCGAATACGTGGTTCATCGCCTCTGACATTGCTATTGATAACGACTAAGTGCAATTTCATCAGCTACATATTATTTCTTTGATTACGTTTTTTGGACTTACGTCAAATTGAAAAAAGATCTGTATCTTCAAAACAATAGCGAGCAATCAAGAAACACAACTATGAAAAGACAAACAGATAGGCAACACGGGTAAGCATTGACTAAATACTAGCGCTATAACTAGAAAAAGTTATGGAAGGTCATTTGAAGACACTGAAGTCGTCTAAAAATGGTAATCTTTTGATCTAGACTAACATGATGAAAAAAGGTCAAATCTGAGGGTCTTGGTTTAGATATTTCCAATATTAAAGTGATATCTGAAGCTGCGACTACGCTCTAATTGCTCATACAGAGAAAGGTGGCTCTTCAGTCGGCTTGTATGTACTACTTCAAAATAAACATTAAACACAAATCCAACGTCTAGTCTTGAGTGGCAAGCATGGAATCAAAACGATCTAAAGTACATAAATCATAAAGCACGGACTTTATGTAAATTAATACTCATCATTACAATCTCGGTCATCGAAATTGTCTGTAATCTTCGCATAAAAGCTCAGATCTGGAAGACTTGCATCTGTAAAATAATAATGTAAAAATGAATGAGAAATATTTCCTGTATTTGTATCCCACACAAAATCTGGCTGCAAATCAACGTGTTCAGATAAATGATAGATTTTGCATCATACAATCAATACATGTTTTCTTCTCAAATGTCTCATTCGACGTAATTCTTTGAATTTTGATAGGTGCTCAAAGTTTTTAAAGTTAGCCATTGTCCTTAGAGGTTTTCCTATCATCTTCAGGGACATAGAAGAAATGAAACGATCGCATAGTGGATTCAAATCTATCAATAAGGAAGATCAAGAGAGACATCGGAAAGTAGAATTCAGAGGAGTTAAATTAGCATATGTGAAACACAAGGTACAGTGTACTAGACATCTCCTTGCAAAGCCAGTACAGTAAAAGAGTATTTTCATAGAAAACAATCTAAGGCGAACAATTCGTACGAAGACAAGATCTGAGCGATAAGGGTCTTTAGAATGGGATGAAATCGGGGCAAGTAAAATAGAGAAAAGTATGAGGAAAGGGTAAAGGATCTAGCGGATGTAGTGAATTAGGCGAAAATTGAATTGTGGTTGCATCAGCTCAATGCGTCAGTCTGCAGTGTTAAGGTAAGAAGGATGTTAGTACTGCTTGACCACTACTTGTGTTATGGTGTGATAGAACAATTTAGTCAGCTACTTTCCTTCTACAACTTTTACTACTGAATGGAAATTATATCACAGCTGCGGCTTGAAGAATTTAGTATAACAACCAACATTAATTTAAAGCTTCACAAAATATCGGGATCAAATCCTATAAGTATGTCTGCTTTGATTGTGTCTACTCTGGTTAGAAATCGAGACAGTTCGAGAAAAAGTAGATTTCGTTTCTAAATCGATCATCATATTGTCGATAGTTTGGTTCGAGTACTCAAATTTTGCGAAAATTATTTACTGCCAAACAGGTAAAGCTCATCAAGTAGGTTGATACTTGATCGGATATTTCACGATATGACCTATTTTTCTCTGAAGATTTATGAGAAACGCAATTGTAATATACATTTGTAGCTGAGCTACACGAGAATTGTACCTACATAGCTGAAAAGTTAGCAGATTCTGAAAGAGATTATTGTAGATTTCGGGAATTCAATGAGAATACTGTTACAAATGAACTTCGAAATTCGAGAAACTTGGTATTTGTATGCATGGGATTAAAATACGTTACTGCTTTGTACTATGATAACCAAGAAGATAGCTTACCCCATAGTTCATTATTTGGAGCATAAGACAAATCGTTAGCATTCGATTCAGGCAGGATGAATCGTGTTATACGATCAGGTAAATATAATATTTTTACAATCCCTTTACACAGTAGCGTAATGAGCTCAAATATTTCACTCGTTTGTCTCGGAAGGTGAAATGAAGTATGCTTCTCCGCGTTCTGAAGAGAACAGAAGTCTGTTGCTACAAGGCATTCATTTATGCCGCAACATTTCCACCATTAAACTTTCCTCGATCGCATTTGATAATTTGAATGTGTTCTGGTCAAAAACTATTGAAATAAGCGTCCTATTCCTAGAGCTGCTCTCGCTTAAGTGTAAATAGAGTTGAATATATTTAGTTAAAGTATGCACATTTTTGAATATTGTTTTCTCTAAAGCGATAGAATCATTTATGCTAACCCACTGATTCCATAGAGGTGTATTGACCGAAAACAGCTTTTCGAAACGTACTTCAAGCTTACAGTCAATATCCAACAGCACAAAAAAACATTGTTCTGTCGATTTCTACGAAATTTTAGATTTGAAATTATAATAAGAGGCCAGAATCCGGAAAATTAATAAATTTAGCAGGTATAGCATCCCAAATATAAATTAAGAACGTATTTTTTCTATTGCAGCTCTTGATCTATGATTCAGAAAACACTCGATGCCAATGAATTAAGATTCTCATGTATTGCCGACGTATCATCTTGCTAGATCTGAAATAAAATTAGAATTTTTGAATTTCTGACTTATCATGGAATCTGCTCTATTTCCAGCTTCATATAGTTGCAGTTCGAATCTTCTAAATTGAGGTTGGACGTAAACATGAACGAATAAAAGATATATGACAGTGAAATAAGCTGCAGTATGTCCTCATTCCTTAAATCCGGAGATGTGAAAATCACTAAAAGTAACTCATGCAAAGTAGAACTTGTAAAAGCTATTTCATATACTTAAACAGGATAGCCATTCCGAGATAAGTCATAATTCCTTTCAGTAAGCAAATGGTTTTTGCTAAACATCTGCTCAAATTAAGCTTACTACATTCTGATAGTCCGCGTTGTAGATCTAAAGCATTTCAGTATATCATATCTACTTAGAAGCACGCTTTGATATCAACAGTATACATGCAATATTCTTTGGTCGACGAAAGATGAATAAACGTACTAATTTTGATACAGAAGCTCTTCAGCCTGAATATTGAGTCAAGTTCCGAAATCAGTCTTATACTCTGAATGGTGCTGAAGAATGATAACTTTGACAAACTAATAACGTTCGATATCTTCGTATTCAGTGAATCATAGCACAACAGATTCATAATGTGAAGGATTGGCACGTAAAGTTATTAAGTGATCTCGTAAAACTCTCTTGTTTCCCTCTTTATACGTCTGAGTTCTATTGGTTATATAACCAATCTTTTCTATCGCCTATTGAATCAAGCATATAATTTCTCATCTTACTTTTTTTCGACTATTGTAAGGTGTCTGATGACCTAATTTACATATTTGACTTAATGTAGCCTGCACTATTACTTGAAATACTCTACAAGCTATTGTTATCAAGCCTGATAAATCAAAATTTTCAGTTAATAATACTTTGAATGGGCACCGTATTTTTGAAGAGTCTGAATTCTACTGTTAGAACATTAATTCCTATAACTAGAAAGTCGATTGGAAAATTTTAGTCTCCTCTACGGGCACGAAACAGAAAAACACAATCAGCAGAATTTGCGGCTATTGTTCTCCGTTCTAAGTAGCAGTGTGGTACGAATCCAATAATAGGAGAGGAATTAAAATAATTTAATGATATCCACTCGTTCAATTTTTCTGGGTTATTTGTAACCCCAATTGTTATTTCCTTATTCGAGCAAACCTTCCCCTCCAAATTCGGATACACTTCTATGTTTAGTAATATTGATGGTAATGGAGACTGATTTTGATTGCGGCAATTGGGTCTGGTAAAACTATGGTGAAACTCTTCCACTAGCTTTCTGAAAATGTTTCTAGCTAATAGAATTCAACGTCCACAGGTTGATTGATTTTGTGAATACACTTATTTGTACGTTTATGCAATGATTCATCTTCCATTTTGGTTTCGGAAATTTGCTGGGCGGAAATTTCAAGTCGTGGGCGACTAATCAACAGTGATAAGATTTAAATCAGCAATTTGAAATTTGAAATAAGGATACCCGTTACATCTCAATTCGGCATGGCATGCAGAGATTCGCCATGTTTTCGACGTTAAGGAAGATCGTCAGGCTCTTTCCTTATCGCCATCAGCGAACATCGAGGCCCGCAACGTAGAAGGATTAATTGTCACACATTATCTCATCGCGAAAACAGTAACATAGACTTATCTCGCACGCTCCGGTCGATTTTATCTCGTTCATTGTAGAAGTTAGCAGAAACGGGCGATACTCTTTCAGACATCACAAATCACGAACGCAGTTTGGGTTATCTTCTAGTTGTCCCAATTTCCGGTCTGCCTGCGTACGGTACACAGTAAAGGCCATGTACCTGCATCACCTTATAGCACATCCCTGTCGTAACTCGTGTAAGTATTTCCTGATTCTTCCAGTAGGGTGATCTGTATCCACACCTTCCCCTCAGGCCATTTCAGAGTGCACGGCATCTTGCATCCACTTCCTTCAGAGTGAAGATGTACCCGTATAGCGTCAATTTTCCCTGCACTCTCAAACGAGATCTCGGGGACGAGGGTCGCGAACTACAGCAGAACGGGGAGAGAACAAGAATTGGAATTCCCGGAAAGAAACCCGTTTATATGCATAATATGAATCTGAGCTTAAGTTATTGTTACGATAAGCACTAGCTGGTAGGAACACCTAGTAGTTGTGGTTGAAAATGCTGGCTACTGGCAAGCCACGATCGGGGTGGACAGCTTGGGCGACATCGGCCGGTCATCATTGTCGAGTAGTGCTTGCTGGTGGTATTTTTGGGATTCCTTCTCCCTGAAGTCCGCCACAACGCTGAAGATGCGCCCCATGTGGTCCTGCTTCGCCGCGCGTTGCAGGAACGGATGCTTGAGCATTTCCGCAGCCGAGGAGCGCTGCGACGGTTCGATGACCGTGCACTTGGCGATGAAGTCGTGGAAGTCCGACGTCCACTCTTCGGGCGCCTTCAGTCGCGGCGGCCCCTCAGTGGCAATTAGGAACATCGCCTTCATTTGGGTTTCGTGCAAGTACGGAGGTGACCCTTCCGCGCACTCGATAGCCAGCACTCCCAGCGCCCACACGTCAACCTTGGTGTCGTACGGTAGCCCACGTACTGTTTCCGGCGCCATCCAGAAAGGTGTGCCGATGACAGTGTTGCGTTTGTTCGACTTGTCGGTGAGTTGCGCTGCGAATCCGAAATCAGCGATTTTCACACGTCCATCACGAGTGAGTAGTGTGTTATCCGATTTGATATCTCGATGAATTCGCTTGATTCCATGGAGAGATGCAAGTCCCTGCAAAACTTCACGGCAGATGTACGCGATCTCCGGTTCGTTGAGATGCATACGGCGGTCGTTCAGGAAGTAGAGCACATCAGTCAACGACCCGCCATCCGCCAATTCCATCACGATGAACAGGTGCGTGCCGACCTTGTACGAGTCGAAGCACTTAATGAGGTTCTGGTGGAACGCCGAGCTCATGACGGCAATCTCAAACTTGAACAGGTGCATCTCCTCGTCGGTCTTCGGGATGACGCGCTTGATGGCGACCGGCGCATTGCGCTTCGGGTCCCACGCGCGGTATACACAACCAGAGGAGCCCTCGCCAATCTTGACAATGCGCTCGAAGATTTGCAGCGGGTCGGCCTCGATGAACTTGGGCGTCCAGGAGCCGAGCAGCTTGTTGTCAACACGGGTAGCGTCGCTAATTGGTGGTTGCTTGTTTAAATACTCCTCGACCTTCTCCGGATTGTGAGTCTTGTCATGTGTCATTTGAAGCACATCGAGCAGCTCGGATGGATGGGCCATAGCCTGATCGCGATTAATGCCGGAATGCTTGAGCATAATCTCCCACTGCCGAGGCAGTCCGACAAACCCAGTCGGGGAAGTCGGATCCACCGCCACATGGGTTTCATGTCGGAATGAAGTCGGCTGACCGATGAACACGCCCTTCGGCGACGGTGAAACAATGGAGTGACGAAGGGACGAGGAGTTGTTCGGTCCGCGACGATACTTCAGACGAAGCCCAGTCGAAATGCCAGCCTCTTCACGGTCAGGATGGACAACGCCCGGCGAGGAGAACTCACCACTACTCGTTAGCGGCATGAGGTGTCTTCGGAGGCGGGTATGCATTTGTGTGGGTCGCGACTTGAACGTGGGTTTCAACGGAGACAGGGATTCGCGATTGTTCTTCTTAGTGGCACGAGGCGGTGAGGAATACACCTCGCGAATGGCTTCATCAAGGCCCTTGTAGGTGCCAGTGGCAGGGTCGAATTCGACGTGAATCTTTCGCTTGCAGTCGGTGGGTCGGGAGATGTTATGCATTCGCACGCGCTCCATAAGCGGCATGGTGTTCTTTCGGTTATCCACAGCACGAGTTTCGACGTTGGTGTTCAGTTCCCCAAGCGGGGTTCGCGGCGCAGACGCGGCGTTGTTCGCGGAAGTTTTCCTCGGCGGCGAAGCGGCAGCGGACGAGGTCGACACGAAATCAGAGTTGTTGTCGAAATCGGTCGGCGAGGAGGTGTAGTTGCCCATGGTGGATTAGTAGCTGGCTATCGACAAACAGCACACGATGTGGCGACGCAGGCCGTGCTTGTGCGGGGAAGGCAGAGAAGGGCAGGTGTGTTGAGTGCGTAGGAGTCGGGCGGGGTTCAGGGCACACTTAAGTGGTGGGAGAGAGGGGCATCGGTTGAACCGCAAAACGGATATTCATAACGTCTTGAACAGGCATGATGGAGGTGGGTTAGGCGAGCGTTACGGAAGCGGGTCCCATGCACTTTCCTGTAACGGATCTAAGTCGCGGCGAATTGAGGCGGCCTCCCTTCATTGTACAGCCAACACATTAGCGTAGTATTATTTTGTACGTTTCCTGTGTTCCCTTCGAGGGGGGGAGCCGACCGTTCAACGATCTACCTAATACTGTCCGTTCAAACTAATACTCGCGCCGCTTATCATACGCCCCCTTCATTTTTTTCTACAACTCTTGTAGATTTTTCTCATTTAATTTCTAACCTTCTCTCAGACAACAGTAATTTCATATTGCACCTCTGTATACTTCTGGCGAATTCTCAACTTTCAAATTCTTTCGCCTACTTCGTCGGCAGCTCGAAATGACAACTATGTTTTGTTCCATTAGCCCTCGAATCGAGGGTAAGGCCACTACGACTTGATAATCGGCGAACGCCCTACAGTGCGATTGGGTCAGCATCACTATGAGACTGCAATGATGCATTCACTGTCTGTACGTGTGTTTTCCCTACAGTACAGTATACTGTACAGTACCGTACATTCCTTCACAGTACTGTAGCGCTGAATGAATCCTCCCTCATTAGAGAAATCGGTAGCGTGCTGCGGTGTTTGAAAATACAGGGAGGAACGAAGATTGTTTTCTCTCTGTTGTAGACAACTGGCTTGCTGACAAATTCACACCCCATAGAGCGCAACTTGTTGAACGACACATAAAGCGTAAGCAAAGTTCACTCGGGGAAGGTTGGAATCGTCGAAAGACAGGGTGTGACGCAATTCTGCACACAGAAAATGAGGAGAGGTTTTGGGTGCGACGCGGATGTCAATCGAAGGCGGGGAGGCGGCCACGAGCGGCGCAATCGTGAGTGTGTGCAAAAGGCACACACCAGGGCGGTGATATGGCGCGCACAATTGTGATAGGATAGAAAAGGAGATCATGCGCGAAAAATAATGGAAAAATACATGAGACTCATTTACTGTAGGTTTACGCTTTGGCGTGCGCGCGCCACTACAGCAATCAATGTTTCCTCAGGCCGGAGGAGGAAGTGGTGTTGGTAGCGGCGTCAGTAACGCGAATGGAGTGGGAGGCGAGAAGACGCAAACCTCGCCGAGGTATGTTTCCCCGGCCGAGTCCTCGGTTTCGCGCGTGCACGACGTAGGGCCGTGTGTGGCGCAACTCATCAAATTCAACGCCGTCCAGCAACAACACGGATCCGCCAAGAGATCGCTGGAGAGCTTCTGGAAGCCTATCGTCAACTCTTTCTTCACGTCCAACGCCCTCATTATCCTTGATTTGCTGCCTCCCTCGCAGCATCGCAGCGTGGCGCTACCTGTCGAAGCCATGCCGAGTATACTCAAATCCAAATTCGACGCGGGTGTGAGGGATGACCGATTGTTGATGGAGCAGCCCCTCGAATTCATAATGGACAATGGGACCGCGGTTGTGAATTCTCCGAAAACTACGGTGTTGACAACCTTTGAATCCAGTAAGCTATGCACTCATGGCTTTCTTCGTGTGAGTTTCACTTCAAACAAGAAGATTTTTAGATGGGAATTCACCATCGAGAGCCATGAGGAATTGTTTACCCGCGACATTGTCAATCGTGGACCTTTGCCCGAACCGGTATGCACTCCTTACGGTATTCCTTTTAGCGCCGTCATGTTGTTTACTATAGCGGAAAGCATAAATGATATGGAGAAAATTATCGATCATCGTATGGCGTTGTTGGCATCTGCTGCTGCTGGCAATGGCGGTCGTGGCGGCGTTGGTGCTTCTTCCGCTGCTACTGCCGCGTCCCCGGGTGTCCCGGTGGAAAATAGTGCGGGGCCTCATGCTGGCGACGCGAAAAGTACGGGTGAACCCACAAAGGAAACTTCCAATATCATCACGCAACTCAACGAAACAGCGTCTTCAATGATCCCTGAAAAAGCCAATAACATGCCACCCAACTATTCCATGAATGGCAATGGGGCAGGTGGCACTGCTAGTGGTGCCGCAACTACTGTGAATCAACCATCTGCTGATCCCGTGAATCAATTCGAAATGGATCAGCCAACTTCTAATCCACTTGAACAACCCCCACATAGCAATGCACAATTACAACTAGCTCGGTTACAATCTGCCCAACAACATCGAGCCATGCAATCTCACCCTGCTTTAACACAAGCCACGGATAACCTTCAGCAGCACAATATGCGAAACAGTGTTCAAAACGCGCAAAATGGACCGGTGAATATGCTGGAAATGTTTCGAGGGAGTGGTGCGGAGCCTGGGAATCAGTGGCAAGAACCTACTGGGAGTATATTTGCGGGTGCTTCTGCCTCTGATGGTCCAAAACCTGCCGTAGCTACCCCTGCTGGACTTTCTATGTTTACACCGACTGACATGTTCGGTGGTGGCGCTGGTGCCGCGGGTGGAGCACCGAATCGCCCTACTAATCCTCCTCAGAACAGGCCGGGCATGGGTGGGGATCCCCTTCCTGACACGATGAGTCCATTTCATTTCGATCAACAAATGAGTGGTATACTTAACGTGCTTAATGGCGGTGATCCAACTGCGAATGCGGCGGTTAGCGCGGCATCAGCTGCTGCAGCGGCCGCAGCAGCTGCAGCAGACAATCCTGTAAAACGAGCCATGGCGCAAAACCCGCAAGGAAATGGTGCCTCGAAAGCTGGGAAGCGGAGAAGGGGCGGAACACAATCATCAGGCGTTTTGTGAGTGAACAAAGCGCCAGTTAATGTTATTTGCAATCCTGGAGAATTATATCAAAGACCTGTCATATGTTACCGTATTTGGATACGAGCCGAGTCGGGTATGCTGTTTGCGAGTTTGTACACTGAAGTATACAATGTGGAATGGATTCGCTCGTGGGGTGTCAACGCTGGTGCGAGGGTCACAATCACGAAACGGGGTCGGAACTGCGAAACATTCCACTCACGTCATCCGTGCGTGAACAATCCGAACTTGCAATGGGTAGACCCATTCCAATGTTCCAGAATGAAATCAAGAGCGAGAAGAAAGAACCGCTGAGCGCTTCAAACCGTCGGCCACCACCGCTCGACCTATCTCAAGTTCCAGATACCGGAACTATGGACTGGTTTGCTACACTGTTTGAAAACTTGTATCGATTGTTAAAGGAAGCCGAGGACAAGTATCCCACCCTGGCTCGATGGCATCGAACTGTTTCTGAAGCGCTTACCGACACCCCACCGTCTCGTGGCGATGCAGTCTGGGCAACGACACCGTCCGAGGACGTGAATTAATGAGAACCCAGTAGGAACAAGGAATAAAAGTAAGAACTGACTAACTACGGAAAGGTTGTTTAATGAGCCCGGCAGCAATAAGCACGCGAATCTACAAATCGCGCAGAACTCCACCGCATGCAACGCGATAAAGCGGGAGAGACAGGTGGAGTAGAGTAGGTGATCTTACACATTACACATCCACAGTGAGAACTTCTTGGTCACGATGGTCACGAAGAAAGCCATGCACGACAACGACAACGGAAGCGAACACAACGACGGCGACAATGAGGGGAAACAAATTCCCAAAGATAAGAGATATCAGGAGAAACGCAATAAGAAGCCCGTGTTTGGCGGTATCGCCGAGCAGGAAAGTACGACCCGAGCCGAACGGGATTGGAACAGGGTCGGGATGAATCGCGTAAAATAAAGTTCCAAGCAGAATCAGTCCCACAACTTGCAAACCGCGTAGGGGATTCAGAAGCGATTGAAATACAAGCGTCGCACAAGCAACAACGAAGTAGTTGTAGAAGAACGTTTCAACATTATGGCCATATCGCAACTTGACTTCAGCCGGAGGTGGTAGATTGAAAGTGCGAACATCGAAGAATTCACGCCAGTCACGACATGAATTCACGACCAACTCCACACGAGCTCGGAGTGTCAATTCTTCGGATGGGTTGAGTGGTTGCGTATACAACTTTACGTTGGGCATGGGCGCACCAACCATCGAAGAAACAGCGTCTTTCGCGCCAGCCGCAACGACGCCGGCACCGCGCGCGATGGCACCGATACGCTCCTTCACATTCGCAGACGCGCCGTTGATGGGCTCCACGCCATTGCCACTCAAGGAGTCCTTGCCGATGGAGCTATAGGTGCCGGCCATAGTGGTGAGCTCAGTAGTACAAGCACGAAATGGGGACGCGCGAGCTAATGGTTGGCGTGCGGAATGTGGCGCAAGTGGCGGTGCAACGAAAGAGTTACACTTCGGCTGTTCGGCTCAACACGAAAAGTTTCGAGACGTCGTTGGTTCCCCAAAATCCCAACGGGTACCAGATATTACGAATCGCGACATTTCTGGCCATTCATGGGAATTATTTTCCACCGCATTTGCAATCTTTTGCCACCGTGTCCCCTTGCGCGCGCCTTCTAACCCACACCTTCCCCTTTCGAGTATCTCCTACTTGTAGTTGCCATCCTCTACGCTAGTCTGGTCGTCCTCATACCCTGTTGACTCTCCTCTGCCGCCGCCGCTACTTCACATTTCGTTTCGAAAAGGAAACGGTTTCGAATTTCGAAACCTACAGACTTAATTCTACTGTATTATATGCTGGATGTCAACAGTGCCTTTCCTATAACAGCACTGGGGACTGCAGTTTTTTAAAATTTTGACGGGTTTTTCGGTTGGTGCAATCTCCTTTTACTCCTATTGGGCATTGTACGGTAACCCTCCGATCATGCATTGATTTGAACTTTCCGACGCATAATTTCTAGGAAAGTATCCCTCCTCGAATTTATTACTTAAGTGTATGTTTTCGTTTCAATTATTTCTTGGCAATAGTGTTCTCGAATTGAAACCTAGTGCTTTTTTTCACAAAATGGCACTACGCCTCTGCGTCATACAAGGGTATCTGTCCGCTCCTCAAAGTTCTGAACAACACGTCAAGATATGGCTCATCAATTCTTTGTGCGCATCTCAGGCCGGCTTTATCAATGAATAATATGAAAGGATTGAGCGAAACAAACGAGAATACCATTTGCACCAATCATTTCCTTGTACTCAAATCAAACAGAGAGGGATCATTGATTTGATAAAAATTCGCACCAATGAGTTGCGAATGTGTTAGAGATTAAACAAATTAACCGATCCATTTCCATTCGACTATCTTTCTGTGCATTGAGATTTGATCATGTTTATTATCATCTCGTGTAAGTGATGAGCATAATCGAAAATCCTTGATGAAAAAATATCGATATGCAAATGTTCAGTGCACTGAACATAGCCTTAAACTTCGAAATTAAGGAAAGGATAAAGGGTAAACCGCTAAAGATTCCAAACACCTATAAAGAGACCTTTTGTTCGATTTCATGATTTTGCAAGATTCAAACTTAGTTTCTTTCTAAGCTATTTTGAGTCACAAACAAATTTTTTAATGTACATAAATTGATGATTCATGGATTCATTTAACTAACATACCTGCGTTTGTTTGCTGTGCAAATTCGATGCTAATTTATCTATTCTACTTTACATCTGTTATTGTTGTCTGGGCGTGTCCAATTAGTTTAAGCCACTTTAGTGGTCGAAATGATATCAGTTATCCAAGATATTTTTCGAGAACTCTGCTACTTTGACATAAATTGGATGTAAAATTTTGCTTTCATTATAGTTGTTCTTCCAGAGCTCTTAAAATTCTAAATGAATTCTCATCGAACTTTATTTTTGACATTTGATATTGCATATCTTATTTTTCAAGTTCTTCTATAAATTACTCATCCAAATTACTTTATTTCATAGC
>JAAUYH010072361.1_pt1 | contig 26977 bp, 20 predicted proteins | sample 7278061 | NCBI WGS metagenome assembly JAAUYH01 (sample SAMN14350203, study PRJNA611818) | marine sediment metagenome | isolation source: surface marine sediment (0.6m) | place: French Polynesia: Moorea | collected 2018-08
CGCTGCAGCCGGATGTTCCGGTGCACAGGAGCCTGTATCAGCTGTCGCGCAGGCTTCGGCTCCACCGGAATTCGTCGGCAGCGACGCGTGCGCCGACTGTCATGCTGACGAGTACACCGAATGGCAGGGCTCGCATCACGAGCTGGCAATGCAGGTCGCGAACGAGCAAACGGTGCTTGGCGACTTCGACGACGCCAGCGTCGACTACTACGGTGCGACCACTCGCATGTATCGGGACGGCGATCGTTTCATCATGCAGATCGGGAACGCATCCGGCGATCTCGAGGAGTTCGACGTCAGTTTTGCGTTCGGCGTAGAGCCGTTGCAGCAGTATCTGACCGACTTTCCGGACGGGCGCAAGCAGGTGCTTCCCTTCGCCTGGGACACCCGGGCGCCCGACGAAGGCGGGCAGCGGTGGTACCACCTGTATCCGGATGAAGAGATCCGTCACGAAGACGTCCTGCACTGGACGGCCCGCTACGCCAACTGGAACTACATGTGTGCGGAGTGCCACTCAACGGACCTGCGAGTAGGTTACGAACTGGAAACGGACACGTTCAACACCACCTGGTCCGAGGTTTCGGTCGGCTGCGAGGCCTGTCATGGCCCAGGCTCAACTCACATAGCGCAGGCGAGTGGCGGTTTCGACGACCGGCATGGTCTGCAGGTCGATCTCGACGATCGCAGGGATGCGGCGTGGATCATGAACCCCGAGACCGGGATCGCCGAACGCAGCGAGTCGGTTGTCACGCAGCAACAGCCCGAGAGTTGCGGACGCTGTCATTCACGGCGCGGCGTCATCGCGGATCCCTACGAGTACGGCAAACCGTTGCTGGACACGCATCGGCTCGCGCTCCTCGAGGAGGGCCTTTATCACGCGGACGGCCGTATCCTCGATGAAGTGTACGTGTACGGGTCATTCGTCCAGAGCAAGATGTATCGAGCCGGCGTCACCTGTTCCGACTGTCACAACCCACACTCCGCCGACCTGCATACCGGACCGGATCCCAACGATATCTGCGCGCAATGCCACCTGCCGACGAAATTTGCGACAACGGAGCATGCGCCCGGCAACGACTGCGTCGCCTGTCATATGCAGGACGAGGTCTACATGGGCATAGACCCGCGACGTGATCACAGCTTCCGGCTTCCTGGTACGCAGTCGGATCCGGACCACTACGGCGCGGCGATTGCCGCCGCACGCAGTGGCCAGGTCGATGTCATGGCCGCTAAGAACAGAGCATATCCTGCAGTCGCTCGAGCGACTCTGCTGACGCTCCTTCGGGCGCCATTCGAAGACGATGAGGTCGCTTTGCTGGACGGTGCGGTACGTGACCCGGACCCACTGCTGCGCTTTGCGGCACTACAGGCCCTGCACGCAGCACCGCCGGAACTTCGCCCATCGCTGGGCGCAGAGTTGCTTGCGGATCCGGTTCGTTCGGTTCGCATCCAGGCGGCGCTGACCTTCGTCGAGAGTCGTGACCTCCTGCCGCTGGACGCCGCCCGCGCGTATGCCGGCGCCGCCGAGGAATACCGGCAGGCTCTGTTGGCGACCGCAAGCGTTCCCGAATCGATGACATTCCTGGCGGATTTCGAGTTTCGCATGGGCGACAACGGTCAGGCGATTGAGTACCTTCAGCACGCCATCCGACTCGATCCGAGACTGGCTGTGGCGCGCCACTCCTATGGCCTGGCGCTGGTTCGAGAGCGCCGCTACGACGAGGCACTGGCTGAACTCGAGCGAGCTTACGAACTCGAGCCTGGCAATGCGCGCTTCGCGTATGTTTACGCGGTCTCCCTGAATTCCCTGGGCCTGGTGAAGGAGGCCAGGGCGGTTCTCGCGAAGGCAAGCGAGGATTTCCCGGGCGACTCAGACATCCAGTCTTTCTGGCGATTGCTCAATCAGTAGGCGTTGGCTGAAGCCCGGTGATGGTCCGCCATTCGCGGCGCCCGAGGGTCGGCCAGGCGCGGGGCGACGACAGTAGCGTGTCGAGCTGGCACCTCGGTTCATGCATTCAGACAGCGTTGAGCGGGATCTTGAGATAGCGGACGTCATTGTCCTCCGGGTCGGGGAACTGCCCGGCCCGCACGTTGACCTGGATGGACGGCAGCAAAAGCCTGGGCATGCCGAGCTCCCTGTCTCGGCTTTCGCGCATCGCTACGAACTCCTGCTCGCTGACCGTCTTGTTGATGTGTACATTCTCGTCGCGCTGCGTGGCGACGGTCGTCTCCCAGGCGTAAACATCGCGTCCCGGCGCCTTGTAGTCGTGACACATGAAGAGGCGCGTGTCGTCCGGTAAGGACAGTATTTTCTGTATCGATGCGTACAGCTGAGACGCACTGCCGCCCGGAAAGTCGGTGCGTGCCGTTCCAAAATCCTGCATGAACAGCGTATCCCCGACGTAAGCCGTATCGCCGATGACGTAGGTGATGCAGGCAGGGGTGTGGCCGGGCGTGCCCATGACGCGGCCTTCGATGTCGCCGACGGCAAACGCGTCGCCATCCGAGAAAAGTCGATCGAATTGGCTCCCATCCGTTGCCAGGTCGGCCAGGTTGAACACGCCCTTGAAGGTTTCCTGGACGGCCGTGACCCGTGCGCCAATCGCTGTTTGACCGCCGAGCCTGTCCTGCAAATAGGGAGCGCCACTCAGGTGGTCCGCGTGCACATGCGTCTCGAGAATCCAGTCGACACCCAGTCCGTTCTTCTCGAGGTACCCGATGACGGCGTCGGCCGACACCGTCGACGTGCGTCCGGAAGCCGCATCGTAGTCGAGCACAGGGTCGATGATGGCCGCACGGCTCGTCGCAGGATCGCTGACGATGTAGGTGATCGTATACGTCGCCTCGTCGAAGAACGCTTTTACGCTGGGCCTTTGCATAACGGGTCTCGGCCTCGAATCCGGAGCGTACTATTATGGCTTAGACGTGCCTATAAAGAAGAGGAAGCGAGCATGCAGGACTATCCGCACCATTACCGCGCCACAGCGAACGCGGCCGCAGACGCCAACGTCGAAGTTACGAGCCCCGGGCTCGCATCCATCGAGGCTGCCCCGCCAACGGAGTTTGGCGGACCGGGCGACCTCTGGTCACCGGAAACGCTGCTGGCCGCGGCCGTGGCGAACTGTTTCGTCCTGAGCTTCCGCGCAATTGCACGCGCGTCGAAGCTGGAGTGGAATGCTCTGACTTGTGACGTTGAAGCCGTGCTCGATCGCGAGGACCGCGTCACGAAATTCACCCGTATCAACGAGCGCGTCGTGCTCGATGTGCCGGCCGGTACCGATCCGAAGAAGGCCCGGCGCCTGCTCGACAAGGCCGAACAGGTGTGCCTGATCACCAATTCAATGACCGCGGAGGTCACGCTCGAGGCCGAGGTCCGCGTCGCGGGCTGATACGAACGCGCTGTCGCGGCAGCGCGGCCAGCGTCAAGCGCTTTCGGTCGCTGCCTTGCGGCCCGTTGCGAGCTCGTCTGCGAACGCGTGGTTCTTGTCGCGGTGCCCCATTTCATCTTCGCGGACGGCGATGACAACGTCGCGCAAGCGGGCGTTCGCGGGTAGTCGCCAGTAGTCGATGGCGATATCGGGCGCCGGGACGTTTTCCAGGCGGCCGGCATCGATCTCGGCCAGGTAGTCCGTGTAGCTGCGAACGGCTTCCTCTTCGAAGTAAGCAACGATGCGATGAGCCGTCTTCGCGGAGAACAGGTAGATGAAAAAGTACAGGTTGTAGAAGATTGCCTGCGCAACCATGATCAGGCCGCGTTCGAACGCGCTGGGCTTAGCGATGTGAATGAACGTCATCAGGTGCATGCGCTCGTTTTCCGCCTCGTCGAGCAGCTCACGGATCCATCCCTGGTCGTCACGAATGTGGCGAATGGCCTTCAGGTGCTGTAACAGACCACCGACCATGCCCGGTACGGCCGCGACCGTCTCGAGGACGACCGCCCGGTGGCCGTAGCGGCGCCGGAAGAAGGCGTCGGCGAAAAAGCGCAGCAAACGCGTGAAGCCCAGTGCAATCCTGTCGGACAGGCTGCGTGGCAAGCGGTGTAGAGGGGCCGGGTTGCTCATGAGGATCTCCTGAATACCCTGCCGATATTGGGGCCGGGGCGGGATTTTCACATCGAGTTTTTCTTTCCGAGCGATGAAAAAATCGAAGTGAACAACGCACTCTGCACGGTAACGTTCCGGCACCTTGCACTCCCCCGGGCGCCGGAGTCCTGTAGCCCGCTTCTCGCTGCCCTCAGTTGCCCCGATGGAGGCACGATTGCGGCATCCGGTCCGGCCCGGTAATTCATGTCATGCCGTAGAATGTCTGACGATGGCTACACGATTGATCAGACAAGCTTTGGTCGGAGCATTCCTGCTTGTTTCCGGGTGTGCATCGATTACTCCTGTTGCAGTCATCCCTGTGGAAATCATGCACGGCAACCCGGTCACGTCTGCGAGCATCGGAGACGAACAAATAGACGTAATCGTCGACACGGGTGGCCTCGGGGTGATTGCTGTTTCTCCCGTGGACCTGGAGCGCCTGGCAGTGACGTTCACGGGAGAGACCATCCAACGAACCGATGCGGCAGGGGACACCTTCGAGTCTCGCGAGTTCATCGTTCCGGAAATGCTCCTCGGGGGACACAGGTTCCAGAACGTCAAGGGTTTCGAGCGTATCGGAGCAGCCGGCGGATTCGCGGGCGGCAGGCCTGTGAACGTCCTGGGGAGGGGTCTGCTGCACGACTATACCGTCGTTGTCGATTACCCGGGTGGCGAGATTCGATTGTACTCGCCTGATCAGTCCAGAAGCGTCTGTGGCCCTCCGACAAGCGAACTGATAGAGCGAGACGACGAGATTCTCGCTGTGCCGATAGAAAGCGATGGCGGTCGACTGCTCGCATTGATGGACACAGGCGCTACGTACTCGTTTATCCAAAGCGACGTGGTTGACTCGAGAAATCTGAGCACGACTGACCAAGTCTACAGGACGCGGTCCTTCAGGTTAGGAGGTCGAGACTTCGGGCCGTTGGAAATGGTTTCACTGCCGATAGACGGCGCACCCCAGATTGATGCGATTATCGGCACCAACTTCTTTGCCGGGCACGTGGTGTGTTTCGACTATCGGGATCGGAAGTTCTCGGTGCTTGACTGATCAACAAGCTGGTCCTGACCAATTCAAGTGGGACACCGTGTCACCCACAACGACTCCTTCCGGCCCGAAGAGGATACGGCTGGCAAGCCTGCAAAAAGGCGACTGCTGGTTTCCTGCGAGCAAGTCACGGTGCGCCGCGCGACGATCGTCGCGCTCGCGATGCACATGCAGGTATGACGGAGTCGTCAGTCAAGGTCATAAACGGGCGGGTACCCATCAGGCTGCTTCTTGAAGCGCTTGTAGAGCCACCAATACTGCTCCGGGGCTTCACGAATCAAGTCAGCCAACGAGCAATTGACTGCTTCCAGCGCCGGCCTTGTTTCGAGCGCGGCGATGTCCTGCTCGGCCTGCCGAACCACCAGTTGGTACCCCTTGCCGCCCGGCAGGCGTCTAGCGAATGCGAACAGCACGACCGCATTCGTGCTCTTGGCAAGCCTGGGCAGCAGCGTCATCGTGTAGGCGGGATGCCCGAAGAAGTCTGCGAACTCGCCCTGGCCGGTTGGCGTCTGGTCCGGCATTAGCACAACGAGCTCGTGCTTCTTCAATGCCTTGCCCATTGCCCGTATTCCACTGGCATTAGTCGGTACCAGTTTCGCGCCCACCCGTTCCCGGGCGTCTCGAACGAGTTCATCGAAGCCGGGGCGATTCCTGACCTTGAACATGCCTGTCATCGGATAGTGTTTGGCGATGTAGAAACTGACGGTCTCCCAGCAGCCGCAATGCGGGATGGCCAGGATCACGCCGCGGTCCTGCCGGCGCGCCTCGTCGATCAGCGACTCGCCATCGGATGATGTCATCAGGGTGAGCAGCTTGTCAGGATCGCCCCGCCACATCTTGCCGCCTTCAAGTATCGTCTTCCCTGCCTCGGCAAGCGATTTCTTCGCCAGCTCGGTGCGGGCCTCCTGGTCCAGCTCGGGGAAACACAGGCGAAGATTGGTCTCGACCGTTCGCCGCGCATCACCATTAGCGAGCCAGGCTATCCGGCCGATCAACGAACCCAGCCAATGCACAAAGCTCAGGGGCAGGGCATTCATGAGTGCCAGCGCCGACTTGAACAGGAAGAGCTTCATGAATGGCGCTGACTAAAGGTTCGTATCGACAAACGGCGATCGAGTCACCGGCGTTGTCGATTTTACGCAACAGGGCCGCGACGGTTTCGAGGACGAAAGCCGCCCGCTCGAAGGACATCTTGGCCGAAACGTTTTCGAGAGCCCATTGCTGATCCTGTGCATCTAGGTCACACTTCGCCGCGCGACCATCGTTACGCCTACGATGCAAACAGCGAACAAGGCGCCCTCGACAGAATTCGTTACGATCTGCGTCAACTCACCGAATCCGTTCTCGCCAAACAAATGGCCAATCCGGTCGAGGCGGAAGCGGGTACCGGAAAACTGGCGGACAAGCAGATCCAGGCTGCCGACCATCAACCGCCCGCCCAGCAGGGCGATGACGGTTCCGGCACCAGCGCCGATCAACGCAGCTGCTGCGATGAGACGCTTCGCAGGTGAAGGTCGGGTATCACTGCTCGCCATCCACACAGCAAGGCCGACGGCTCCGCCAAGCAAAATGCCCTCGGCCGCGCCTGTGATGTCTCCGGGCGACTGCCCGAAAAAGAGATTGAACGCATCGATGCCGATCAGCTTCACCGCTGCACCAACGAGCATTCCTCCAATGGCACCCCCGGCTACGCTGGTAAACCAGGAGGGGCGGAACAGCGTAGTCGCCGCAGCGATTCCGAATGCCACACCGGTCCCTCCGATCACCGCCATCAGTATCGTCATAGAGGCTACGACGAGCAGCACCGAGATCGCGCCTGTGCCGGGCTGAAGCGCCTGGGAGGCTGCCGCAAATCCGTAGAGCAGGCCACCGACAACACCTGCTACGCCGCCCCCAGCAATTCCGGCAGTACCGAGCGCGAGGAATCTCTCCCTCGCTTCGTCTCGTCGGTTATCCCGCCTGGTCTGTAATGCGTTTGAAATCTGTTCGACCGGGGCAATAAACCGGTAACCATGCTTTGGAATCGTCTCGATGAAACGCGGGTTCGAGGCGCTGTCACCCAGGCGCTTTCGCAGCGTCTTGACGCATTGGGTGATCACCTCGTCTGTTACTGGTACTCCCTTCCAGACTTCGTCGAGAAAGCGATCTTTCGAGACTAGCTGGCCCCGCTCTGCCACCAACAGCGCCAGTGCATCGAGATAGCGACTGTTGAGTTCGACCTGCGTACCGTCCCGCGTAAGCTGGCGGTTTTCGGTATCGAGTACGAATCGATCGAAAGCAAAGCTGTCGGCCTTCATATTTCAGCGAAACCTCAGAAGATGCTCATGACGTTCACCTGTTGTCCTGGCGAGATAGACGGACTCAAATCAGTCACCGAGGCAAGGCTATGGCAACCGATGATAACAGTAAGGCCAAACCGTCCGAAAACCGGCGAACGAGGGGCATACGAGTAGCCGTCTCGGCTCTCGTAGTGGTGCCTCTGCTCATCCTGTGGGTCCTGGCGGCCACGGACGACGACGGCAACATCGCGCTGATACGCAACGACGTTGTGCAAGGCGATTCCGGCGATCGCGTCTGGCATGGCTCGATGGGAAATACGACCGACAGCCAGTATCGCGAGATCGCTGTCACAATCCGCTTCTTAGACAGCGATGATCAAACCGTGGGCGAGATACAAGGGAGCGCCGACGTGCTCGAGCCGGGCGAGTCATTCGACCTGCAGACGCCGCTGGTGCCGCAGGCGGTGTCGATGCAAGTTTATTCGCTGGAGTGGCGTACCGGTCGAAAAGACAAGAAGACCGACCCGCCGCTGGGACCCTGGGCACCCTGGCCGTTCGGCCACGTGCAGACGCATTGGCCTTGAGCCTATCGCGCTGAAGATGGCGGAAGATCCCTTCCCGGAACCTCTGTCCAGTTGCAGCGGCAGGCCCTGCGCCGCCGGCTTCCGGTCTGTTCCTTTCCTGGTGGACAGCATCAAGACTCGCATCGCGGTTTTCGCTAACGGAAGTGAAGCCGCGGAGGTATATTAGCCGGCGGGTCGGGCAGGCCAGTGCTCGGATCGGGTTCCGCTATACGGACGCAGCAATTGAGATTCAGAACCGGGCTTCTCTTCCAGCTCTTCAAATACACCGTCTACAGCCTGCTGACGCTGAACATCGTCCTTTTCTTCCTCGAAGATCACGCGGCGGTGCTGGTCAAGTCTATGGAAGGCCTGACGCCCGCATTGATACTCGAGGGTTACGCGACGTCCATCGACACAGCGGCCTGGGTGATCCTGTTGCTGGTCTTTGAGCTCGAGACCTACATCCTCGACGATCGTCATTTCACGAGAACCGTGAACCGTCTCCTGACGGCGATCAGGGTCGTCTGTCTTGCGTTCATCGTTTTCGCATTCTACGGCTACTCCCAGACGATGCTGTCCGCCTACCAGCTAAAACCTGCGCCGGCGGTTACGGACCTGTGCTCAGTTGCCGGCACCGGCGACCTGTACGCGATTGACGAGAGTGAGTACGCAGTAATCACATCGGAGAACTGCGCCGCGTTGTCGGAAGAAGAAAGCTTCCAACGTTTCGCTGACTCAGACGCGCTGGCAGACAACATCGTGGCCGTGCATATCCAGAGACTGGCCTGGGCTGACGTCGTCAACGCAGGCGTCTGGATCCTGATCGTTATCCTGCTGGAAATCGATGTCCGCCTGCAGGAGCGCAATCGTTATGAGGGCGTCGCCTTCAGGACCAGCATGGCCCTGAAAGCTGTGTTCTACCCCGCGTTGTTCATCGTCGCGGTGTATTGGGGCATCAAAGGCGACTTCATCGACTTCTGGGATGCCTTCCTGTGGCTCGTGGCATTCCTGTTCATCGAGAACAACATTCTCGAATGGCGCGAAGAGGAGCGCGCTGCGTCAGCCTGATGATTCGCCGGCTTCACCATACGTGGCCGTCGACCGGGTCTCGCGCCTCCGACAGCGCGAGTATGGTCATCTTCCCGGCTCGCAGACATCGCTGAGCCTGCCTTCGCAGACTCAGTATCGGCCGTGCTGCTTGAACACGTAGTTGTTCAGTTCGATGAACTCGTGGTTCATTCGGTGAACGATCCGATGCGTTGAGCGAACGATAGCGCGCATGACCTTGTAGACGAGCTGCGGGTGCTTATCGACTATCGTTTCGAAGTCCGTGCGCGACAGGCTGATGACCCGCGCGCCCGACAGCGCTCGCAGGCCGACCGTATGTGCCTGGCCGTCGACGAAGCCAAGCTCTCCGGCCATATCGCCGGCCTTAAGAATTGCCAGGCTCATTTCATCGTTGCCACCGACGAGCTTGATGACTTCGAGCCTGCCTTCGAGCAGCACGTGCAGCGCATTGTCGCGCGTACCTTCCTTGATCAGGAACTCCCCGTCTTCGAGCGTATGTGTGCTCATGAGTCCGGCAAGCGTCATGGCCTCCTTTTCGGTCAGCTCCCGTCCAACCGATGAATCGCGTATCAGGTCCGGTGTTTCCTTCATTGTCAGAGCCCCTACTGCCAGGGAAAATCTGAGTATTGCGCGTTCAATGAACGCTGAGCAATACGCAAAAGACGCTAGATCAGGCTTCATCCCTGGAGTCGCATTCAACGACTTCAACAGGCCTTTCGAAAACCCATCGATATAGAGCGCGAGAACCAATCAGACCGTTGGCCAAGGCGCGAGAGCCCGCACGCTGGAAGCGTTCGCGGCGCGACGATGCTTACCCGTCGCGCCGCGAGGTCTCGTCAGAACGAGAACTTGACGCCCAGCATTGGCACGTCGACCCAGTCGTCCAGCTTGTAACGATCCCAGTCGAGCGTAACGGACCAATCCGGGGCCAGCTGCCATTCGACACCGACACCGAAGTAGGGTTCGTTACCCTCTGCGTCGCCTTCTACGCGACCGCTACCGCCACTGACCACTTCGACCTCGAGGTCGGCCTGCCAGACGAAGAGGCCGGCACGACCGGTCAGCGCAAAGTTGCTGTCTGGCAATGGCCAGCGTGCCGCACCGCCGAGAATCCAGCCGTCGCCGAGCGACGGATGAACGGCCAGCGTATCGTTGAGAATTGAACTGACCTGGTTCGGCGGAATGGTTGCGCCGAAACGAGTGGTTGCCTCGCCGAGATCGACATAGCCGGTTTCGATGGCGAAGAACTCGTTGAAGCTCATGCCGACAATAATCTTCCATGCCGTATCTTCATCGTCGACACTGGGACTGTTGATCGACCAGCCACGTGCTGACAGATCGCCAACCAGGTCATCGCTGCTGTAGTCGGCGCTGCTCTGGCCGATACCGCCTGCGACATACCAGTCCTGGGCCAGTGTCTCGGATGGCGTGCTGACAAGGAATGCTGCGACCGCAATCGTCAACAATGTCATTCCCGCTGCGGAGCGAACGGCACGCAGCCGAGCAATTGCCGCCGTCAGCAACGCGACCAACGCGATCCAGCCGAGACTGCCCGTGCCGCCGACACCCTCAATGATCAAGTCGATGGTATCGATCACGGAGATCTGTTGCTCGTCACTGGCGGGAGCGCTGAAGTCGCCTCCGATTGTCGCGACAAGCGTCAGCACAGCGGCCTCGCCCGGCGTCGTCAGCACGATCTCGGCAGTCACGGTTGCACCCGCGACAAGGTCGCCGATATCGCAGCTGATGACACCTTCATCGTCGGTGCAGCTTCCCGAGTCTATCGTCACCGAGACCAGTGCGGTGCCTTCCGGCAAGGTCACGCCGAGCGTGACGTTGGTATCGTCACTCGGCCCGTCGTTGCTGACAACCACCTGGTACGTCACCCGTTCATTGATGGATGGCTCAACTGGTGTCGCCGTGACGTTGACACTTGTGACTGCCTGGGGCGGGTTGACAGTCGTGATAACGGACACGCTGTTGTTGGCGGTGTCCGGATCTTCCTCATCGGCTGTCACTGACGCCGTATTCGTAATGTCGATTGCCGTCGTTGCGATTCGCGGCGCCACGACGATCGTAACGGTTACGTTGGATCCATCAGCGATGTCGCCCAGGCTGCAGCTCAACATGCCTCCCATATCAGGTGCAGTGTCACAGCTGCCCGTGCCGCTGGCCGAAGCCGATACGAAATCGACATCGCCCATCGGCAGGTTGTCCGTCAGCACGACGTTGGTCGCATCATCGGTACCGTTGTTTTGTACGGTCAACGTATAGGTCAGTTCAGGACCTCCGGAGAAGACCGGGCTCGGAGCAGCGATCTTGGTCAACGCAAGGTCAGCCTGCGCAGGGCCCGACGGCAGCACGATAACGTCAACGCTGGCGCTGTCGTTGGTCGAAACAGGGTCGGCCTGATCGCCGCTGACCGTCGCGACGTTGGTCACGGTCGTGTTGTCAGCGACGTCCGGTGTTGCCACAACGATGCTGACTGTCGCATCGCCGCTCGCAGCGATAGCGCCCAGCACGCAGGTGACCTGCACAGGGGTACCTGCCGTCGTGCAGGCGGCCCCCTGGCTTGGCGTTGCAGAAACGAAGCTCAGCAGGTCGTCCAGCGTGTCGACAAGCGTGACGCCGGTTGCATCGTCGGGACCGTTGTTGTCCACGCCGATCGTATACGTGATTTGCGTGCCTTCTGTGACAGGACCGGCCGGACTCGCCGACTTGGCCACCGCGAGGTCTGCCGAAGGCACCGCACCCGGCACGAATTCGTCCATGCCGATGTCGACCGTTGCTGTGCCGTCGCCGTCGCCGTCCTGCGGCCGTGCCTCGTTTTCGAAGTCAACGCTCGGCACGAGCGGTGCCGCATTATCGCCGGCGTCGATCGTTGGGGATCCGGCACCCTGCGTCGGGTCGGGATCGATCGCTGTGATGTTCGGCAGGATCGGCGCCTCGTCGATATTCGCACCGGACGTCAACTCAGCGGATGATGCGATGCCGAACTCGGTGCTCGCGCCAGGGAAGCCGGTCAGGTCCGTGATCGCATTGTTGACGAACTGGATGCTCGCCGGAATGTCCGAGAACGGGTCGTTGTCGACGAAGATGTCGCGGCCGGCCGTTGCATCCGTATTGTCGTAGATGATGTTGTTGTAGATCCTTCCGAGGCCGGTTGAGCCGCCGACCGTTATGAAAGCGCCGCCACCTCTACCAACGGCGCTGTTGCCATAGATCGTGTTGTTCGTGATCGTGAGAAATGTGCCGTCCCGCCTGGCATTGTAGATGCCACCGCCGTCGCCGCTTGCCGCGTTGGCGGCAAAACCGGTGTTGACAAGGACGAAGTCGAAGACGCCTTCCCTGACGTGCACTCCGCCGCCGTTTGTCGCGGTGTTGTCCACGAACCCTGCGATCCTGGCTGAGAATGTGTTGGCCCCGACGTCCGCGCCGCCGCCGTTACCCTGCGCCGTATTGCCGGTGAACTGGATATCGTCGAACCCGACCTCAGTGAGCCTCGCCGTAAGAGGATCGGAGGGATCAAGACCTTCGATCTCGACGGCACCGCCGTTTCCCTGAGCAATATTGTTGAAGAAATCGGCATCGGTGATGAACGCACCGGCTACCGTGCTGGCGCCGATGTGGATCGCGCCACCGTCTCCGGTGCCGTCTCCGGCGATACCGCGAGCCTCGTTACCGTCGAAGGTCACGTCGAAAATATTGATCGGCACCTCGGCGAGGTCCTCGATGCGGACAAACAGGGCGCCGCCATCGTCATCGGCGGCGTTGTCGAGAAACACGCTGCCGGACACGGTCACGCCTGCGCCGTTGACGGTGATGGCCAGCGCGCCGCCGTCACTGGGTGTGCCCACGGCGTTGCCGTTGACGAAGGTCATGTTCTGGACAACGATCAGAGCTCCGCCGTCGCCGGTCGCGCCGCGCGTGTCGATACGGAGTATCGGCACCGTGCTGTTACCGCTCAGAATCCGGGTGTCGGAATCCACACCATCGATGGTCAGCGAAAAACCCTCGCCGGAAGCTGCGGTGTAGGTCAGCGGGGACGTCAGTGTGTAGACCGAGTCCGATCCGACGACCGTACAACCCGTTCCGGAGCAGGTTTGAACCTGGATCGTGTCATTTTCGCCATTGGATTGCGCCGTGGTCAGCGCGTTCTGAAATTCGGCAGGGTTTTCGACTGAGAAGTTGTCAGCCCCCACCACGGTTGCTGCAAACAGCAGCAACAGGGAAAAAAGTCGCCACGATTGCATGGGACACCTCCAATTGCTGATTACAGTTCAGTTTTCTGATTGAAGCTAACAACTGGACATAATCTTGTGAATTCGTAGCTTCCCTCTTCTGATTACGTGTAACTCCGAGATTGAAAATCGCGCTTCGAAACAGATTCTTTAACTTAGTTGTGTTCTTCGATAAGACGCCTCGCGCTGAATTCGGCAGCTGTCAGTCGTAGCAATCTTCGACAGGAATCGACGTTCGGGCAGACCGTCGATTGACACCTCGCTGCGAGCGAGGCCATTGGGCGATAGCTCGCCACGAGCAGGTGTCGGCATGGCCGGATCGAACGGGCTCCGACCAGGTCTCTATCAGCGAGAATGCGACGAAGAACGGAACAGGCCGATAGATAAAGTGAACAATGATCGGCACACTGCAGTCACTTAATCAGTACCGTCCAAGTGGAATCGCTTCAGTGACACCCCGCCATCGCCTGGATCATCGAAACACTGACCGGACAACCGGCCGCCGCTTCATCGCTCGATCCCTGGCGCTGCTGGGTGGCGTGCTGTTCGGCATCGCCGCTTCAGCGAGTGAATTCGACCCGCCGATCGAATGTCGGAGCTGCGATTCGTGGAATCAGCCGCAGGACGCCTTCCGGATTCACGGCAACACGTGGTATGTCGGTGTTGCCGGCCTGTCGGCTATCCTGATCGACACGGGCGACGGACTGATCCTGCTGGACGGTGGATTGCCGCAATCGGCACAGCCAATCGCGCAGAGTATCGAGAGCATCGGTTTCTCGGTCGCCGATATCCGAACCATTGGCCTGTCACACGCACACTTTGACCATGCCGGCGGCATAGCGGCACTACAGCGCTTGAGCGGCGCCGAGGTAATTGCGAGTCCACACGCGGCGAAGACGCTGAAGGCTGGCCGCCTCGTCAACGATGACCCTCAGTTCGCTTTCGGCTATGCGAATACCGGCTTCCCGGCTGTCGAGAAGGTCCGCATCGTTCGCGATGGTGACACGGTTGCGCTCGGTGACGTAAACCTCACCGTCGTATTCACGCCGGGGCACACGCCTGGCGGTACCACGTTCACGTGGAAGAGCTGCGAAGCAGGCGACTGCAAAGCTGTCGTCTACGCAGACAGCCTGACACCGGTGACGGCGCCCGGCTTTCGTTTCACCGGGGTGCCTGCCGACGTGCTACGCGAGAGTGTCGAGAAGGTTGCCGCGCTTGACTGTGACGTGTTCCTGTCGCCGCATCCGTTTTTCTTCGACATGGCCGAGAAGCTCGAACGCGTCGGCGATTCAAACCCATTTGTCGACGAGGAAGGCTGTGCTGAATACGCGTACGCCGGGCTTGGCGCACTCGAGCAGCGCCTGAGCAAGGAGGCCTCCGACACCGGATCGGCGGCTGAGCCGTAGTCTTTTTTGGTGTAGAGGCGCTGTTCCCGGAATCACGGCTGCGCCCTGTCACTCGGCGGCGACATCCGCACGGACGTCCTACCGGTCCGCTCGCTTCGGCAGGTTCAGTTGCTGTTGCCAGACGTCGAGCGCCAGTCGCGGGTTCAACGCTTCATCGTAGAGCCCGGTGTCGCGCCAGATGCGGGCAAGCGGGTCCTGCCCGAGCGCACCGTCCCATAGTGCGTCGAAGTCGACAAGTGCCCACCAGATAATGAACTCCGCATCGGCGGCTCGAGCTTCTGCGAACAGTTCGGTCACGTAGTCCGCCTGATTCTGTGCGTCCGCCGCCACGTCGACGCCGAAGGTCGGTATGTCGAGTCTCTCAGCGATCCACGCGGTTTCAGCGACGGCGACCGGTTTGCCGTTGGCGATGGCCTGGATCTGTGAGAACCAGTTCACCGGCAGGTTCGCGGGGTCGCCTTTGTCGGCATGGTCGAAGAATACATACGGGTAAACGCTAACACCGACGACATCGACCAGGTCGATCAACGGACCGATGTTGGCCTCGATGGCGTCTGCCCGGGTCGAGCCTGGCGACTTCAGGGCGACACTGATCATCAGGCGAAGATCCGGAAACTCGGCCCGCAGCGTCGTGGACACCTGCGTGGCAAACGCCACGTAGCGATCGAAGCGCGCGAGGTCGTTGACGAGCAGTTCACTGGCTTCGATCCCGAGGTTGAAATAAGTCGGCTCGAAGCGTGTGATCATGTCGCGGGCAAAATTCGTGTAGGCCGTGATCACTTCCGGGCTGTCAAAGTCGCGTGCATCCCACGGCGCCGACAGGTCCTCATTGGGATCGGCTCCCCAGTTGCCCGCAAGGCCGTCGCGCCCGGTATTGAAAGGACTGATGGCGAGGTAGGTACGCTGGCTCGCGGCCGTGTTGTCGATGCGCCCCCGGATCTCGGCCTCGACGGCCGGGTCATACGGCGTCCCGTCGAGCGCCGCCTGCCAGGGAATGCCGCTGTCGATGTGATGGGCGACAAAGTCGCCGCGCGCCGCGATCTCCGTGTAGACGAAACTAACCGCCGCAACCGTGGCATCGTAGGGCCAGGTCGTAAAACCCATGTCAAACGCGCGGGTGATCGGCACGGGCAGATCCGGCTCGTCCGAACTCGATCCGCCGCCACCACCACCGCCGCAGCCTGAGACCGCGGTCGCTAACAACGCGAAGGCCAGTGTCCTGATCAGTTTCATTCGGTCAATATACGGCAAGCCAGGGTCAGCAGAGCTGACCGAGTGCTCATTTGCGAAAGCTGGCCGGAACGCAATCTGAAGAGCGCTGTTCATATTCGCAGGGATGCGCGACCGCGCTAACCGACGATCTGCACCATGCGTCGCAAGCCAACGAGTTTGGACAAGGGCTTATCGCCGCCCTCTCGTAACTGGGCTCGAAGGTCACGCGGGCTGAGTTCGTAGGCCTCCTTGAAACAGCGGGAAAAATGGAACTGGCTCTGGAAACCGCAGATCTCGCTGACGCGGCTGATCTTGTAGTTCGTTCGCGCGAGCAGCAGCAGCCCGTGGTCCAGGCGAAGGTAGCGCATCAGTTCCTGCGGCGAGACGTCGAGCTCCTGGCGGCAGACGCGGGCGAGGTGTCCGCGTGAGACCCCGGCAGCCTTCGCCCAGGCATCCATCCCCGGCGGCACCTTGTGGCCGTCGCCCCAGATCTGGTGCAGGGCGCGAAGCGCGCGAAGAATCACCGGGTGCAGGTCGCGGGACGTGCCGACCGTGCCCTGTTCGAAGTGTCCGTTGACGTACCAGGTCAAAGCGTGTCGCAGCGCCTGTGCGGCCAGCTCATCGTTGCCGGCGTCGCCGTGGCTTGCGAGCCAGATCGCGTGCCGCAGCAGCGGTCGAAGCACGTCGTTGTCCGATACGATGCGACGACTCGGCATGACGGCGCTGAACGCAGACAGGAAATCGAAATGAATAAATCCATGCCGGGTGGTGGCCTCCGGGTCCCAGTACCACGTGTCCCGCATACCCGGCGGACACATCAGGATGCTGCCGGGGTTGCATTCCTCGACGCGCCCGTCGTGTTCCCAGGCGCAGTTGCCCCGCTCGATCCAGAGAATTTCATAGTCTGACATCGTACGCGGGCCGAGCTGACCGCCGGTCGGATAGTCGGCGATGCCGCAGTCGTTGATGCGAAGGGGCGGGATTCTCAGCATGGCTTCACGCCAACGTCAGCTCGATGCAAGTTTCGCCTGGTCATGCAGTAATGTTACACACAGGCATAAAAAAGCGCACTTTTAGCATTCACCGTAACGCGATGTGTCTCTACGATGCTTGGTCACAAGAGGGGGATTCATGGTTCATCCACAACAACAGCATCGCTGCTGCAGAGAACTGCAGCGCGGTTCAAGGGAACCCGAGAGTCTCCGTATTAGACGCCGGCCGCGCTGTCCGGCCCGGCGACCCAAGGGATACGCAAAGTGACGAACAATGCTGAATGGTGGCGCGGGGCCGTGATCTACCAGATCTACCCGCGCAGCTTCTTCGATTCCAACGGTGACGGCATCGGTGACCTGCCGGGGATCACCGAGAAGCTCGACTACGTTGCGAGCCTGGGCGTCGATGGCTTTTGGGTATCTCCTTTCTTCACGTCGCCCATGAAGGACTTCGGTTACGACGTGTCGGATTACAACGACGTTGATCCGATGTTCGGCACGCTGGACGATTTCGATGCCATGGTCGAGCGAGCGCATGAGCTCGGTCTGAAGGTGATAATCGACCAGGTCTACTCGCACACGTCCGACCAGCACGCGTGGTTCAAGGAGAGCCGGGAGAGCCGCGACAACGACAAGGCGGAATGGTACGTGTGGGCGGATGCCCGGTTCGACGGCTCACCGCCCAACAACTGGCAGTCGGTCTTTTCAATTCCGGCCTGGACCTGGGATGCGCGCCGACAGCAGTACTACATGCACAACTTCCTGTCTGAGCAGCCCGACCTGAACCTGCACCACCCTGACGTGCAGGAGGCGCTGCTCGACGTGGCGAGGTTCTGGCTGGACCGTGGCGTGGACGGCTTCCGGCTCGACGCGATCAACTGCGGCATGCATGACCCATTGCTGCGCGATAATCCGCCGGCGAAGGCGCCGACTCGTAACGAGACGCGGCCGTGCTTCATGCAGACACCCAAGTACAACATGTGCCACGACAACATGCCGCAGGTGCTGGAACGCCTGCGGGCCGTCACCGATCAGTACGGCGAGGTCTTCACAGTCGCCGAGGTTGGCGCTGCGGAGCCACTGCCGGTCATGAAGGACTACACCTACGGCGGCAAGCGACTCAACACGGCCTACGGCTTCGAGTTCCTGAGCACGCCCGACCTGACAGTAGATCACGTGCAGGAGATCCTGGCCGGCTGGCCGGGTGAAGAGGGCGAGGGCTGGCCGTCCTGGGCATTCTCGAATCACGATGCGCCACGGGTCGCGAGCCGCTGGTTGCAGGACCTGGAGCATGCGAGCCGTGTGCGGCTGATCGCCCTGTTGCAGTTCGCGCTGCGTGGCAACGTGTTCGTCTACAACGGGGAGGAGCTCGGCCTGACGCAGGCGTCCGTACCGTTCGAAAAGTTGCAGGATCCTGAAGGCATCAACAACTGGCCCCACACGATGGGTCGCGACGGTGCGCGCACGCCGATGCCGTGGACGACCGACGAAGCGCGGCACGCCGGGTTCTCCGAGGTCGAGCCCTGGCTGCCCGTCGACGAGACGCATCCGTCGATGTCCGTGGCCGCCCAGAACGACGACAGGGGTTCGACGCTCAATTTTTTCCGGTTGCTGATAACTCTGCGCAGGTCGCTGAAGGTGCTGCAGGTCGGCGACCTCGAGTTCATTGACGCGCCGCCGGGTGTGCTTGCATTCCGGCGCTGCTACGACAACACATCTGTACTCTGTGTGTTCAACCTCTTGAGCGACGATGTCGCGTGGTCGCCTGATACAGCCTCGGATTACACGGTCGTTGCCGATGTTAGCGATGTTGGGACGGCCGAGGCGCTTCCAGCCACGCTTCAGGCATATAGCGGCTACATCGGGTTCAACGACAATGACTGACTGGGACGCATCGGATCCGTTCGCAGCAGCGCGCCGGGAGTCCGGCGTGGCCGACGGCGACTTCATCGGCGAACGGATTCCGCTGATCCTGCGCTACAAGGACGTGCGCGCAGCCGCTGCCGACTATGAGACTTACAGTTCCGACGCGCCGTTCCGCGTGCCCATCCCGAGCGAGGAAAGCGTGCGCAACGTTCGCCAGTTGCCCATCGAGACGGATCCGCTAGACCATGGTGACTACAAGGCGATCGTTAAACCCTTCTTCTCGGCGCCGAAGCAGCCGGAGACGATCGCAAAGATCGAAGCGCTGATCGACGAGATGATGCACGATTTCCTTGACGCAGGTCCTATCGACATCGTCGACCAGTTCGCGCTGCCGCTGCAGTCTCGTGCATTGACGATTCTGTTGCGAATGCCGATGGAATCGGCAGACCAGTGGATAAGCTGGGGCCAGCATGTGTTTCACGACATGGATGGTCACAAGGAAGAGAAGGGCACGGTGCTTGACCAGTACCTGCACCGGCAGTTCGACCGAGCCGAGGAAGCGCCGGGTGAAGACTTCTTCAGCGCACTGGGCGAAGCCACGTTTCGCGGCCGACCGCTAACGCGGGACGAGAAGGTCGGTTTCGCCAACCTGGCGTTTGCCGGTGGGCGCGACACCGTGATTTCCAGCGTTTCGCTCGCGATGGCGCATTTCGCGGCACACTCGGAAGACCTGGACGCACTACGTGACAACCCGATGCTGGTTCGCACGGCGGCTGAGGAGGTGTTTCGCATCGCGTCGCCGCTGACGATGATCGGGCGCACCTGTCCGAAAGATACCGACGTGCACGGCTTGTCGGTGCCGGCCGGGGGACGAGTGGCGATTTGCTGGGCGTCGGCGAACCGCGATGAGACCGTTTTCGAGAACCCGGAACTTCTCGATATTCATCGCAAGCGGAATCCGCATGTCGCGTTCGGCGCTGGAACGCACACGTGCCTGGGCGCATCGCACGCCCGGCTGATCGTGCGCAGCTTGCTCAGCTACCTGAGCGCCAGCGCGGGCACACTTCGCTTGCTGGATAGCGATGCGAGAATTGAATCCTGGCCGGCTTACACTCGACAGACCGGCTTCGACCGACTCATGATGCGTTTCGACAGCTGAAGCGCGGGGGGGAACCAATGACCAGACCAGTAGCTCTGTTGATTTTGCTTATTCTGACTTCGGTGGCGCACGCGGAGAAAACGCCGAATATTGTGCTGTTGATCGGCGATGACCACGGCTATCCGTACTTCGGGTTCATGGGTGACGACACCGTCGTGACGCCATCCATGGATGCCATCGCCGAGGGCGGTGTGACCTTTACACAGGGCCACGTGCCGATTCCCTATTGCCGCCCATCGCTTCGCACGATGATCACCGGCCTGTACCCTGCCCAGTACCAGCTGAAGTTGAACGCCCATGTCGAGAAGGAACTCGCTACGGATCAGAAGTACGCGTCGATGAGCGATCGCGACAAGGCGATGTGGATGTCCGTCGCCAAGGCAAACGGTATGTCGCAATTCGATACCTTGCCGAGACTCCTGAAAGAGAAAGGCTACGTGTCCTGGCAGGGCGGTAAGTGGTGGGAGAACTCCTACAAGACAGCCGGCTTCGACGAGGGCATGTCACCGGGCTGGGACATGGAGAAGTTCGGTACCGATGATTTCTTTCACGAGATGATGGGTGCCGAAGGCAACGAGCTCGTTCGCGAAACGATGGATCCGCTCTATGACTTCATCGACCGTCAGAAAGACAATCCGATGTTTATCTGGTTCGGCCCGATGCTGCCGCATACGCCACTGGACGCGCCGTACACCTACTCGAAGTTCTACGAGCACAAGGACCTGACGGTCTCGGCGAAGAAGTACTACAGCAACATCACGTGGTGGGACGATGGCGTCAGTCAGCTGATGGACTACCTCGAGGCTGCGGGCGAGCTCGATAACACGCTGTTCATCTACCTGAGTGACAATGGTTGGGAACAGGACCCCGACGTCGAGTACTGGGAGTCCGGGTTTGTTTTCGGCACGGGCAGCAGCGAGTGGCAGACGGGCGGTTACGGCGGCAAGGGTTCGATGAACGACCTGGGACTGCGCACGCCGATCATCTTTTACTGGAAGGACGGTCTCGACGCGACGTTCAACGACAAGAGTCTGGTCTCATCCGCCGACCTCGTGCCGACCATTCTGGACATCGTCGGTATCGACGCACCGGACGAGCTGCCGGGCCGTTCGCTGAAGCCGTTGCTGACGGGTGAGGGCGACTACGAGGAACGCGTGGAGATGATCGGTTATACCGACAACAAACGCAGCCCCGACGACAAGATGGGTGTACGGTCCGAGGGCTGGGCGGTCCGTACGCACGAGTGGCACTTCTGGTATTACCCGAACGAGGACGAGATGCGCCTGTATGACGTCGTCAACGATCCGCGCGGCACGGTGGACGTGTCGGCCGAGCACCCGGACCTCGTCGATCAGTTCAAGTTGTCGATCAGCGCCTACAAACGGCAGTTTGGCATGCCGGAAGACACGCTGACGGTTTACGAATGAAACCGATCGCCACACTCGCATCGCTGGGATTGCTCAACGTTCTGGCGGGTTGCGCGGAAGACGCACCGGCGCCCGAGGCCGCGCCGGCGCATGAGGCCGCATCGATACCTGAGGTGCATTCCTGGCACGACGAGGTCATCTACCACGTCATGCCGCGCAGCTTTCGCGACTCGAACGGCGATCGGCACGGTGACCTGAACGGGTTTGTCGAGCAACTCGACTACCTCGAGGCGCTCGGCGTCACGGCCATACTGTTCACACCGCTCTATGCTTCGGACTTCTATCACAACTATTTTCCGAGCGATTACGAGGCGATCGATCCCGAGTACGGGACGATGGAGGACTACATCGCGTTCGTTAAGGCCGTACACGCGCGCGACATGAAATTCATCATGGACATGGAGACGCAGTACGCGCCGGAAGGTCACCCGTGGCTCGATGACTCGCTCGGCAATCCCGCTTCAGAGTACTCGGACTTCATCGCCTACGCCGATGATGGCAATCGCTTGCCCGAGCAGTTCCTGATCGAAAGCGGTGAGCCGCTGACGCCTTACAGCGTATGGCCGGACAAGAAGCTTGCGATCGCACACCTCGACCTGAACCATCCGACGGTCAAGCAGTGGATGTCCGACTTCTTTGTGTACTTTGTCGATCCGAACGGCGACGGCAACTTCGACGACGGCGTCGACGGTTTTCGCATCGACCACATCATGGACGATTTGGATCATCGCGGTCAGTTCACCAACCTGTATCGCGGCCTGTGGCGACCAATCTTCGAACGCAGTCGATCGATCAACCCGGCGGTCTTCGTCGTCGGCGAACAGGCAGACTGGGGCAGCACCGGCGCCGAGATGGTTAGCGAGAGCAATGCCGACGCGTCTTTCCACTTCGCGCTGCACGGCGCCATCGGCGGCAACGAGGGCAAGTACGCATTGTTCGATGCCGATAAGATCGAAACCGCGGTGACGAGCAGCCTCGACTACGCGCCGGGATCGCCGTACGTCGTAAACTTCATCGAGAACCACGACACGACTCGCTTTGCCACGTTGGCCGAGGGCCGTGACGGTCCGATGCGCGCCGCCGCGGTGCTGAACCTGTTCCTGCCGGGCGTGCCGGCGATCTACTACGGACAGGAGGTCGGCATGACGGGACGCAAGATGAAAGATGCCGGCGACAGCGACGGCGTCGACATCCCGAAGCGCGAGGCCTTCCCGTGGAGTAGCGACATTGACACTGACGGCATGGCGGCCTGGTACGTGGACTCCGGTCCCTGGTGGGACCAGTCGCTCTACCACGGGTCCGATGTCAACAAAATGACCGTCGTTGTGCAACGCGCAGACCCCGGATCGCTCTGGAACCACTATCAAGAACTGATCGCGAAGCGCAAGTCGAGCGAGGCCCTGCGTCGCGGCGGCTTCGAGCGCGAGGAAACCGATGACGATCAGGTCTTCGCCTTTCGAAGGACCGCTGGCGATGACAGCGTGCTGGTGATCGTCAACCTGTCGAACGAGCCGAAGACGGCAATGGGGCAGGAACTCGATCCATGGGCCTACGCCCTGGTGGACTAGTCCGCCTGACACCAACGGAGTGAATATGAAACGTTTATTCTGGATCGCCGCGATACTGACCGCAGCCACAACTACCCAGGCGACCGAGTATCACGTCTACTATCTCGGCGGTCAGTCCAACATGGACGGCTACGGCTGGAACAAGGAGCTGCCTGCGGCGCACGCTGAAGCGGTGGAGGGCGTGTATATCTTCCACAGTCAGCCACGCTTCGACGACAAGCCGGCGACCGGACAAGGGCGATGGACGAAGCTCAAACCCGGTCATGGCACCGGCTTCAAGAGCGAAGGTGAGGCTAACGCCTACTCAGATCGGTTCGGTCCGGAGTTGGCCTTTGGCCGGGAGCTTAAGACGCTGTATCCGAATCGGCGTATCGCGCTGATCAAGTACGCACTGGGCGGCACCGCCTTGCAGGAGGGTACACCGGCGTACGGCACCTGGGCGCCGGACTACCGCGACATCAATCAGTACGACCATGCGCTCGCAACGATTGCGAATGCAGCCGACGTGACCGACATCGATGGCGACGGCGAACTCGATCGCCTCGTGCCCGCCGGTATCGTCTGGATGCAGGGCGAGGCCGACGCGTACGAAAGCTATGACGCCGCGCTCGCCTACGAAGCCAACCTGAAGCGCATGATGGACCTGCTTCGGGCGGCGCTGCGTATCGATGACTTACCCGTCGTGATCGGCCGCATAACAGACTCCGGACGAGCTGACGATGGCAACGTCATGGACCACATCAAGATCGTCCAGGAGGCGCAGCGGCGCTTCGTCGAAAAGGACAGCTGCGCGGCTTACTCGACCGTTACCGACGATCAGTCCTATCCTGAAGACGATGACTGGCACTACGACAGCGCGGCGTATCTCGCGATGGGGTGTCGACTTTGCCCGGCAGCTAAAAGGCCTGGACGGCCAGTGCCTCAAACCGCAAGAGCAGGAGTAGAAGCCCTCATCAGCTCTCGCCAAGCATCCAGTCCAGATGTTCTCCGACGCGCTCGCGCCATGACGATTCGCTGTGATCCGCGCCCTCGAATTTCTTCATCTTGAAGTCGGTGCCCTCGGTGAACCCCTGTTCAAGTAACCAGGCTTTGACCGCAAGATGCGGCGGCTCGTAGTCCGCATCAAGTCCCTCGGTCCCGTAGTCGAAGAACGGACGCACACCCGATGGCATCGTTGCGCCCGCAGCGATGTCCCGCTCGATGTAAGGCGTAGGGTCAGCCTGTGACGGGTCGCGTCCCATGAACCACTCGAGCATCTGCTCGGACATCGGGAAATGCGACGATACGCAGCCACAGGCGCCGAAGATATTGGGGTGATTCTGGACGAGGTAGAAGGACAAGAGTCCGCCCATCGATGAGCCCATGACGAAGGTATTGCCAGGTCCGGTCTTTACATTGAACTCGGACTCGACGCGCGGCATCAGTTCTTCGATCAGGAACTGCGCATATTTCGGCGCGTCATGCCACGGTGAGTATTCCCTGATTCGCGCGGCCGAGTTCCAGACGCCGACAATGATGGCCGGCTCGTAGTCGCCCGCCTCCACGCCGCGCTGCATGGCCTCGTCCACACCCCAGTCGACGTTTGTGTATGACATCCGGGGATCGAACAGATTCTGGCCGTCGTGCATGTAAATGACTTTGTAGCGCCTGTCGTCCGCTGCGTCGTAGCCGGGCGGCAGCAACGTGACGACGTGTCGCTTCTCGGTCAGGAAATCGGAGGCGACATCTTTCCAGTAAACAAGCTCTCCCTTGGCGCCTGCACCCTGCCAGTCGGCGATGAGCAGCTCCGGATCGACCCTGAAACCGGCAATCTCGGCGGTAAGCTCCTTGTCGCTGTCGATGTCGGCAGTGAATGCGGGCAATAGTGTGCCTGATGGTCCGAGCCCTTCCCGCTCCCAGGAGCCCGCCGTCACCTTGTAGCTCAGTGAGAATCCGTGAGGCACTGAAAGCGTTGCCATGCGCTTCGTCGAATCGCCGGACAGCTCCAGTCCGGCCGGGTGCCACGGTCCGAGTTCGGGCAGGTTGCCGGCCAGGTAGACGGTCGGCGCATCCTCAGGCACGGTCACGGTGATGGTGACCGTGTGCATGACCGGATCGGTTGCCGCATCCGTTGCCGCTTCCGGCGTCGTCTCTTCCTGACTGCAGCCCGCCATTGCGGATATCACAATCATCAGTACAGCCCACCCCAATACCTTCATCTTGTTCCCCTCGTCAGGCGATGACCGCCATCATCGTGCCGTTAATGCTAACGTCTGCGCCGCGTCCCGGCGAGCCTTCTTACGAAGGGCGAGGTTCCCATTCAGCGGCTCGCCAGTTCGAGCGCCACCTGCAGGCTGCGGTCGACGCCGTTCAACTCGTCTTCAACACTGGTCGTTACACGCACGTCCGGGCTCAGGCCCTGGCCGTAGAAGCGCTCCACCGAATCGGAGACCTGCAGGAACCAGGGGACGCGAACGGTGATCTCGCTGTTAGGCAGTTTCAGAAAAAACATGATGCCGGCCGTCGGACCGTCCGGGTTGCCACCCGTCGGCTCGCCAACAAGCACGGTGTTTTTGCGGGACCGAATGACGGTTAGCAATGACGTCGAGCCCGATGAGTTCGCGTTATCGGTCAGCACGACGAGGCGGCGGTCGAAGGCGTCCGCAACCGGTGTCTTCACGCCCTGGTCCATGCCCGGCACGCCCGGTTTCAGAATGAACCAGCCGTCGTCTGTCTGATCGAATGCGGCCGGGTCAGGATCCAGCGCCGCCTGCTCCCAGGTGTTCATGTGCTGCCGCAGGTCGCCGTACTCGATACGGCGTACTCGGATTTCACGGTAGACCCGGAACGGCCTGTCCATCACGTAGCGCAACAGTCCGTTCGCGGCGTCAGAGGACCCGCCACCGTTTCGGCGCAGGTCCAGGATCAGTGTGTCGGCGTCTTTGTCAGCGATCTCCTGGAAGATCGACCGGTAGACCGCGTCGGGATCGACAGGTTTGCGGTAGTTGACGAAGGTGTCGACGGCAAGATAGGCAACGCCTTTCTGCGGAAAGCTGAGGCGCACCTGGTCGTCGTCGCTGAAGTTCGTGTACTGGCGGCCGACCTCGCTATCGAGCTTGAGCCAGTCATCGTAAGTCAGTGCTGCCAGCGTCAGCGTCTGTGCAACCGACTTCGTATCGCGAACTTCGAGCTCAAATGACGTCGACTCGCCGTAGAGCATCGGCAGGAAATTATCGAGCGCGCCTCCCTGCCATTCGCCGTTGCGTCCGAAGGCCTCCTCGCGGACGTAGTCTGTAAACCCGTCGACAGGGATCAGCGGCAGGATATCGCGGATGATGGAGGCCGCCGTGCGTCCGTTGATACTGAGTATTTCAGAGCCGACCGCAAGACGTTGATCGCCGCTGAATCGCACAAACATCCGTCCGTCCCTGACGATTGCATGAAAAGGCAGGTACGTAGGCTGCTCCTTGCGATAGTCCGCTATCGACTTCGGCAGCTCCGCCTTCGTGTGATCGCAGCGCAGCTCAGTCAGCGTGCGGGACACTTCGGTGTACAGCGTGCTGACGTCACTGCCGTCTCGCTGTTGGGTTTCCAGCCGGCCCCAGAACGCCTGCATGTGTGTTTCACTGGTGTAGCGTCCGTAGCCCGGGTGCAAGGTGGTCAGCGCTTCCTTCAGGATCGCGACGTCTTCATTGACCTGCTCGGCGGTCAGCGCAGCATTCGGCAGGTCGGCAGTCGCGGCAGCCGGAAGGAGCAGGAAGAGCAGGAGAAAGCGTTTCATTGGCGTGGTCCATCGTGTGAATCGAGGACCGAAATCTATCGATCACTCCCTCTGTCCGCGCCCCAAAAACTCGATACCTAAGCCGTTTTTATGATTTGGCACCTTTCAGGGCCGTCTTGAACGCCGATGGGGTCTGTCCGGTCAGCTGTTTAAACACACGATTGAAGCTGGTCTTCGATGAGAACCCGGCTTCCAGCCCGATATCGAGCAGCGTTCTCGAGCCCTGTTCGGCGATGGCCTCGCGCACCTCGTTGACCCGGTAACCGTTGATGAAGTCACTGAAGTTCTGGCCCAGCCTCCTGTTGA
>JAAUYH010177617.1_pt1 | contig 26966 bp, 27 predicted proteins | sample 7278061 | NCBI WGS metagenome assembly JAAUYH01 (sample SAMN14350203, study PRJNA611818) | marine sediment metagenome | isolation source: surface marine sediment (0.6m) | place: French Polynesia: Moorea | collected 2018-08
GGGTTGCAGTGTCATCGGTAAAGCCCCTGATGGAATTGACTTCTGACCATCCTACGGAATCCTGGGGGCAAGCCAATTTATTTGTTAAGCAATATTTCGCCACCAGCATCATCTTTGCAGCGCCTACGGTAATGGCTTTTGCCCAACGTCTACGACGTAAGATTGAATGCTATCAAGAGGAGCCCATTTTGCTCAAGCGCCTACATATTCTCAAAGAGAAACGGTTTCTGTTTACCAATCACCTCAGGCATTCAAACGCCCCAGCCTTTTCATCTGCGCTGGATCGTTCAATGCGTTTTTTAGATGAGAAATTGCAATCCTTCGGTCAGTTTCGAGCTGAGACCAGCATTGGCCCGATGCTCAATGCTTGGGCTATTGTGAACAACCTACGAGAATTTCTCCCTGACGCCCAAAAAGCGGGGCAATCCTTAGCTGAAGTTTTTGGCGCTCGATTGCATGACATTCCTTGGATGGAGGCACTGAATCTTTGTACAGTAGGCTCTTTAGACAAATTGCTTCTGGCCAACAACTAGTAGGCACCAATTTTAGATCTATCGGGGGACTGAAGCTGGCGTAGCGTCCCTCCATCTGCTGAATCAGATTGCCAGAGAGGTCATACAGGCGCACAGATTCATCATTTAAGGAACGAGAAAACGTGATGAGATATTGACCATCGGGACTGAACCTCGCCTCGTCCCCCTCTAGCTGCTGAGTCAGTTCCCCAGAGAGGTCATACAGGCGCACAGGCTCATCATTTGAGGAACGAGAAAACGTGACGAGATATTGACTATTGGGACTGAAGCTGGCGAAGCGTCCCTCTAGTCGCTGAATCAGATTACCAGAGTAGTCATATAGGCGCACAGGCTCATCATCTGAAGGAGAAGATGTGACAAGATATTGACCATTAGGGCTGAAGCGGGGCGAATGCCCTTCCAAGGTATTTATTTCAACCACGCTCTTTGTAGCATTTCGCATGACTAACAAAGGGTTTTGGGCTGGATAGTCGGTAAGAGACAACACATCGCTTTCAAGAGAAACACTTTGAAGTAGCTGCTTAAGTTCTTGCCCCGTTTCCATGGCTGAAATCAGCAGATCAAGTCGTGCAAACTCTTTAAGTGGATATCCAGCATAGCGGTGGTTTTACCGGTTTGTCGGGGGGCATGGATAACAAAATAGCCCCGCTGCTCAATAATTCGCTCCAGCCCTGGAACACGCTGGGTAGGCGGTAACATGTAATGGATGACGGATTGGCAGGGACCAGCGGTGTTAAACCATTTAGGCATTGACAAGGCAGGGGAAATAACATCCTGCAGTATAGCAACGGAGCTATCCGCCCATGTTGCTCACTGCAACTCCAGTTCATCCACCCGATGTTCCAATTCGACCACCCGTTGTTTAAGTTCGATCGCCAGCGTCGCCAGGTTATCGAACTGCTCTTCCAATGATGGTTCAAACAAATCCGGTCTCGGCGTCGGGGGAGAGACTGGACGGCTGGCGGCGGGGCGGCGGCTAACGCCGGATACTTGAGCGGCCAGTTGCCTTAGATCAGATCTCAGACTTCGCACCTCCACCTCCAATCGACTAAGTCGCGAATTAAGCTGAGTTGGCAGCTGAGCAGGCGTTATCGACTGTAGCGCGGCGAGAATGAGGAGTAAGGCTATGGTTGATAGCAGGAGTCTTCTAAGAATGCCAAATGGATTTTTCATGGCGCAATTTAAGGGTCGCGAAGATATGAGCGCGACTTGGATCAGACAGCATTAAGGGGTGTGCATCAATAACATCTCATCCACCCATCCACCCATCCACTGTCTTTTTCTGAGACTTTATCTGACGCAACTCCCTAATGGGGAACTTCCCCTTTCTTTACTTTATGCTTAAGTTCTCACTTGTGGCTCGATCAGCTTAGCCATAATTAAGTCAAATGCTGTTTAATCAGGCTAATCATGGGAGCAACAATCGGTATTGCATTTGCCGCCTTAATTTTCCTGACGGCGTCCGGACTAAAGTTGGATCGAGAATATCAACGGGGAGTGATTTTTCGCCTGGGTCGGCTCAAAAGCACCCGAGGCCCAGGGCTGTACTGGATTTTCCCCTGGATTGACCAGAAAGTGCAAGTTGATGTTCGCACCAAGACGGTTGATATTCAATCCCAAGAAACGGTGACTGCTGACAGCGTCACGATTAAGGTCAACGCCGTGCTCTACTACCGTATCCTTGAACCTCGAAAAGCAATCAACCAGGTTGAAGATTATCGAATGGCGGTGTATCAAACGGCGCTCACGACCCTCCGCAACGTGGTGGGACAAAATATTCTGGATGATATTTTGCAAAATCGAGACAAAGTAAATTTTAAGGTTCAGGAAATTGTTGACGAAATTACAGAACCCTGGGGCGTTGTGGTAGAGCGGGTAGAGATGAAGGATGTTGAAATTCCCACTAGCATGCAACGGGCAATGGCAAAGGAAGCAGAAGCTGTCCGGGAGAAACGGGCCCGGTTGATCAAAGCGACAGCTGAACAGGAAGCCTCGATCAAACTAGCAGAAGCCTCAAAGAGTATTTTGGAAAATCCAGCCGCCCTTGAACTGCGACGATTGCAGATGCTCACTGAAGTCGGGGCGGAAAATAACACCACCACATTGATTATGCTGCCATCTGACTTTATGCTGTTGGCTAAAAGTTGGTCAGAAGCCCTTCAAAAGACTGAACGTGACGCACAACTATCCGCCCAACCCTTCCAAGCAGAAGCGGAGATAGACCATCAATCCCAAATCAGTGAGTAATGACTACTTGAGATCCCTACAGAGAAATTGCTACCGCTGACTCGGAAAAAGTGATGTTTGCCGCTCAGATGAGTATAAAAATGAGCATTACATTTGAGCATATTGAATCAAATGCGCACAAAATTGATTCAATATGCTTCAATATTATTAGATGATTAAGAATGGGTGATCAATCTTAATGGATGATCAGTATCGCCAGGATTAGGCTTGCTTGAGCTGCATTTGGGCGATATGACGGTGAATTTCTGATCCAGAGGTCATTTAAATTCCCTGTGCACAAATGACCGCTATTTTGGGGCGCCTAAATGAACGGTAAACTTCGCAACGTATCTCAAGTGTCACCTTACAAGCAAAAACAAGCCCAAAGCTTAGGGCAAAGCTGGAGTTCCATTCACAATATATCTCTTTCCTCAATCCCCCCTGTTCCCTCAATTCCGCCCTTTGTTCAAGGCGACCGAATACGGCCCCGATATCCCTGGCATCTCTGGCGACAATACCCAGTTATCGTTGATGAATGCTATTTAGCGAGTACGAGTTGGCTAATAAAAGTGAGAGTTGTCGCCAATTCAACATTCTCGGCAACGGTGTTAGCCAGTGATTTTGAGCATCTAGGCGTCCAGCATTTAGGCGTCAATCAATTGAATATAAAGCAGTTAGACATTAAACAGTTAAGCGTTAAACAGCTAGACCTCGCATTAAGGTGACCCTTGAGTAATCTTTTGCCTGCAACGTGTGATAATTTCCCCTTAAACCCGAATGGCGTAGGAATAAGACGCATGGACAATACCGACTCTACCGCTCATCAATATTTTGAGCGATTGATCGCCATCTCAGCGCTATTTGCTGCTAACGTTCAGATTGAGAACTAGTCACCGTCGTCCTGATCTTCAAAAAGACCCTGTTCTAACTCAGTTCTTTCTCGCTCAAAATCAAACCCGTTTTGTTCTAAGAGCTTCTGCTCCAAGTCTTCTAAAGACATCTCTAACCGCTCAGCTCTTTCTCTCAGCGATTCTTGAAGCTTAGGCCAATGTTCATCAACCCTCATTCTCAAAATAAGCTTAACCCATGGGTTAAGCTTCATATCCCTGCTTGCAGCCCACAAAATTAGTTTTCGCTCTAAATCTGCTGAGATCTCAATTTGCAGTCTCCGAGGCCGCTTCTTTACCATGGCTTTATTCGATGGTATAACTCGATCGACTTAATCGTCAGAATTATCTCTAGCGCATCTCCGCCGCTCCGGCGTTCTTCACTCGTTTACTTAGCTCTGGCGGAAAGCTTTATTGGGCATAGAGACAGTCAATGTTAATTAAATCAGTTCACACCGGTAAGATCTATCCTAAAAATTGGACTTTCAACAATTTAAAATTTCTAGTAACTCTAGATATCCATGCTTCAATTCATGTTTTCTCTAGAAGAGTATTAATACCTACGCTTTACTCCAACAACATTATTCTGGGAGCGTAGATGAATTATGGGTTGAATGTTTATTACTCAATCTGTATTTCAATTACACTCATTATTATATACCCTAGATCCTATATGCAGGATTTACGCGGTTTGGGTCTGTGTATGATTCATTCGTAATACATTTGTAATAATTGTTCTCGACAAAAGCGCAAGTTAACCTATCACATATGCATATATGCATCAAAATTGAACAAAAAAACTTGAAACTAGATTCATTCATAAATACTGAAACTAGTTTAATGCACTGATACTATTACTGATACTGATGAGGACAACATGCCTAAGCGATTTACGATTGGGCCACTAGGGGAACATGATGATCATTGGCTAGCTGTGTGGTCTGCTCTGACTGGTAAAAGCAAGGCTGCCTTAGCGACATCAGTGATTGGGCTCCGGGTAAAGCAAAATAAGGAAACGGTTCAGGAATTGCTACAGTACTCCGCCAAGCTCAGGGGGATGTCGTCGGATGAGCTATTCGAGGCAATATTGTCAAATCCTAGGTTTTTAGAGGAAAATCCTGTTCCTGAAGAATATGACGATGATGAAGGCTCCTCTTCGAATAAGCAGAAGAAAGATTAATGCTGACAAATTAAATCAGGCTGATTGCCTAATCTGTTCGCTAATCGTTCCAGGCTGAATTCAATTTTTAGACCTGTGCCCCCCTTTAGCTTTCTAGGTTGTTCAGTAGCCTAGGAAGCTGTTTTGCTATGATTCTGGGCATTCTATGGAAGATGTCAGATTCCATGAACAAAACACAGGGTTATGAATGGATGGTCTCGTAAGTTGCAATCCATTTTACGGTGGACCAGGCCATTTTTCCCTGGATTAGCCGTGGCATTTGCGGTTGCTGGTCTTTCAAAATTAGGGGCCTGGAACTCCTTAGAACATCTTGCTAACACGATTTTGTTCAGAATGCGGGGCTCGTTCCCTTGGGATGAACGATTGGTTATTATCGGCATTACCGATGATGATTTAGACCAAATTGATCGGTACCCGATTCCTAGAGAGTATTACACTCGGATGTTGGAGAAGCTGAGTACGGACGACCACTCTGCCAATTCCAACGTTATCGCCGTCGATATTCTATTCCTTCAACCTACGCCCGAGGATGAAGCCTTAGCAGAAGCGATGCGTCAACATGGCAATGTGGTTTTGGCGCAGGCCTGGGATAGTAAGGGGGTTTTAAGAGAAACGATTCCAACTTTGGCGCAGGAAGCGATCGCCCTCGGGCATATCCACAGAGAGACGGATTTGGATGGCCAGACTCGCTGGCTCGCCCCTTACAAAGGAGGCGCGCCAGCAATGGGGCTGGTGGCTTTTCAGACCTATGGTCTGGTGGGAGAGTTGGTTAACCCGCCCAAGTTTGATCAGTTAGATCAGCCATTTTGGATTAACTGGCCAGGACCGACGTCTAATATCTCTCACTATTCCTTAATGGAAATTATTGAGGGGCGGGTACCGGCTGAAGATCTTCAGCACAAGATTATTTTAGTTGGCTTCACTGCTGTCGGACTTGACCCGCTGATCGCCCCATTTGACCAAGATTTCGGAACTCCTGGAAGCAGAGAGATCTCCTATGGCATTCACCTCCACGCCGCATTGATTAATTCTTTGTTGAATGAAAACCTACTGACGCCGTTGCCCGAAAAGTTGGGAATACTGATACTCCTCTTGGGGGGACCAATTTTGAGTTGGCTGCTTACCAACCGTCATTGGAGCCGACAATTAATTCTTTGGATGGGCGTCGCCGTTGGGTGGGGGATCTTGGCTTTGCTAATGTTGAAAGCCAATTATCTGTTGCCGATTACTGCGCCTCTGGTGATGGTGAATTTAGTCGGGGCAAACAGTGTTCTGCAGGATAGACTCCGCGCTAGCGCCTTAGTCCAGGCCCAACGAGAGTTCTTAGGCACCATGAGCCATGAAATTCGCACCCCAATGAATGCGGTGATTGGCATGACTGAGTTATTGATGGGGACAGAGCAAACGCCAGAACAACGGGAATTTACAGAAATTATCCACAACAGCGGCGAAACGCTCATTAGTCTGATTAATGACGTCTTGGATTTCGCCAAAATTGAATCCGGCAAGCTGGAATTAGAGCAGCGAACTCTTGATTTGCGTCTCTGTATTGAGCAGAGTTTGGATCTCGCCGCTCCTAGAGCTGCGGAGAAAAAATTGGAGTTGGTTTATCGGATTGAGCCCCAAACCCCAATTGAAATCAAGGGGGATGTCACTCGCCTGAGGCAGATTCTGGTCAATCTATTGGGGAATGCAGTCAAATTTACCGAGACGGGTGAAGTGGCGGTAACAGTCAGGGCGAATGCGCTAGACTCCGTGGCGATGAAGAGGACTCGATCTGGAAAAGGGGGCGCCGGAAACCCTATCCCAGATACCCTTGACTTCACCCATGAAATTCAATTTGCCGTTAGAGATACGGGAATTGGCATTCCAGCCGATCGAATGCATCGGTTATTTAAGCCGTTTAGTCAGGTAAGCGCCTCCACCACACGACAATTTGGCGGCACTGGGCTAGGGCTAGCCATTAGTAAACGGTTGTGTGAACTGATGGGAGGGAAGTTCTGGGTAGAAAGCGAAGTTGGAAAAGGATCGATCTTCTATTTCTCGATTTTGGCGGTTGTGAACGAACCCGAACCCGCGACAGCCCAGCCTTCGTCCACGACCTGTTTAGCAAGCAAACACCTGCTGATCTTAGACGGTAATGACATCCGACGGCTCACCCTGCAAGAACAGGCGCAGGAATGGGGAATGCAACCGCATACCTATGCATCTGCAGTGGATGCGATCGCTTGGATTAACCAGAAAAACCCAGTGGATTTGGCGGTGTTAGACCAAACTGTTTTGCAGCGGGAGGGACTCCATGCCAGCCAGATTTTCGCTCATTCCAAACAGTGTCCGTCGCTTCCATTTGTGCTGTTAGCTTCAATAGATCAATCCCAGCCGAAAGCAGACCTCCCGATTCACTCCCAAATCATTCATAAGCCAGTTAAACGCGCCTTCTTACAGGACGCCCTAGTGCAGTGCCTCAAAGCAGTTGAAGCTGCAGCCGCCGTTCCCCTCAAACAGCTGCATAGTTCACCACCATCATCGCAACCTCAATCTCTGAGTATTCTTTTAGCAGAAGATAATCCGGTTAATCAGAAAGTTGCGTTGCGAATTTTAGAACGGCTTGGATACAAAGCGGATGTGGCCGCCTCTGGCGTTGAGGTATTGGCCTCCCTGGAGCAGACCCCCTATGACATTGTGCTGATGGATGTACAGATGCCCCAGATGGATGGGCTGGAAGCCACCCGTCAGATTTGTCGTCACAGCCAACTGGCCCACCGTCCGTGGATTATCGCTATGACCGCTAATGCTATGGCGCAGGATCGGCAAACTTGTCTAGATGCCGGTATGAATGATTATTTGAGTAAGCCAATTCGCATCAAAGATTTGAGTGAAGTTCTAGAAAAATATCACAGCATCAAGACGCCTCAATCTGCTTGACTTACCCGGCGAAGCTTCAGGACATCCGTCATTTTGCGAATCTGATTAAAGGTGTGCTCTAGCTGAGCGTGATCTCGGATATCAATACCCAGATCAATTTCCGCCGTTTGTCCCGGAAATGTCTTGACTTGGGCGTTGTGAACGTTAATCTTTAGGTCTGACAAATGGGAAAGGATGTCTTTGAGGACGCCAACCCGATCAATGACTTCAATTTTGACTTGAACCGGATAGGTTTGGGGACGCACGCCGCCATTGGACTCAGGTAGGTTCCAGCTTAGGGGAATGAGGCGATCCCCCGGAATTGACTCGGCGTTTGAACAGCCCTGGCGATGGATCACAATCCCTCGGCTGCCCATGGACACCACTCCAATAATGGGTTCTCCCGGCAACGGATTGCAGCATCCGGCAATGTTATGCAAAAGCCCTTCCACCCCTCGAATCGGAGATTTTTGATCGCTTGTCGCAGGACGGGGGGAACTGGAAATCACTGCAGCCCGGATGGCGTCATCATGGGACTCAGGCTGAGACTCAATCGGTTGCTGAGCCTTGACCGCCTCCCGCAGCCGATTGACCACCAGGTTAAGGGTGACTTCTCCATACCCTAAGCCCGCCAGCAAATCCTCCACTGTTGGGTAATTGCAGCGCTCGGCGGCGGCTTGGGCGGGGGCCGACTTGAGCAACGCTTCAAAGCCATTCTTACCCAATTCTTTTTCCAACATGTCACGCCCCCGGGTGATGTTTTCATCCCGGTGCGATCGCTTATACCATTGGCGAATTCGATTACGGGCGCTCGCCGTCACCACAAAATTAAGCCAGTCTAAGCTGGGATGGCTATTCTTTTGGGTGATAATTTCAACAATGTCGCCATTTTCTAAGGCTGTATCCAAAGTGACAATTCGGTCATTTATGCGAGCTCCGGCGCAGTGATTGCCGATTTCCGTATGAATGCGATAAGCAAAATCAACAGGCGTCGCCCCCCGCGCCAAAGACATCACATCTCCATGGGGAGTAAACACATAAACATCTTCATCAAACAGATTGCCTTTGACATCCTCTAAATACTCTTTGGCGTCTTTGAGATCGCTTTGCCACTCCAATAGCTGCCGCAACCAACTGAATTTTTCATCTTCAGCCGTCAGCTTGATATTGCTAGAACTGTCGGCTTCCTTATATTTCCAATGGGCGGCAATACCGTATTCCGCCACATGATGCATTTCAAGGGTGCGAATCTGCACTTCAATCGGTTTGCCCGCACTCCCTAACACGACTGTGTGGAGCGATTGATATCGGTTCGGTTTCGGTAACCCAATATAATCCTTGAAGCGCCCAGGAATCGGCCGAAAAGCATCATGCACCACCGCCAGGGCGCGATAACATTCGTCATTGGTGTCCACAATCAAACGAATCGCCGCAACATCGTAGATTTCGTGGAAATCCTTTTGCTGACGCTGCATCTTGCGATAAATGCCGTAGAGATGCTTAGGGCGACTATTCACATCTATGCAGTTGATCCCCAACTCCTCTAATCGTTGCCTTAGGGTTTCAGCCACACTTTTCAGCCGAGTTTCCCGATCAGTGCGTTTTTCAGCCACCAGACTCTGCATCTGTCGATACGCATCCGGTTCTAAATACTTGAAAGAGAGATCCTCTAACTCCCACTTAAAACGACCAATCCCCAGGCGATTAGCCAGGGGAGAGAAGATTTCGCAGGTTTCTCTAGCGATTCGGCGTTGTTTTTCAGCGGCGAGGTGCTCCAGCGTTCGCATGTTATGAAGTCGATCGGCCAGTTTCACCACAATGACTCGGATATCCTGAGCCATGGCTAAAAACATCCGCCTGAAATTTTCCGCCTGTCGCTCCGTTTTACTTTGGAAATTAAACTTCGAAAGCTTTGTGACCCCTTCCACTAAACGTCGAACCTCTTCACCAAACCGTTCCCCAATTTCCTCCGCAGTGACCTCCGTATCTTCCACCACATCATGCAGGAAACCAGCCGCAATCATAGCGCTGTCTCCCCCCAAATCCCTAAGTAACCCCGCCACCGCCACTGGATGGCAGATATACGGTTCACCTGAGGCGCGATATTGGTCTCGGTGAAGCTGATAAGCAAACTCAAACGCCTGACAGACTAAAGCGTTGTTTGACTTGACCTCGACTGGCGGCTCTAATTGGTCGCCGTTGGCAAGTTGCTGTTGATTGACAATGCAGGTTTGCAACCAATCAGGCAAAGAACAATCAGTGGGAATGCCAGGATCAGTGGGAATGCCAGGAGCCGTCAGATTCATAGGTCTGGATTAATGGAGGGTGAGATATAGATTGAAGATGTTCAGGCGATTCTACCGCATGAAATGGGGCGCCAAGTTGGAAAAAATGCTACAAATAGCCACCTCAGAATAACTGGGTAGAGAGGTTCCAAACGGAACATAGAGTAATCACTATTGAACAGGTAAGATGACTCTCTTACAACCTTAAGCACATCAGCCATCCCCTTCTCTTTGGAGCCGGGAGTAAGCTTAAGGTAGCTGGAAGCCCTATTCTGTAAGAAGAATAAGGTTTTATACATCCACCCTTGAGGGGAATTTGGCTCCTCCTTAGTGCTTAGACTTTTCAGTTAGGTTTCCCTACCTTTTCAGTTAGGTTTCCCCACCAGAGACGCTCCACATTTCCGGTTGATTACCAAGCCTCCCCAGACCGGGGGTTAGAACTGAGGGGTGAAATAATGACTTTCAACTGAGATGAAGTTTCAATCAAGATTGGCGCTCATTTGAGTATCAACCCCTCCTTAACGGCTTAGCCTCAGGCAATACTTGAAAGCAAACCAAATTCTTAAACCTCAGCAGTTAAAACTTGAAACTAAATTCTGAAGAAATCATGCCCTGCTTTTATATAAATATAAACAAAGTTAGCAGGAATTGGCATTTCATGCTTTCAAGAAATCGTGAGCCTGCTCAGATTAAGCAGACGCTTGCTAGTTGAACAGGGTACGAAACAGCTGATACGAAGACAATAGTTGTGGGGAGACTATATTCTGGATTTTAGATTTTGGCTTCTGGGGAATATCTCAGAGTGGTTTTCCAAAAATAAGTGAGTTCCCATCTTGCAGCCCATCTTTAGAGCCCATCTTTGAGCGTACGTATTGCAGTTAATAGCGCCCGTGAGTTATCAACAGACATTTAAAGCCTTCAAGCTCAGCCTGGAGGAATTGCAGCTGGCTGGTTCTCAAGCCAATCCTGACGCGCCTTCACTGCAATCCCATTTCTTGGAAGTTCAACAGACCTTTCAGCGTCAGATCTTGACGTTCGCAGACACGACTCTTGAAGCCGTTGAACAATCACGAATACAGGCGTATTGTACAGAAATGAATAAGCAAATGCGGTTATTGGGAATGGATATTGTTTTCTTACAAGCCGCGCGGCAGCCTGTCACTGTCCAAGGGCGGCAGGCCCAAATTCGGGATCGGATTAAACGTCTGATTGACTATTGCAAAGCGGTGCTGGGTGAGGCGTGAAATTTCCAATGGCAGATCCTCTATTTGAAATCAAAAATCTTCGGGTCGCCTATCCTGGCCAAGCGGCATGGGCGGTGGACGATGTATCGCTGATGCTGCAGCCTGGCGAAAAACTGGGATTAGTGGGCGAGTCGGGGTGTGGTAAATCAACGCTGGGGCGTGCTGCGCTCAAGTTGCTGCCGTCTTCAAGCCAAGTCGAGGGGGATGCTAGATTTCAAGGCGCATCCGTTTTGGGCTTTTCACCGACTGAGTTGCGCCATTTTCGAGGGGAAGCGGTAGCGCTAGTTTTTCAAGATCCCATGACTCGGCTAAACCCCCTTATGACAGTCGGGGAGCACTGTATCGAAACGCTCCTCGCCCATCAACCGTATTTATCCCGCCAACAGGCAAAACTAAAGACAATTGAAACTCTGCAATCGGTTAGCATTCCGGCGAACAGGCAGCGTCAATATCCCCATGAATTTAGCGGCGGTATGCGCCAACGGGCGGCGATCGCGCTGGCTCTCCTACTCGATCCGAAATTGATCGTCGCAGATGAGCCGACCACTAGTTTGGATGTTACGGTGTCCGCCCAAATCTTGCAGGAACTGACTCGACTCTGCCAAGAAAGACGGATGGCGTTAATCCTCATCTCCCATGACTTGACGTTGGTGGGGGAGTATTGCGATCGCGTCGCTGTCATGTACAACGGCAAAGTGGTAGAAACCGGTCCCGTTCAGTCCGTCCTCTATCAACCCCAGCATAAGTACACCCGATCTTTATTAGAGGCGGCGCTGCATTTGCAGAATCCCCTCACCCATCCACCCATCCACCCATCCACCCATCCACCCATCCTCCAAATTCGAGACCTGAAGCAACACTACACCCTAGAACAAAACCCCATCGCTCGACTCTTTTCCCCCCAATCTGACTCCACTATTCGAGCCGTAGACGGCATTACCCTAGACATTCATTCAGGAGAAATTTTAGGCCTGGTGGGGGAGTCGGGGTGTGGGAAAAGTACATTGTCCCGAACTATTCTCCAGTTAGCCCGCCCGACGTCAGGTCGGGTAGAGTTTTTGGGAGAAGATCTGACGCATCTTTCTCGCAGGGCGCTACGGCGGCGGCGGCGACAGATACAGATGATTTTTCAGGATCCCCATGCTTGCTTAAACCCAATGATGACTGTGGGACAAGGGATTGCCGATCCGCTGTTGATCCATCGCTTGGCGTCTCCGCTAGAGGCTAAGCGGCGGGTTTACGCAATGCTGGAGCGAGTTGGACTGACGCCCATGGAAGATTACTACAACCGCTATCCTGGCGATCTCTCTGGCGGACAACAACAACGGGTGGCGATCGCACGGGCGCTGATTACTCAACCCAAGTTGATTATTTGCGATGAACCGGTGAGCATGCTGGATGCGAGCGTCCAGGCTCAAGTGCTGGAGTTGATGCTGGAGCTGAAGCGGGAATTTGACCTGACCTATCTGTTTATTACCCATGATCTCTGGGTGGCGCGTTTTTTGTGCGATCGCATTGCAGTTATGCAATGCGGAAAAATCGTCGAACTCGGACCCACTGAAGAATTGTTTACCCAACCTCAGCATCCCTATACTCGAAACCTATTAAGCGCAGTTCCTTTACTAGCGAAGGAAACCTCATAGGTTGTACGACTGCTCCCAATTAACATTTGGAATTATCCAAGCCGCTTTCTTTTGGGGCGGTTGCCTTTGCTGGAAATTGACTAAAAGTTGAGCCATTACCGCAATCTCTTACATAAAGATTTTGATTGATTGCTCCTCGCGCCCAGTTGCTGTTTTGGCGATACTTCAAGCGCTGCTTATAGAATAAGTCAAGCAGCCTCCATAAATCCGCTTAGCCGTCCGTCTAAATAGGCATAGAGCCCTTCCCCAGCTTCAAAATAGATTTCAATCCAGTCATGCTCTTGTTCTGTAGAGATGATTTCAGCTTGATAATGGGGAGTGACGAGAAAGTTCAGCCAGTCTGAAATTTGGAATAGAGGGACGCCTAGTTTACCCAAACGGGCGCCGTCAACAGTTTCTATGCTGAATTGGGGGAAAGGGACTGGGGGGCGCTGCATCATAGGATTCGACCTCCATTCAGAGTGAATCAAAAATAATTGGATTAGTTCATTTGAACTAATCCAATTATTCCCAATCTAACGAATTTTGGCAAGGCGCCAATTGGCGTTTTGGGAAACTAGACAAGACTCTGCGGACGATATCCTAAGCCTGATACAAACCGCTCTTGAAAATACCGGATTTCTTCGGGGCGAGGGGCTCCGTGGGAGACAATCACAACATGGCGGCGATTCATAACCGTTGTCGGTGAACTGCCCCCATCAAGGGATTTAAGGGCAAGGGCAACGGCATAGGGCGGACAAAAGGGCAGCCCATTTTCGTTAAGAAACGCCCGACAGTCCTCGCGGCGCTCCGCCTCGACCGATGAGGTAAGTCTTATGCGTATGACCCAGCGATCGTTTAGAAAAATCACTGTAACGCAGTCAAGGAGCCCTCTCACCTTGGCCAGCAGGTAAATTAACACCCTTTGAGTCAGACTCGCATTGGCAAAACAGTAAATTAATTCCACGGCGCTTAACTGAGTTCGCTTTAGATATAGCCTAAGGAAAGAATCTGAGGAAAGTGTGAAGAAGCGACGCCATTTTTGGACTGTTTTACCTCTAATGCCTTTAAAGTAATTGGCTTTTAGTGATTTTATGAACTTTTTATGATCTAATGACAAGAAAAGGTTGACCACTTAGAGCCTTCGGTTGGCCTGTTAAATCCTTGCTTGGAAGCTGAGCATAGTTCAGCCAAAAGTTTGTTATCGTCTTGATAGTCTGATTGTACTGGTTAAGGTGAAAGGGCTTAGTGATGTAGCAGTTTGCATAATTCTGATAGCTTCTGAGGATATCTTTCTTGGAATTGCATTCAGTTAACACAACCACTGGAATATTCATCAGATTAGGATCGGCTTTGATTTCTTCCAACACTTCACGCCCATCTTTTCCGGGCAAATTTAAGTCTAGAAAAATCAGTTGAGGTCGTGGGGATGTGGCGTACTCTCCGGTTTTCTGGAGAAATCTCATCGCCGCCTCGCCGTCTTGCACCAGGTATATATTGCAGTTTGCGGAACAGCCATGCATAGCGTGCTCTATCAAAAAAACGTCGCCCGCATTATCTTCAACCAACAAGATGTCAACTGGGGGTTGAAAGGCTTCCGAATCTATAGAAAACATTGGTTTTATTGAAAAAATATAATCGTGTGATCTTGAAGAAGAAGCAAAGGGAAAACTTCGAAGTGACCGCTCATCCCATTTATCCAAGTAAGTAAGGAGAAGTTTGGGAGGGAAGACCCTTTGGACGTTTCAAGGTTACTTTTTGGCAATCCCATTTGAGCCCTAATACCAATTCAAAATGAAGATGAGCATAATTCGGAGATTAAAAGCCTTGCTATCAAAGGGTTTAATCTGAGTTATCCTGTGCAGCTTCATATCCATTTGGTATAACCTGTAGGCTATAATCAGAAACTATCAAGAATTAAGAATCAGTCTACGAGAATAATGTGATCATTTTGTGATCGCTAAAATAAACAGGCTCTTTAGGATTATGGCCCCATCATCATCATGAATTGTGGCCTTTGTTCTCTTTTTCTTTTGATAAATACTTTATCCTTCAAATAGAGGATTCTCAATGTCTCAGGTTCCGTTTCAATTAACGCCTGAAGAGTTGCGAGACTGGCGGGCAAGACTGGCGGAGGCCAATCGCAATAACATTTTTTGCCATTGCCGGATGTGCGATCGCGAATGGATCGCCTCCACCCAGGTCGCTTGCCAATGTGGGAGTCAAAGTGTTGAATATATTGCCTGCTGGCAATTTCCAGATGATTAAGGCCTGCTGGCAATTTCCAGATGATTAAGGCCTGCTGGCAATTTTCAGATGATTAAGGAGCACACACGATGGCCAAATTCAGTCGGACCTGGTGGGGAAAACGGTTTATCGACGCCCTGGAAAAACTCACTGATCCGGGCCGACTGAGTCGAGGCCGCTCCTACGCCAGCGGCGGCAAGGTCAAAAGTTTTGAGATTAACCAAGGCCTGGTGACCGCCAAAGTGCGAGGAAAGGTGAATCCTTACTTTGGCGTTTATAAAGAACCGCTATACACCACAACGATCGAATTTCAACCCATCAGTCAAGCCAAATGGTCAGCTGCGATCGCCCGGATTGCGTCCAAAGCTAGCTTGTTATCTCGCCTACTAATGAATGAAATTCCTGACAATATTGAAGAATCCTTTGCCGCTTTAGGCTTACATCTTCTCCCCCATGAACCATCCGACTTTAAAACCTCCTGCTCCTGTCCAGACTGGAGCAACCCCTGCAAACATATTGCAGGGGTGCACTATTTGGTGGCGGCTGAGTTAGATCAAGACCCATTCCTACTGTTTGAGCTGCGGGGCTTATCGCGAGCAGCACTGAAAGCAGAATTGGAAAAATCACCCCTTGGTAAAGCCCTAGCCTCAGAACTGGCGGCCCAAACCGCCCCTCCTAGTCCAATCGACACCTACTACACGAAGCCTAGAACAAAGACCCTTGATAAAGCCCTGACTCTGAAAGAGTTTTGGCAGGGCTCAAAGCGACTCCCGTCAAGTATTGAATACCCCGCCCAAGCAACCGTGCCGGCTATTTTGGTGAAAAAACAAGGCGACTTTCCCCCCTTTTGGACAAAGGACGCCTCATTTATTTCAGCCATGGAGGAACTTTACGAACGGGTTAGAACTAAAAATCGCGATGTTTTTTGACTGGCGTCAATGGGTGTACTGCAATTCACTAGTTGACGCTTGACTCTGGTCAGTCAGTCCCACTAAATTGGCGCTCAACTCCCACAGGCGCTTGGCTTTCTCCACATCACTGGCTTCATCGGAAATTTCTTGAACAAATGACTCGCGCCCCTTCTTTTGTCTATTTCCCCAGCTCCAATAGACGCCGGATTGACTAAAGGCCGGATCAGATACAACTTGCGCGACTCTCTGGCCAGCCGTTTCTTCCGATACAAATCCCCCAGTGATGTACCGCTGAAAAAGGGGAAATAGGAATCGGAACAGGCGAAAGTGGTCTCGGAATAGTCCAGTTGTGGCGACACATCCCGGATAGAGGGCGCTAAAGGTGATTGAGGTCGACTCGTGATAGCGCCGATGCAGCTCTCGCATAGTTAACATGTTGCAGAGTTTGCTGTCCTTATACGCTTTGCCGGGTTTAAACGGTTTGCCGTTGATCATAGTAATTGGCGCTTTAAATCCTGCCGCCAAACCTCTAAGATCCCCTAAATCCGGAGGCGCTGGAATTGGAATCTTCCCGCCCAATTCCTTGGGATTTGCGGTCACAGTTCCCAAAATAATTAGTCTCGGCTGGGAAAACGATGATTTCTTTAAGTCATCCAGCAACAGGTTACACAAGAGGAAATGCCCCAGGTGATTGGTCCCCACATTCAATTCAAAGCCTTCCGCCGTTCTTAATGGCTCCTTTAGTAGGGGCATATAGATTGCAGCGTTACACACCAAGGCATCCAGAGACCGCCCACTTTCCCTAAATGTCTTGACAAACTGCTGAACGCTCTTCAAGCAGGCTAAGTCGAGATGGATGATGGTATAACTTTCTTGCGGCATCCCGACGGCTTGGGCCGCTATTTCCGCCTTTAAGAAATTTCGGCAGGCCATCACCACGTGCCACTCTCCTGATTGGGCCAACGCTTTCGCGGCATACAAACCAACCCCCGAAGAGGCGCCAGTGATTACAACCGTTGACTTCTGATGCTGTTCCATCTTGCTTAAACTTTTTAAACTTTCGTTGGCCGATATTAACTATTTTTTAGGATCTCATAGTAGTGAGGCCTGAGATCCAGCATGAAACAAACCTTAAGCAGCGCTTAGGGGAACATTGCATCTAGTCCAGAATGGATTGGTTGGATTATGAGGTCGGGAGTCAGGAATCAGGATTCAGAATTCAGGAATCAAATGCGGGTGTTAGGCCAGGGTTTTCCCATCTTTTCCGCGAAGGTGTTATTCCAAATGAAACAACCATTCAGGTTTCAAAAAAGGTGGGACATTAAAGGTGAAACCATCAAATTGCAAATTTCAAATCAAATCAATGCGCTTATTGCATTAACAAAGGAGTGTCGCCCATAAACAGTAAATGCTGCTACAGAATTGACCTGGAAAGAATTGCGACAATTCCTAAAGTTCTTAACAAGTAGCTGTATGAATAGATTGACTTACCTAATGTTTCCCGCTTTCTTAGGGCTTATGGCGGGGATTAGTCATGGGGTTCTCTCTCATCGTGCGGGGTTTCCCTTATCCCTAACTGAACAATTTTTACAGCCGTTAGTGGTAGGGCAGCCGTTCCAACACTAAACTTTCATAAAGAGTATACACATATACAGAATTAACTGAGATTATTAAGGGTGAAGTTACTATCCAAACTTTGCTCTATGGAATATCGTGTTTCTACTCAAACCTCTACTTTAGATCACGTTTTAGCTGCATCTCTGGCCGCTTTTTCTATGTTTGTGGTTGGCTACACAGCTACTCGCGTCTATTTGAATCAACCCTCAGGTCAGAATGCTATAGCTGAATCGCAGGTCATCCCCCATCAAGCTACGTTGTGGAGCGACCTGGGTCGGTAGTGGAGCTTGATACAAGCGTGCGCCCCCTCCTTCTTTCCTAATCGGTAATCCATAGTTGGGGGGGACGTATCCAGCGGAAATTAAGGCCGTCGACACACTGGCCTGGTTTTCAGCGCCATGCCGCCAAGCTGTTACAGGGAATGGCTGAATGGATTTTTCCCCTGCGGAGATAGCTCCACAGGTCAACAAATTAATCAATAGAATGCTCGAGAGATTGCGGTTCATAGTAGGTCTTCGAAAATCTACCTATTGATGCCTCTATAGATTTATACGGTTGTCTTTGGGAAAATATGTAAGCGCAGAGGGTGATGATCGACTGCTTTACTTCCTCTTGCCTAACTCATCAAGTTTCTTGAAAACGTGATGGGGTTTTCCTGACAACCATCGCTGATCCAGGAGGTGAACTGAGTATTGAGAGAGTGCATAGCACGTTCAAAACCAGTAGGAATCACCTCGTCTTCCGGCAACGCCTCCTGACAAGACAGTATTGAGATTTTTCATCTTTCCGACGAACCTGTGACTACTTTAGGGTTCAATCGGGAAAAAGCAGGGAACGATTATTTTTCATCACCCATTCTTGGACGGACTCAGCGGCAAGAGGTTTCGAAAAATAGTAGCCTTGAGCGCATTCACAGCCGATTTCCTGCAGGGATGCTAGTTGTGATTGGTGTTCCACCCCTTCAGCGATGACGCCCAAATTAAGGTTTTTAGCTAAAGCAATAATGGCTTTGATAATGGCTAAACTACCCATATCAGAGTTCATATTTCCAACAAAAGATTTATCAATTTTGAGGCGATTTATTGGGAACTGATTGAGGTAGCTCATACAAGAGAAACCTTTACCAAAATCATCTATGCTTAGCTGAATATCTCTACCTTTAATGGAAGTCAGAACATTTGTTATAGAATCTGTGTTTTCTATGAGGATGCTTTCGGTCAGTTCTAATTTTAGACGATGGGCGCCTATTCCAATTTGAGATAGAGTTTCATCTATTTTCTGGATTAATTGATTTGAATGGAGTTGCTTTGCAGAAATATTGACGCCGATTTCAATTCGGGAGATATCTCTCCCAAATTCTTCTTCCCAAGCTTTAAGTTGGGATAAAGCAGACTTCAAAACCCAGTCGCCAATTTCCAAAATCAATCCATTCTCTTCAGCAATGGGGATAAACTCATCTGGAAATATTAGCTTTCCACTGGGGTGTCGCCAACGAATTAAAGCTTCGAATCCCACCAGTTTTCCGGTGGGTAAATATATGATGGGTTGATAATGGATGATAAATTCATTTTGCAGAATTGCTTGTCTGAGTTCACTTTCCAGTTGCAAGAGCTGAATCGCTTCAAAATGCATCTGTCGATCGAAAATTTCATATCTGGCGCGCCCCGATTCTTTAGCGCGATACATGGCGACGTCGGCATCTCTTAATAGTTCTTCGCCAGAACCATAGCTGGGATTACCGAAGACAATGCCAATACTGGCTGAAGAAGCAACTGTATGTTTCTCCAATTGAAAGGGTTGTAAAAGGGAGTTTTGAATACGTTGGGCAATTGAGGTTACTTCCTGTACCCCATGGATCTCACCCAACAAAACGACAAACTCATCACCGCCTAGACGGGCGACAATGTCGATATCTCGCAGACACTGTCGCAAAAGATTAGCTATTTTCAACAAGAACTGATCGCCAATATGATGGCCTAAGCTATCATTCACCCGTTTAAATCGGTCGAGGTCTAGAAATAGCACGGCAAATTGATAGTCTTTATCCCGATGAATATGCCTTAGGGCGACTTCTAAACGCTCCATGAGCAGAGTTCGGTTGGGAAGTCCGGTTAGGGTGTCGTGAAGTGCATCATGGATTAATTGAGCCTCCATCTGTTTTCGATCAGTGATATCCATTGCCATGGATATAATTAACCGTTCACCATTTTCCAGTTCTCCCAAGGGGGCGGAGCTAAAACTCCAAACCCTTTCCCCCTGAAAGCGGGTTTGAATGGTGACTTCATCTTCATCTATTCGGCTACCAATGCTGTAGAGTCGATCAATCTGCGCTTTGGCCAAGTTAGATAGCTCGCCATAGGCTAGTTCAGTCCAATCAGAAATCGTTGGAATGTCTGTGTGGGTATAGCCGGTTAGTTCAGTCCAAACGGTATTGATCTGTAAAACAGCGCCGCTCTCTGAATGCAACATAATGGGAAAGGGGGCGTCAGTAATCGATCGACGCCAGCGCTCCTCACTGATTTTGAGGGCATTTTCGGCTTGGACGCGATCGCTGACATCATGAACCAACGATAAAATAGAAATCAGCTGTCCTTTTTCATTCAACAGGACAGAGTTATACCACTCACAGTACACTGTTGTTCCATCTTTACGGAAATTCTGATTTCGGCAAATATTCCGAGACTCTTCTCCCCTCAAAAGACGAGAGGCGGCTGCATTAACGGTTTCTAAATCTGATTCGACCACAAACGGCCAGGTTTGCCAGCTTTTACCAATCACCTCCTCTGCAGACCAACCAAAGACACATTCAGCGCGCGCAGACCATCGTCGTAAACACAATTGACTGTCCCATTCCATGACGGCTAAAGGGGAGTTTTCCACATGGAAGGCAAGTCTTTGGTGAGCTTCCTTCAGGGCTTCTTCAGTTTGTCTTCGGACTCGGATTTCTTCCAACAAAATACAATTGGCCTGCACGAGTAACGCCGTTCGTTCTTTTACCTTAGATTCAAGGTTTTGATTTAAGGTTTTGATTTCACTTTGGTTTGAATGAAGAGCCAATTGATAGTTAACCCTAGCAATGACTTCTTCGATCTGAAAGGGTTTGGTGATGAAATCGGCTCCTCCCACCGAAAATATACGCGCCATATCAAAACTTGCATCCAAGGCGGCGAGAAAAATGACGGGAATATTGTTGGCTCCACTTTGGGCTTTCAGGGCCTGACAAACCTGATACCCATCCATCTCTGGCGTCAGAATATCGAGCAAGATTAAACTAGGCCAGTTAGAGCGGGCTATCTGTAAGGCTTGTTCCCCGTTGTTCGCTCCTCGAACGGTGTATCCTCGCGCTGTCAAAGATTCGGATAAGCATCTGACAATTTCAGGAGAGTTGTCCACAACGAGGATGTTTTTCTGGGGAGGACTACTTGTCATCGCCTGGGGTGAGATGCGCAACTTAGTTAATAATGGCATCAAACTGAAAATCATCTAACTAATTAGGGAAGTTCAGCTGATGTCGCTAAGGAGCCTTATAGGAATAACTTCAAGAAGATGTTCAGACGCCATTAGGTATAGACAAAGCTTAAGAGAGCAAAAAGATGAAATTATTTTTGACGACCGTAAACAAGGTGATTTCTCAAAAATTGGAGCAACAATCATTACTGCCGAAAATCCTTGTACCCCAAAAATCACTGAGTTTGAAACAACAATCTCACCCGAAAAAGGAATTTTCCTCTTTGGATAAACATCCATGTTGTGTCAACTTTTTCCCACGGAGTCACAGAATCGTGATTCTCGGAATAGGTGAGGAAACAATGATATAGATAGTCCTATTGCCTATAAATTCTCTAGAAACGAGAGCGGATAGCTCATATTGTCAGCAAAGCCAAGAATTCCGCGATCGCGATGTTCGTAGAGTAATTGCCCCTGGGAGTCGAATAGAAAAGTTCCCCCCCGCTGATTTAGATGAGCTTTTTCCGGCGTATAGGTATTCCAATGACTCAGGGACTCCGCCATATTCCGCAGCCGCAGGGTCGCTAGTTCGAACGGCCGCTGAAACCCTTTGCCCCCCGCCAGATTAAAAAATGAGCCTTTGATTGGAGGCAAAGGAGCCGCCCTGACAACTTCCTCCTCTTGAATTAACTGGGGAGCGCGGCGATCGCCAATATAGCCGCGAAACACCTCGGATAGAGTGCCAGGACTACCGACGCCAGCGCACATCAGCAGCAAATTGAGGTAAGTGTTTTGGGAGGCTGAAAGCCCAGGAAGCTTAAGCGAAAGGCCGGGATAGAGTTCAAGTTGGCGGTGTAAGTCTGCATGGGGGTCGACAAATAGCCAGTCTGCAGGGAATCCAGTATATTCGCAGAATCGTTGGCCCGCGGCGCGATCGCCGATACCCACGGCGCGGATAACCAGGCCCTTAGCCTCAAGCTGCTCAGCCTCTCGACGCAACCACCAGGCATATTCGAGGGTGTCGAAATCTCCTAGTTGAGACCAGACCAGCGCCAATAGGCGGGTCGCTGCCCCACAGCCACTGAGGATCGGGGCGGCTTCTCCATCACTGATCCGCTGTCGTTGGGTCTGACTCAAGATGTCATAAACATTCATAGGGTGGAGTAATTGAGAGAAGGGGACTCTTGTACTGAATGAGGTCAACATCTTTTAAGAGGACGTTCTCATTATGTTGACGCCAACCGTCAAAAATGACCTCATTGGGGGACTTGGAAACAATCCGGTTACCGGGGACTTAATAGACGCCTCCGAAAATCATAATCAATATCTGTATGATTCTATCTAATGGCGACGTCACCAATGCATAGCCTGTAATCAAGGCGTCATTGGCTATTTTCCTACTGAGATTATTCTCCTACTGAATCCTCCAGATTGGCTAAACTGGATGTTTTTGGGTTTGCATCACAGCAGGGAGCTATTCCTATGAAACCGTCCACCCACTCCACCAGGCAGCTAACTGCTGATTTAGCCGACAAGCTCAAGTCAACAACGCTGCTCCATCCCAATTATCCGTTTCAGCCCAGTCGCTTTCCTCTCTTCTACGGTTGGGTGATTTTGGGGGTGACAACCCTGGGGATATTGATGAGTATTCCGGGGCAAACGGCAGGGGTTAGCGTCTTTACCGATCATCTATTAGCCGCAACTGGGATTTCCCGGTTAACGCTGAGTAATGCTTATCTGGTCGGTACACTCACCAGCGGCCTCTTGCTTCCCTTTGGCGGGTTACTACTCGATCGCTTTGGCGCCCGCATCACCGTCTTGATCGCGTCTACCTGGCTGGCCGTAACACTATGTTATTTAAGTGTCAGCGATCGCATCGCCACCCTAATCGCAAACCAATTCCCGCTAGTCTCCTCCTCCACAATCGCAGTGATATTGCTGACCTTGGGATTCACCAGTCTGCGGTTTAGTGGTCAGGGCATGTTGACAATGGCTAGCCGCAATACCCTAGGTAAATGGTTTGATCGACGGCGAGGATTTGTTTCTGGATTATCTGGGGTATTTGTGTCCTTTGGCTTTGCTGCCGCTCCATTGCTGCTCAGCTATTGCATTGGCGCAGCAGGCTGGCGCGGGGCCTGGTTCAGCTTAGCTTTGGTTGTTGGTGGGGTGATGGGAGGAATCGGCTGGATTTTTTTTCGGGATAATCCAGAGGAATGTGGTCTCAACATGGATGGGACGACAAGCATTTCACTTGATAAAACATCGTCTTCGCATAACGCAGGCCAGAGAAACTTCACTCGGGGGGACGCTTTAAAGACACTAGCGTTTTGGGCGTCAACGCTGGCCTTGTCTTCGCAAGCCTTAGTGTATACTGGCATAACGTTTCATATTGTCGATATCGGGGCCGCAGCGGGATTATCGGAGACTCAAGCGGTCAGCTTGTTCTTGCCGATGGCTGTGGTCTCTACATCGGTGGGGTATCTGATTGGGATGGCGTCTGATCGCTTAGACCTGAAGTTACTGTATGTGTTGATGATGACCGCTCAAGTTCTGGGGTTTTCCGGAATGGCGAATATTGGCGTGACGGAATTCCGGGCGATCGCAATACTGGCGTTAGGAGTCAGCGGGGGCTGTTTTGGCACACTGGCCACAGTGACGCTGCCTCGCTATTTTGGCCGCGCCCATCTGGGGGCGATTTCGGGTGTGCAAATGATGAGCATGGTGATCGCCAGCGCCTTAGGCCCCTCACTGCTAGCGGTTTTCAAGGACCAATTGGGTTCCTATAAGCCAGGGCTGTATCTCTGTTGCAGCTTCCCGCTGATCATCAGCTTTCTGCTTTTAATGTCCCGAAATCCCCAAGAAGAATTGAGATGCTAGCCTAATGGAGTAGATTCTCAGCTGAGATACCCATGGCGCTCTCAAATAATCCGGGAGAGGGCGAAAGCGACAATACATTGGACGCCATTTTTAAGAAATCCAGTCTATCAATGCTCGCCTAGATCGGCAGGAGGAACGGGTTATCCATTATGATAAGCACTCTGAGAAAATTGATGAACGAATTGAGAAGATGATTGAGCGGGGCGATCTCCTCTCAGAACGCCTGCAAGGATTAGCTGTCGCCGTGGTTCTGGCGGCGGCGGCGGTTATTTTTCGCCCCTTAATCGAATATCTACTACAAATACAACTGGTACAAGTACAACTGGCTCAATAAAAGCGATCACTATAAGCTATAGCCCAATCCAGTTTAGATTGATTTATTCATCCCCTATTGCATCATGGTCCGTAAGCGCTCTAAAGACTGGCAAAAACTTCATTCTTCCTCCCGCAAATCTTCGACCCCTGCTCCAAATCTAAAAGCAAGAGCCGCTATCCTCGACGCGATCGAGAATCAAATACGTGATTTGAATCCTCCGGAAACCAAACAGACCTACGATCGCTTACTATAGACGTTCAGAAAAAGATCTGTGATTTTAGGCGAAGTCTATCAACTCCAAAGCAGTCACGTAAATCCTGTTACCCTGAGTCATATTCAGTGTCTCTACAATATCGGGAATCATCAGCGTGCTCAAGCAATTCAAGCTCCGTTTTACCCCATCGACTCGCCAACGCATCGAAGCTAAACTTCGCCTAGCTTACGCCACTGAGAACTTACGGTTAGTCAAACGCATCAGTGCATTGTTGCAACTGGGGCGAGGCGATTCAGTGGCTCAAGTGGCCCAGACCTTCGGACTGGGAGAGCAAACCGTGCGGGATTATGTACATTCATTCCTCAAACGAGGTCTGGCCAGTCTCAAGTACAAAACCGCGCCAGGCCGTGGGAGCAAACTGACCGGTCGCCAACGTCAACAGCTCAAATCGTGGATCAAAGCCGGTCCGCTCAAGGCTGGATATGAGTGCGCCTGTTGGAGTGCGATGATGGTTCAAGACCTGATTGAGAAGCGCTTTGACGTTTCCTATCATCCCCACTATGTCAGTACATTGTTGAGGAACTTGGGGTTTTCCTTTCAAAAAGCGCGATTCATCTCAGACCATCTCAATGAGGCGAAACGCAAAGAATGGATGGCGGAAACTTGGCCTGAGATTTTGCGTTTGGCCGCCGCTAAAAATGCCCTGATCCTCTTCGGCGACGAGGCCAGTTTCGCCCAATGGGGTTCGTTGAGCTACACCTGGAGCATCAAAGGGCGGCAACCGACGGTTCCTACCAGCGGCAAGCGTAAAGCTTACAAGGTCTTTGGTTTGATTGACTACCGTTCCGGTCAGTTTTTCTATAAAGGCCAGACGGGACGGTTTAATTCTCAATCCTACACTGATTTCCTATCGGAAGTTCTCCAGCAGACCAAACAACACATTATTCTGATTCAGGATGGGGCTAGGTATCACACCAGCAAAGCCACTAAAGAATTTTTCCAAGACCATGTTGATCGCATCACCTTATTCCAGTTGCCCGCCTATTCTCCTGACTTCAATCCGATTGAGTATTTGTGGAAGAAACTCAAAAAGCGCAGCACCCATCTGCGGCATTTTAAGCAGTTTGAGGATTTAATTGCGCAGGTGGATGAGGGATTACTCTACTTTAGTCAGACCCCCAACGAGATCACTGCTTTAATGGGCAAATATTGCAAATCCCTTGGTGTTGAAGCGGCCTAGCAAATCCCGGATCTTTACCTGTATGTCTATAGCTGAGGGACATTCATCTGATGAAGCTATGCGCCTACTAGCGTGCGCTTTCGCCTCCGAGTTATTCGCCATGATGAAAAAGGAACAACCCTATGATCAGGTTCGATATGTCGCATATTTACATCAATTGACAAAGTTGCCTGGAGATTGAAGGGGAAATGCGGTAACTGGGAATTAATAGCTCATATGAAATTCCCTATACAGGCTGTTTTTTATACGACGGCTCTGTCGTCGAGCTTTTTCTCAGCTTTTCAGTCATCACCATGCGAACACCCCCTGAAGGAGTAATTGTAAGCCCACGGCGCTGCATCTTGACAGATTTATCATCTGCTAAGGCAAGTTGATACTGGGATAAGATTGTTGCAAGGACAAGTTTCATTTCCAACAAGGCTAAGGCATACCCTAAGCACCTCCGATTTCCACCGCCAAACGGAAAATATTCAGAAGGGGAATATTGGCGATCTAGAAATCGTTCTGGCTTAAACTGTCGGGCATTTGGATAAATATCTTCTCGATAATGTACGAGGTAATTGCTTGGCATCAAGATTGTTCCAGCATCAAACCAATAGTCTGCAATTGTCATAGGTGATTTAACAATGCGAGGGAAAATCACTGGAATGACCGGGTACATCCGGAGTGTTTCTTGACAAACTGCTGTTAAATAGGGAAGTTGCGCAATGTCCATCGGAGTGGACATTGCGCCTAAACTAGCAATTTCATGGAGTAACTTGTCACACACATCTAACCGCTGAAGAATTTGGTAGAAAGCCCAAGCAAGGATTGTTGCCGTCGTTTCATGCCCAGCAAATAACATTGTCACGAGTTCGTCTCTCAGCTCCTCGTCAGTCATTGCTTGCCCATTTTCATCCCGCGCCGCCATCAACAAGTTCAAAATATTAGCGTCCTTCTTATTCCTTTGCGCCTTTCGCTCGTCAATTTCTGCTTGGAGCAAGTCATGAATACATTGCTTTCGACGATTCATCTTGCCCCATGGACTCCACGCACCCCAATCATGTTGTAAAAACTTAAAAAATAGCACGCTGGATCGAAGAGGAGAATCAATCATATTCAGCCAATCTGTCAATTCGGTTTTGAGCTGCTGATAGCGCTCTCCTTCACTCAATCCAAAGACAACCTGAACAATGACCTCTAGGCTGATCTTTTGCATAGCGGCCCGAGCCACAAA
>JAAUYH010046452.1_pt1 | contig 26895 bp, 29 predicted proteins | sample 7278061 | NCBI WGS metagenome assembly JAAUYH01 (sample SAMN14350203, study PRJNA611818) | marine sediment metagenome | isolation source: surface marine sediment (0.6m) | place: French Polynesia: Moorea | collected 2018-08
AAAGGCAGCCGAGGCGAAGGCGGCGGAAGAGGCCCAACAGAAAGCGGCTGCAGAAGAGGAAGCCGCGCGGAAGGCTGCTGAGGCAAAGGCAGCGGAAGAAGCAGAAGCTGCGGCAAAGGCCGAAGCCGAAAACCGGGCTCGGAGTGCGGAAGAAGAGGCCGCACGCGCCAAGGCCGAGGCCGAGGCCAAAGCGGCTGCCGAGGCAGAGGAAGCCCGGAAGGCGGCGGAAGCCAGGGCAAGCACCGCTGAGGTGCCAGCAGCGGCACCCGCCGTCGATGCGTCCGGGACGCCCGATTATGACGGCGACGGTGTGCTTGAAGGCACAAACGAGGGCACGCGTCCCACCGGATTGGACGCGCCGCGCGACGGCAAGGCAGACGATCTGAAACAGATCAAGGGCATCGGGCCGAAACTGGAAAAACTCTGCAACTCCTTGGGCTTCTGGCACTTTGATCAGGTGGCTGCCTGGACCGCCGACGAAGTGGCCTGGGTCGATGCCAACCTGACCGGCTTCAAGGGTCGTGTGTCGCGGGACGAATGGGTCAAGCAGGCCGGCATTCTGGCCGCTGGCGGTGAGACCGAGTTCTCGAAGCGCGTCGAGGATGGCGACGTGTACTAAAAAACGCCCTGACGAACAGCGATGGTCGTCAGGCGTTAATGGTATTGTAACCCCGGTACGAGACACCGCGAATGCCGGGTGTTAACCAAGGTGTTGTGTGCAGAAGCGCGTCAGCATAAGTTGCCTGAAGCGTCTTTATTGTGGAACGGCAATGGACGAACGTATCGAAAGAGAAAAAGAGCTGGCGCGCCTGGGGCGGCTGATCTCGATTGTGATCGCGGCGACGATGCTGCTCTGGATGGGAGCACAATATGTCGGCGGGCGCGTAGGCCTGCCCGATGAATATGTGTTTTTGTTCGATCTTTTCGCACTCGCGGGTTTCCTCTGGGCGCTGATCGTGACATTCCAACTTTGGCGCAAGCGCCGCGAACTGGAAAAGGACTGACGCGACACGCCTCCGGGCCAGCGCAGTCAATATGGGAACGATTATATGCTGGACGACAAGGATCGTATCTTCACGAATTTGTACGGCATGCACGACCGGACTTTGGCCGGCGCGAAGGCGCGCGGCCATTGGGACGGGACCGCCGGGATCATTCAGAAGGGGCGCGACTGGATCGTCGATCAGATGAAGGCAAGCGGGTTGCGCGGCCGGGGCGGCGCGGGCTTTCCCACGGGCCTGAAGTGGTCCTTCATGCCCAAGGAAAGCGATGGGCGCCCTGCTTATCTTGTCGTGAACGCGGACGAAAGCGAGCCCGGCACCTGCAAGGACCGCGAGATCATGCGCCACGATCCGCATACGCTGATCGAAGGCTGCCTGATCGCCAGTTTCGCGATGAGCGCGAACACCTGTTACATTTACCTGCGCGGCGAATACATTCGCGAGCGCGAGGCGCTTCAGATCGCGATTGACGAGGCCTATGACGCCGGGCTTCTGGGCAAGAACGCCGCCGGGTCGGGCTGGGACTTCGATCTGTACCTGCACCATGGCGCCGGGGCCTATATCTGCGGCGAGGAAACGGCGCTTCTGGAAAGTCTTGAAGGCAAGAAGGGCATGCCGCGCATGAAGCCGCCGTTCCCGGCGGGGGCGGGCCTTTATGGATGCCCGACGACGGTGAACAACGTTGAGTCCATCGCGGTGGTGCCGACGATCCTGCGCCGGGGAGCGGACTGGTTTGCAGGTTTTGGGCGTCCGAACAATGCGGGCACAAAGCTCTTTGCGATTTCCGGACATGTCGAAAACCCGTGCGTCGTGGAAGAGGCCATGTCGATTAGCTTTCAGGAACTGATCGAGAAGCATTGCGGCGGCATCCGGGGCGGTTGGAAGAACTTGAAGGCTGTCATCCCGGGCGGATCGTCCGTGCCTTGCTTGCCGGGCCACGTGATGAAGGACGACGCTATCATGGATTTCGACTGGCTCAGAGAGCAGAAGTCGGGTCTGGGCACGGCGGCCGTCATCGTGATGGACAACTCGACCGACATCATCAAGGCGATCTGGCGGCTCTCGGCGTTCTACAAGCATGAAAGCTGCGGCCAGTGCACGCCGTGCCGCGAAGGCACAGGCTGGATGATGCGCGTCATGGACCGGCTGGTTAGAGGCGAGGCGGAGGTCGAGGAAATCGACATGCTTCTGGACGTCACCAAGCAAGTCGAGGGCCACACGATCTGTGCGTTGGGTGACGCGGCGGCCTGGCCGATCCAGGGCCTGATCCGGCACTTCCGCGACGAGATCGAAGACCGCATCAAGCACAAACGTGGGGCGTCCATCGCGGCAGAGTGAGCGCGTTGCGTGGTATTGGCGTATTTCTGTTCGTTTGCAGCATGGCCTGCGCGTTGCCGCAGGCGTCAACTGCCAGCAACTGCAATTTCCAGATCAGAGGGGCCGCGGCGCTGGATGATTTCGATGTCCTTCGTACGCTTCGGTGCCTCGTGAGGGAACTCGACAAGCTGCAAAGGGAAAATGCCGCCCTGAAGCGCCGTCTGGATGAGATCGAAAGCAAGATGACCGAGCTTCCAGCGGCCTATTCCAATGTCGATGGCGAGGTAACCCGTGAAGAAGGGCGCGCCATCGGTCGGGCCAGTTTCGTGCTGAGCGCGCGGTCGACGGGCGGCGCGAACGCCATGGCCATCGATCAAGCTGTCTTGGAAGAAGTCTGTGGCAGACGCGGCGGCTGTGCCGTGACACTCGGCTTCCGTCAATTGAGCCTGTTTGATCCCGAACCCAAGGGCAGCGTGCTGACGGGGCCGTGTCAATTCACCTATGCGGCAGGCAGCGGTGTCTGGAGCGTTGGCGCCGGATGCGGTGATGCGCCGTCCTCGGGACGAGATGGCGATCAAAAGGCGTCTTCCGAGTTGGCGGACGACCCGGTGATCGTTGAGGCATCCGGGGCCTGCCTGCTGTCTGAAAGTGAGCCAGCACGCAGCGTCGGGCAAGATGGCAGTTTCACGCGGGACCAACGGATTGGTCTGTTCCTTGTTGCCATGCCATCGCGGCAAGAGGATGGGATACGCCGGTTTCAGTGCGAGCTTGTCTTGAACTGACCCTTTTACGCGCGCGCCAGGACGTGCTACACCGCGCCTGAACGGGAGGGGCCATGGCGCTGAAACGATGGATCATTTTCGCGATTTTGGCGTTTGCGGTCAGCGGGTGTGCCAGCGTGCGAGAGCGGCTCTTCGGCGGCGGTGGCCAGTCGGCCGTGGCCTTGCCCTTCCGGGCTGCGCTGGCCCGCGGTGAGGATCGGCGCGACTTCGCGGTGCGCGTGCGCGCCGGCGGCGCGACGGTCGATGATGTGCGTGAAAGCGTGCGATTTCCAGCGACCCGCTATTGCCTGACAACCTTCGGAGGTTCGGACACGCGCTGGGTCATTGACCCGGCGACCGGGGACTGGGCCTTTGCCCGGGACGGGCAGGACATGATCTTTAACGGGCGTTGCGTCGCGCGATGATCCGGATTTGGGACGGGTTTCTGAGCCTTTTGGCGGCCGCGATCACGATCGGCATTGTCGGTGTGCCCGTTTGGGGATCGGTTCTGGCTCTGAATGCCGGGATGGTGCCGATCTGGGGTTGGGGTGCCGTTGCAGCGCTGGGATTTGTCGGCGGGATCATGATGCTGGCCTTTCTGCGGAAGGCGTTTCGGGGCGTCCACCCTTTGCGCGATCGGCGGCGTTAAGCGCCCGTTCGGGCGCATGCAAAGGTCAATGCTTGGCCCTTTTCCTGCCGTAAATGCTGCCTAACGGTTAACCGGGCGGCATTTTCGACTGGACTTGAGCATGAAAAATCATCGGAAATTCATTGTGGCCGTGGGCCTTGGTTTGACACTTTCGGCCTGCGCTTCGTCGCAGGGGCCCGTAAAGGCTTTGCCGCCGAGCTTTGTTGACGCGGCGATGGAGGCCGCACTGGCAGAGACGATCGCGGAGGAGTGCCGCTATTACCGCTATAATCAAGCGCGTGAAGACCGCATCATGATGTCCTATGCGCGCAACATGGCGCGTGCGGGCTACACGCCGCGCGACCTTACCGTTGCTTCGGCAAACATGAAGCGCGACTCGACCATTCAGCGCAAGGCGCTGACGATGGTGGTGGAGCGCAACATCGATCCGTCGAGCGAGCGGAGCTGGTGCGCCGCCGGCAAGCGCGAAAAGGCGCGTGGCACCAACATCGGTAAATACCTGATCTGAGTTGATCTTTTGCGGGGCCGACACCTTCGGCCTCGCGACTTGGACACGTATCGAAACACTTCTCACAATTCGTGAGATCGGAAAAAGCAAGAAAAAACATATGCTTGATTGGCTGTTCGCCGCAGTCTTCGCGAGTTCCCGCCGCTTGGGCGCCGGGGTCCTCCCGATGCGAGCGGATCGGCCCTATATCAGGTGCGCGGGTGCGGCAGAGAGCGGGTTCTGCGCGTACCCATAAGTAATGAGACGTATAGATGCGAAAACTGATTACGATTGTCGCCTTGAGTGCGCTGGCCACGCCGGTTCTGGCCCTGCAGCCCCTGCATAAGGACCAGCGGGTTCTAAGCGGATTTTATGCGATTGGGCTGGCCGATGAAGTGCGCAAGAAATGCGATTCCATAGAGCCACGAATATTCCGGGCCATCAGCTACCTGCGATCGCTGGAGCGATATGCGCGCAATGCCGGTTATTCCTCTGAAGATATTGATGAGCTTCAGGACAATAAGGCCGAAAAAGAGAAGCTGAAGGCCAGGATCCGCGCCGATCTGGCCAAGCGTGGTGCGACACCGGAAACGCCGGAAGGCTATTGCACTGTGGGCCGCGAAGAAATAGCCAAGGGCAGCGCTGCGGGACGACTCCTTCGGGTCAAGTAGAAGGGCCGGTTTCCGTGGCTGTTGCAGTCAAGGGAACCGTTGCCCATGTCCGATCTGAAGAAGATCGTAATTGACGACGTCGAGATCGAAGTTGATCCGGCTCTGACCCTCATTCAGGCATGCGAACAGGCGGGGATTGAAATTCCCCGTTTTTGTTATCACGAGCGTCTGTCGATCGCCGGAAACTGTCGGATGTGTCTGGTGGAAGTCGTAGGCGGGCCGCCGAAGCCTGCCGCGAGCTGTGCAATGCAAGTGCGCGACCTGCGCCCCGGGCCGGAAGGGCAGCCGCCTGTCGTCAAGACAAACTCGCCGATGGTCAAGAAGGCGCGCGAAGGCGTGATGGAGTTCCTGCTGATCAACCATCCGCTGGACTGCCCGATCTGCGATCAGGGCGGCGAATGCGATTTGCAGGACCAGGCCATGGCTTACGGCGTGGACTTCAGCCGCTTCCGCGAGCCGAAACGCGCCGTCGACAACATGGACCTCGGGCCATTGGTCGGCACGGCGATGACGCGGTGCATTTCCTGCACGCGCTGCGTTCGCTTCATAACCGAGGTCGCGGGCATGCCCGAACTGGGCCAGACCGGTCGTGGCGAAGATGCCGAGATCACGAGCTATCTGGGTCAGACGCTCGACAGCGAGATGCAGGGCAATATCGTCGATCTCTGCCCGGTGGGCGCGCTGACGTCGAAGCCGTATGCGTTTACCGCGCGGCCCTGGGAGCTGACCAAGACGGAAAGCATCGACGTGATGGATGCGCTGGGGTCGAACATCCGCGTCGACACGAAAGGCCGCGAGGTCATGCGGATTTTGCCGCGGAACCACGACGGCGTGAACGAGGAATGGCTGAGCGACAAGTCCCGCTATGCGTGGGATGGCCTTCGCCGCCAGCGCTTGGACAAACCTTACATCCGCGAGAACGGCAAACTGCGCCCGGCAAGCTGGGGCGAGGCTTTGTCGAAGGCGGCCGAGGCCATGCAGTCCGGCAAAGTCGCCGGTCTGGTGGGCGATCTGGCCCCGGTCGAGGCGGTCTATGCGCTGAAAGAGTTGATCGGCGACAAGGGTGTCATCGAATGTCGGTTGGACGGGGCCAAGCTGCCCGCGGGCAATCGCTCGGCCTATGTGGGCACGGCATCGGTCGAAGATATTGAAAATGCCGAAATGATCCTGCTTGTGGGCACGAACCCGCGGGCCGAGGCACCCGTTTTGAACGCGCGTATCCGAAAAGCATGGGCGAAAGGCGCGAAGGTTGCGTTGATCGGCCAGCCTGTCGATCTGACCTATGATTACACGCACATCGGTACGGGCCGCGAAGCACTTTCCGAACTGGCGGCGATGGATCACAGTGACAAGCGCGGTGTTCCAGGCGTGATGATCGTGGGTCAGGGCGCATTGACGCTGGACGGCGGCAAGGGCGTGCTGGCGGATGCGATGAAGGCCGCCGACAAGGCGCAATCGAAGTTCTTGGTTTTGCACACGGCAGCAAGCCGCGTCGGAGCACTGGATCTTGGCGCAGTCAACGCAGGCGGCGTCGAAGGCGCGTTGGACGGCGCGTCGGTCGTCTATAGTCTGGGCGCGGATGAGATCGATATCCCCGACGGGCCGACGGTGATTTATCAGGGCAGCCACGGCGACCGCGGCGCGCACCGGGCGGATATCATCCTGCCGGCAGCCGCCTGGACCGAGGAAAACGGCCTGTTCGTCAACACCGAGGGCCGTCCGCAGCTTGCCATGCGGGCCGGGTTCCCGCCGGGCGAGGCCAAGGAAAACTGGGCCATTTTGCGGGCCTTGTCGGCCGAGATGGGTCAGACGCTGCCGTTCGACAGCCTTGCGCAACTACGTGCGAAACTGGTCGAGGATGTGCCGCATCTGAAGGCCATCGACACGGTGCCAGTGAACGATTGGCAGCCAATTGACGCCGCTGGCGAAGGCTCGGGCGAGTTCGGTCTGGCCATCACGGACCACTATCTGACCAACCCGATCCTGCGGGCCTCGACCCTGATGGCCGAACTGCAGGCGGGGGTGCGGGACCGGAAGGCGGGCAAGCTTGCGGCAGAGTGAAGAAGAAAAGGGTTAACGGGCGGCATTCATGACTGGCAATCCGGACCCAGATGCGGTTAAGGGAGGCGGGGCAAAATCCTCGCCTGACCATAGGGAACAAGAGGTTACATGGCAGACTTCCTGACGACACCCCTTGGCATCGTGGTGCTGGTCGCGGCGCAGACGCTTCTGGTCGTGGCCTTTGTCATGATCAGCCTGCTGTTCCTTGTCTATGGCGACCGCAAGATCTGGGCCGCCGTGCAGATGCGGCGCGGGCCGAATGTTGTCGGGCCCTGGGGCCTGTTGCAGACGGTCGCGGATGCTCTGAAGTATGTCGTCAAGGAAAACGTCATCCCGGCAGGCGCAGACAGAACCGTCTTCATCCTGGCGCCATTGATTTCATTCGTGCTGGCGATGGTCGCCTGGGCCGTGATCCCCTTCAACGACACATGGGTCCTGGCCAACATCAACGTCGCGATCCTGTTCGTCTTCGCGGTCTCCTCTTTGGAGGTCTATGGCGTGATCATGGGCGGCTGGGCGTCGAACTCGAAATACCCGTTCCTCGGCAGCCTGCGGTCGGCGGCGCAAATGATTTCTTACGAGGTCTCGCTGGGCCTAATCATCATCGGTGTGATCATCACCAGCGGGTCGATGAACTTCGGTCAGATCGTGCAGGCGCAGGACGGGAACTATGGGCTTTTCAGCTGGTATTGGCTGCCGCACCTGCCGATGGTGGTGCTTTTCTTCATCAGTGCGCTCGCCGAAACCAACCGCCCACCGTTTGACCTGCCGGAAGCAGAGTCGGAACTGGTTGCGGGCTATCAGGTGGAGTACTCTTCGACACCCTTCCTGTTGTTCATGGCCGGCGAGTACATCGCGATCTTCCTGATGTGCGCGCTGATCAGCCTCTTGTTCTTCGGCGGCTGGCTCTCGCCCATCCCGTTCATCCCGGACAGCCCGCTCTGGATGGTCGCGAAAATGGCGTTCTTCTTCTTCCTCTTCGCGATGGTGAAGGCCGTGGTGCCGCGCTACCGCTATGACCAGTTGATGCGGATCGGGTGGAAGGTGTTCCTGCCGCTTTCGCTGCTCTGGGTCGTCTGGGTGGCCTTTGCGGCGAAGTTCGAATTCTTCGGTGGCGCTTATGCGCGCTGGGCGATGGGAGGCTGACATCATGACCAGCAAGAGCTTCGAGCAAGTTGGGTTAAGAAAGTTGCGCTCCTCGGAAGTGGAAGGACGCGCCAGAGTGTCTTACGACACGCCCTACGGTCGGGTGACGCGTTGTGTCCGCTTTGGACGCAAAGACAGTTTGCGCGACATGCGGCAACGTTTGGACGAGATGCGCGCGCAACTTGAGCAACGCAGAGAGGTTGAGTGATGGCGACCATCGACTGGAACCGCGCGGGCAAGTACTTCCTGCTGATGGACATGCTGAAGGGCTTTCAGCTTGGGTTCAAATATTTCTTCTCGCCGAAAGCAACGGTGAACTACCCGCACGAAAAAGGCCCGCTTTCCCCGCGCTTTCGGGGCGAGCATGCGCTGCGGCGCTATCCGAATGGCGAGGAACGCTGCATCGCCTGCAAGCTTTGCGAGGCGATTTGCCCGGCGCAGGCGATCACCATTGACGCGGAGCCGCGCGAGGACGGGTCGCGGCGGACAACGCGGTATGACATCGACATGACGAAGTGCATCTATTGCGGCTTCTGTCAGGAGGCTTGTCCGGTCGATGCCATAGTCGAAGGCCCGAATTTCGAGTTCTCGACCGAGACACGCGAAGAGCTTTTCTATGACAAGGAGAAGCTTCTGGCGAACGGCGAGCGCTGGGAAGCCGAGATTGCCCGGAACCTCGAAATGGACGCGCCGTACCGATGACCGATCCCGCGAACCCCTTTGCCGCCATGATGGCGATGGGCCAGGAGTGGGCCAAGGCGATCAATCCCGCCTTGACCAATTTCACGCCGGAGGGGTTCGAGGCGCTCTGGCCGACCATGCCGCGCGATCTGATGGAAACGATGATGGGCAAGACCTTCAACCCCGAAGGTCTGGATGCCAAGACCCGGCTACTGCTGACGCTGGGCGCGCTGACAATCCTTGGCGCGCAGGCCGAGGCTCAGATCCGGCTGACCGTGCGCCATGCGCTGGAAGCAGGCGCCACCAAGCAGGAGATCGCGGAGACCATCGCCATGATGGGCGTCTTCGGTGGCGTGCCCGCGATGTCGAAGGCGATGGAGCTTGCCAGCTCGGTCATGGAAGCAGTCGAAGACGCCGCTTCGGAGGAGGATGAGGAATGACACCGGTCGTGCTGACCTTCTATCTCTTTGCGATTGCTTGTATTGCGGGTGGCCTCTTTACCGTGATCAGCCGGAACCCGGTCCATTCAGTGCTGTGGTTGATCCTGTCGTTTCTGTCGGCGGCGGGGCTTTTCGTGCTTCTGGGCGCCGAGTTCGTCGCGATGCTACTGATCATCGTCTATGTGGGCGCGGTCGCGGTGCTGTTTCTGTTCGTCGTGATGATGCTGGACGTCGACTTCGCCGAGCTGAAGGCAGAAATGGCACGGTATATGCCGCTGGCTTTGCTCATTGGCGTGGTGATCCTGATGCAACTCGCCATGGCGTTCGGCGTCTGGACAACGGCAGACGGCGTGGCCATGGCCGATCGCCCGGATGCGGTGGCGGGCCTGGGCGATCACAACACCGATGCGCTGGGCCGCGTGCTGTACGACAAGTACTTCCTGCTCTTCCAACTGGCGGGCCTGATCCTGCTGGTGGCCATGGTCGGGGCCATCGTGCTGACGCTGCGGCACCGGACGTATGTCAAGCGGCAGGATGTGCTGGCGCAAATGTACCGCGATCCGGCCAAGGCGATGGAACTGAAAGACATCAAGCCGGGGCAGGGCCTGTGAAGACACTTGCGTTCGTCATCATCGGGCTCTCTTTCGTCGGTGCCGTGGGCACGGGGTCGCTTTCGGACCCAGCCTTGGGCGGCGGCGCGGCACCTGGACTCATGGGGCCGGGCGTGGTGACCTGCACTCTTGGGGAGAGCTGTTGATCCGGCCCGTCGCCATATGTCTTGCGTTGGGTGCCGTGCCGGCTCATGCGCTTACGCTGGCCGAGTGCGAGCGGGTGACGCACGTCAGTCACGGCGGCGAATCCGGCCACGTCGATTTCGGCGCGGGCCGTGTTGGCTGGGACGACTGGTGGAGCCAGGAGGGTGTCTATCTGGACCTGCTTGTCGCGCACTGTGAAACCGGCGATGTCCTGAGAACACGGGTGCTGGAAGAACGCATTTCCCCGCGACCGCCCTTTGATCGAACAAACATCGTACGCAAGATCATCGCGACCGAAATGGCGGCGGCGCCTGCGCTGTTCAGTTTCGAGCGTTTGGCCGAGGCGATCCACCCCAAGGGCCGCGACATCAAGCTGGCCCGGCTCGACGCCGAACCCTGCGCCTGCGCCGCGCTTTACCCGGACCTGCAGGGCGACAAGACCCCTTACGAGGCAAGCCAATGATCGGACTGGAACACTATCTAATCGTTGCGGCGACGCTGTTCGTCATCGGCATCTTCGGGATCTTCCTGAACCGGAAGAACGTGATCATCCTGCTTATGAGCATAGAGTTGATGCTTTTGGCGGTGAACATCAACCTGGTCGCCTTCTCGGCCTATCTAGGGGACATCACGGGCCAGGTCTTCACACTCTTCGTCCTGACGGTCGCCGCGGCCGAGGCAGCAATCGGCCTGGCCATCCTCGTCTGTTTCTTCCGCAACCGTGGCACCATCGATGTCGAAGACGTCAATGTGATGAAGGGGTGAGGATTTGCGTATTTTTGGCAAGATGAATAAGGCGCGCGTCTGATGGAAACGATCATCCTCTTTGCCCCCCTGGTAGGCGCGCTGATCTGCGGGTTTGGCTGGCGGATCATTGGTGAGGTGGCCGCGCAGTGGACAGCCACGGGTCTGTTGTTCCTCGCGGCACTTCTGAGCTGGGTCATTTTTCTGACCTTCGATCCCTTCGCGCATGAGAATGGTCGTTACACGGTGACCGTGCTGCGTTGGATCGAAAGCGGCTCGCTTGCCACCGACTGGGCCATTCGGATGGACCGGCTGACGGCAGTGATGCTGATCGTGATCACCACGGTCTCGGCACTCGTCCACCTCTACAGCTTCGGCTACATGGCGCATGACGATAATTTCAACGAGGAGGCAGAGAGTTACCGCCCCCGGTTCTTCGCCTACCTGTCGTTCTTCACCTTCGCGATGCTGATGCTGGTGACAGCGGACAACCTCGTGCAGCTCTTCTTTGGCTGGGAGGGCGTGGGTCTGGCGTCCTATTTGCTGATCGGGTTCTATTTCCGGAAGCCTTCCGCCAACGCGGCCGCGATCAAGGCGTTTGTCGTCAACCGCGTCGGCGACTTCGGGCTGGCGCTGGGCGTCTTTGCTGTTTTCCTGATGGTCGACAGCATCAACTTCGACGACATCTTCGCCGCAGCACCTGAACTGGCAGAGGCGCAGATCACTTTCCTTTGGACGGATTGGCCCGCGATCGAGCTGATCTGCTTCCTGCTGTTCATCGGCGCGATGGGCAAGTCGGCGCAGTTCCTGCTGCACACCTGGTTGCCGGACGCGATGGAGGGCCCGACGCCAGTGTCAGCGCTCATTCACGCGGCGACGATGGTCACCGCCGGCGTGTTCCTTGTCTGCCGCATGTCGCCGTTGATGGAATACGCCGAGTGGACGCAAAGCTTTATCGTCTGGATCGGGCTGATCACCGCGTTCTTCGCGGCGACCGTGGGCCTTGTGCAGAACGACATCAAGCGCGTGATCGCCTATTCGACCTGTTCGCAGTTGGGATACATGTTCGTGGCCGCGGGCGTCGGCGTGTACTCGGTCGCGATGTTCCACCTTCTGACGCACGCGTTTTTCAAGGCAATGCTTTTCCTTGGCGCCGGTTCGGTCATCCACGGGATGCATCACGAGCAGGACATGCGGAACTATGGCGGGCTGAAGGACAAGCTGCCCTATACCTTCTGGGCGATGATGATCGGAACGCTGGCGATCACCGGCGTCGGTATCCCGCTCTTGTACATTGGATTCCCGGTGGGCTTCGCGGGCTTCGTCTCGAAGGACGCGATAATCGAAAGCGCCTTTGCGGGCGGCACCGATGCCTCGATCGTCGCGTTCTGGTGGCTGGTCATTGCCGCTTGTTTCACCAGCTTCTATAGCTGGCGGCTGATGTTCCTGACGTTCTACGGCGAGCCACGGGGCGATCATCACACCCATGAGCACGCCCATGAAAGCCCGATGACCATGGTGGCACCCTTGGGTGTTCTGGCAGTCGGCGCGATCTTTGCCGGTATGATCTGGTACAAGCCGTTCTTTGGCTCTCAGGAGAGCGTCGACAAGTTCTTTGGCATGGCGAAGGGCGAGGAGAAGCAGGCCGTTTTGATGATCGGCGCAGCCCATGCGGCGGAAGAGAAGTCCGACGAGGCCCACGCTGAGCGGCACACCGAGCCGGGTCAGGGCGCGCTCTATATCGCCGATGACAACCACGTGCTGCACGAGGCGCATCTGGTGCCGAAGTGGGTGAAACTGTCGCCGTTCATCGCAATGCTTCTGGGCTTCCTCACTGCGTATCAATTCTATATCCGCCGTCCAGACTGGCCCGAGCGGTTGGCCGAGAACCAGCCGATCCTGTACCAGTTCCTGCTGAACAAGTGGTACGTGGACGAGATTTACGACTTCCTGTTCGTGAAGCCGGCGATGTGGGTCGGCCGCTTCCTGTGGAAGCAGGGCGATGGGGCGACGATCGACGGCGGCTTGAACGGGCTGGCCATGGGGATCATTCCGTTCTTCACCCGGCTCGCTGGGCGCGCGCAGTCGGGCTACATCTTCACCTACGCGTTTGCGATGGTCCTTGGCATCCTGGTGCTGGTCACCTGGATGACGCTGGCGGGGGGCTGAGACCATGTTTCTAGACAATCCGCTGTCGATGATGACCTTCATCCCGTTGATCGCGGCGGCGATTCTGGGGGTGTTCCTGCGCGGCTCGGGCGACGCAGTTGACCGCAACGCCAAGTACGTGGCGCTGGTCGCGACCGCGCTGACGTTTCTTGTTTCGCTCTTCATCCTCGCGGGCTTCGACCCGCAAGACACGGGCTTTCAATTTGTGGAAGAGGGCGAGTGGATCCTCGGCCTGACCTACAAGATGGGGGTCGACGGCATATCGGTCCTGTTCGTGATGCTGACGACCTTCCTGATGCCGATCACCATCCTGGCGTGCTGGGACGTGAAGGACCGCGTGAAGGAATACATGATCGCGTTCCTGGTGCTGGAAACGCTGATGCTGGGCGTTTTCTGCGCGTTGGACCTTGTGCTGTTCTACCTGTTCTTCGAAGGCGGCCTGATCCCGATGTTCCTGATCATCGGCATCTGGGGCGGCAAGGACCGCATCTATGCGGCGTTCAAGTTCTTCCTCTACACCTTCTTCGGGTCGGTCCTGATGTTGGTCGCGATGGTCGCGATGTATGTGGATTCGGGCACGACGGATATCACCGCTCTACTCAATCACAACTTCGGGTCGGAAACGATGGACATCTGGGGCTTCCAGATCATCGGCGGTCTGCAGACGCTTCTGTGGCTGGCGTTCTTCGCATCGTTCGCCGTGAAGATGCCGATGTGGCCGGTGCACACCTGGTTGCCGGATGCGCACGTGCAGGCGCCGACGGCAGGCTCGGTCGTTCTGGCAGCGATCCTGTTGAAGCTGGGCGGCTACGGGTTCCTGCGTTTCAACCTGCCCATGTTCCCGGTCGCATCCGATCTTCTGGCGGACTTCGTGCTTTGGCTTTCGGCCATCGCCATCGTCTATACTTCGCTGGTGGCGCTGATGCAGGAGGACATGAAGAAGCTGATCGCCTATTCCTCGGTCGCGCACATGGGGTACGTGACCGCAGGCATTTTCGCGGCGAACCAGCAAGGCGTCGACGGTGCGATCTTCCAGATGATCAGCCATGGCTTCATCTCCGGCGCGCTCTTCCTTTGCGTGGGTGTGATTTATGACCGGATGCACACGCGTGAGATCGACGCCTACGGCGGCCTTGTGAACCGGATGCCGGCCTATGCGGCGGTGTTCATGCTGTTCACCATGGCGAATGTCGGTCTGCCGGGCACGAGCGGATTCGTGGGCGAATTTCTGACGTTGATGGGCATGTTCCAGGCCAACACCTGGGTCGCCGCCGTGGCCGCGACGGGCGTAATCCTGTCGGCGGCTTACGCGCTCTGGCTCTATCGCCGGGTGGTGATGGGCGACCTGATCAAGGAAAGCCTGAAGTCGATCACCGACATGACGGCACGCGAGAGGAGCATATTCGCGCCGCTGATCGTCATGACGATCCTGCTTGGCGTTTATCCCAGCCTGATCACGGATGTAATCGGGCCGTCGGTGGCCAACATGCTGTCGGGTTATGAAACCGCCGTTGCCGAATTCAACGCGACATCCCAGGTCGCAGATGCGGGAGGCAATTGATGTCCGCTGATCTGAATATCATCCTGCCGGAGATCTTCCTGAGCGTCTTTGCCATGCTGGGCCTGCTGTTTGGCGCCTATGGAGGGAAGGACCGGCTTGCGTCGGTGTTCGTCTGGGCAACCAGCGCGGTGCTGGTTGCTGTCGCCGCCTGGATCGGTTTCCAGGGCGCAGGTACCGGAAGCGCCTTTGGCGGTATGTTCGTCGATGACGGCTTCGCGCGTTTCGCCAAGGTGACGATCCTTCTTTCCGCCGCCGCCATCCTTTTGATGAGCGAAAACTACATGGCGCGCCGCGACCTGTTGCGGTTCGAGTATCCGATGCTGATCGCGCTGGCCTGCGTCGGCATGATGGTGATGGTCAGTGCGGGCGACCTGATCGCGCTTTACATGGGGCTCGAACTGCAGTCGCTCTCGCTTTATGTGGTCGCCGCCCTTCGCCGGGACAGCGTGAAGTCCACCGAGGCGGGGCTGAAGTACTTTGTCCTTGGCGCACTTTCGTCAGGCTTGCTGCTTTACGGCGCGTCGTTGGTTTATGGCTATACCGGCAGCACGCTCTTCGCCGATGTCATTGCGGCCGCGAAAGGTGAGGCGTCTGTCGGGCTCTTGTTCGGTCTGGCCTTCATCGCCGCGGGCCTTGCCTTCAAGGTAAGTGCAGCGCCGTTCCATATGTGGACGCCAGATGTCTACGAAGGGTCGCCCACGCCGGTGACGGCCTTCTTCGCAACGGCCCCAAAAGTCGCGGCCATGGGGCTTTTCGCCCGCGTGGTGCATGATGCCTTCGGCGGGATCGTGGGCGATTGGCAGCAGATCCTGGCGGTGCTTTCGGTGGCCTCGATGTTCCTCGGCGCGATCGCGGCAATCGGGCAGACAAACATCAAACGCCTGATGGCCTATTCCTCGATCGCGCATATGGGCTACGCGCTGATGGGGCTGGCGGCGGGGACCGCGCAGGGCGTCGAGAGTATGCTGCTTTACATGGCGATTTACGTCACGATGAACGTCGGTACCTTTGCCTTCATCCTGTCGATGGAGAAAGACGGCCAACCCGTTGTCGAGATCAACGCTTTGTCGCTGTATTCCAAACGCGAACCGCTGATGGCGCTGGCGATGCTCTTGTTGCTCTTTTCGCTTGCCGGTGTGCCGCCGCTTGTCGGGTTCTTTGCCAAGTACTCGGTCCTCTTGGCGGCTGTGGATGCGGGAATGGCCTGGCTGGCGATCCTTGGCGTGGTTGCGAGTGTAATCGGGGCGTTCTATTACCTGCGGATCGTCTACCTGATGTATTTCGGCGCTGAGGAAAGCGAGCTGGATCAGGGGGGCTCGGGCATTCTTTGGGGTTTTCTGGTGGCAAGTGCTGCCGCGATGGTCTTTGGCGTCGTGAACCTCTTTGGCGTCGAGGGCGCGGCAGCGGCGGCGGCAGCGACACTTGTCAACTAGGCAGCATTTTCTGAGGCAGAAAATGCCGCGGAAAATGGTGAATTTTCCGCTGCAAAATCCGTGTCAGATTTTTCCATGCTGAACTGGCCCGAGGGGATCGGTCGGATCGTCCTCGATGAGGTCGACAGCACCATGGCCGAGGCTGCGCGCCGCGCACCGACGCTCGACAAGCCCACGTGGATCATGGCGCGCCGCCAGACGGCGGCGCGGGGGCGGCGGGGCCGCACTTGGGTTGAACCCGAAGGCAATTTCGCCGCCACGTACCTGCTAAAGCCGGGTGGTACACCGGGGGAAGCGGCGCTCAGGTCGTTTTCCGCCGCGAATGCGCTGTACGAGGCGCTGGCGCTTCGGATCGAGCGCACCCGCCTGGCGCTGAAATGGCCGAACGACGTGCTGCTGAATGGTGGCAAGGTCGCGGGCATCCTGCTCGAAAGCCTTGGGACATCGAGGGGCGTCGATTGGCTGGCCATTGGCATCGGCGTCAACTTGGCCGCAGCCCCGGACGCATTGGACGACACCGACTTCCCGCCGGTCAGCCTGGAAGGCGAAGGGGGCACGCCGACCTCGCCGGACGAGATGCTTGAGCTTCTGGCCTCGACCATGGCGACGGAAGAGCGGCTGTTCACCCAATTTGGCTTTTCGCGAATACGCGAGAAATGGCTGCGCCGCGCCGCTCGGCTAGGCGAACCGATCACCGCGCGCACCGGCAATGAGACCGTCACGGGCACATTCGAGACGGTGGACGAAGACGGCCAGCTTGTGCTTCGGACGCCGAAAGGGCAGGTTCGGATCGCAGCGGCAGACGTCTATTTCTGAAGGAAAACATGCTTCTTTGCATCGATACGGGCAACACGAACACCGAGTTCGCGATCTGGGACGGTGAAAGCTTCATCGGTACCTGGCGCGCCTCGACTGAGCACCAGCGCACGGCGGACCAGTACTTCGTCTGGCTATCCACTCTTATGGGCGCACAGGGCCTGAAGGATGTGACCATCGACGAAGTGGTCATCTCTTCGACCGTGCCGCGCGTCGTCTTCAACCTGCGCGTCCTTTGCGACCGCTATTTCAATTGCCGCCCGCTGGTCGTCGGCAAGCCCGAATGCCGTTTGCCCGTGCCGTACCGCGTCGACGAGGGCGTTCGCCCGGGGCCAGATCGGCTGGCCAACGCGGCAGGCGCCTTTGACCGTTACGGCGGCAACGTCGTTGTCATCGACTTCGGCACCGCGACCAACTTCGATGTCGTGGCCGACGATGGCGCCTATGTTGGCGGCGTTATTTCACCCGGCGTGAACCTTTCGCTCGAGGCGCTTGCCGCGGGCGCGGCAGCACTCCCGCACGTCGATATCTCGCAGCCCGCCAAGGTCATCGGCACCGATACGGTGGGCGCGATCCAGTCCGGGGTCTTCTGGGGCTACAGCGGATTGATCGAGGGGCTGGTGGCCCGGATCAAGGCCGAGTACGGCCACGACATGAAGACCGTGGCAACAGGCGGCCTTGCCCCGCTTTTTGCACAAGGCGACATCCGCTTCGACACCATCGACGGTGATCTGACGATGCACGGGCTGACCGTTATCAACGCGTTCAACAAGGAAAATACATGAGCAGCGAACGGCTGATTTACCTCGCCCTCGGCGGCGCGGGCGAGATCGGGATGAACACCTATGTCTACGGTTGGGGCGCGCCGGGCAAGGAACGGCTGATCCTCGCAGACGTCGGTGTGACCTTCCCGGATATGGACAGCTCGCCCGGCGTCGACATCATTTTCGCCGACATCGAATGGCTGGCTGAACGCGCCGACCGGATCGAGGGCATCTTCATCACCCACGCCCACGAGGACCACGTGGGCGCTGTCGGGCATCTTTGGGACAGGCTGAAAGCGCCAGTCTATGCGCGCGCCTTCACCGGGCATCATGCGCGCCGCAAGATCGAGGAATACGGCCACGACCCGGAAACCGTGAACATCGTGGCCCCTTGGCCCGAGCAGATTGAAGTGGGCCCGTTCAAGGTCGGCTTTGCGCCGATCAGCCATTCGATCCCCGAAAGCTCGGCGCTGATCATCGACACGCCCGGTGGTCGGATCGTCCACACAGGGGACTTCAAGCTGGACGCAACGCCGATCGTTGGAGAGCCCTTCGACGAAGCCTTCTGGGCCGACATTGGCAAGGGCGGTGTTCACGCACTCGTTTGCGACAGCACCAACGTCTTCTCGCTGAAACCGGGCCGTTCGGAAGCGACCGTGGGGCCGGAAATCGTGAAGCTCGTCGAAAACGCGCCCGGTATGGTGGTGGCCACCACGTTTGCGTCGAACGTCGCGCGGGTGAAAACGCTGGCTGAGGCCGGGGAAGCCGCCGGGCGCTCGATCTGCCTGTTGGGCCGCGCGATGCGGCGGATGATCGAAGCGTCGGTGCTGACAGGGGTGGTCACGGACTTCCCCAAAACCATCTCGCCGGAAGAGGCCGAGGACATCCCGCGCCAGAACCTGATGCTTCTGGTGACCGGCAGCCAGGGCGAGAGGCGGGCTGCCAGCGCGGCGCTGTCGCGGGGCAAGTACCTGGGGCTTGAACTGGCGGAGGGCGACACCTTCCTCTTTTCGTCCAAGACCATCCCCGGCAATGAAAAGGGCGTGATCCGCGTGATGAACGCGCTGTCCGAAAAGGGTGTCGATGTCGTCGATGACGGCACCGACATCTATCACGTTTCGGGCCACGCGAACCGGCCCGATCTGGACCGCATGCACCAACTCATTGACCCCAAGATGGTGGTCCCTATGCACGGCGAGCATCGGCACCTGCGGGAACACGCCAAACTGGCCGAATCTAACGGCGCAGCCTCTGTCGTCGCCGTCAACGGGTCGATGGTCGATCTGACGGGCGATGCACCCAAGATCGTCGAGTATATCGAGGCGGGCCGCACCTATCTTGATGGAAGCGTGCAGATCGGTGCGCTCGATGGCATCGTCCGCAATCGGCTTCGCATGGCGATGAACGGGCATGTCATCGTCTCGGTCATCATGGAGGACGACGAGCTAGTGGGCGAGCCTTGGGTCGATCTGATGGGGTTGCCCGAGACGGGATCGTCCAACGCACCCCTTCAGGATGTGCTGGAAGAGGACCTCAGCCAGTTGATTGGGCGCGCCTCGCGCACCACGCGCGCGGACGATGACGATCTGGAAGACGATATACGGAAAGCGGTTCGGAAATCGGCGGATGACGAGATCGGCAAGAAGCCGGAAGTCACCGTCGTTATCAGCCGGCTGGCATGACCGCCGTTCTGTTCGATCTGGACGGCACGCTAATCGACAGCCTGCCCAACGTGCGCGATGCGGCGAATGCGGTTCTGGCGAAGCGCGATTTACCCCCATTGCCGTCCGAGATCGTTGCCGGGTTCGTGGGCCTCGGCGAAGAGGTCTTCGTCGACCGCCTGATCGAGGCCACCGATCTTGACGCTGGCGAGCGCGACTGGGTGATGACGACGTTCATCCGTCACTACAAGGAAGAAGCAAAGAAGACCAAGCTGTTTCACGGCGTTGAAAAGGCGCTCACGGTCCTTCAGGGCGAAGGTCTGCCGCTTGGCCTTGTCACGAACAAACCACGTGGGCCGCTGGGGCCGACCCTGGAGGCTGCCGGACTGACGCGGTTCTTCGGGGCGGTCGTTGCGGGCGACGAGCTGCCCAAAAGGAAGCCCGATCCGCTGCCGATAGCCCACGCAACGAAACTGCTGGGCCAAACCCGGGCGATCTACGTCGGCGATAGCGAAACGGATGCCGCAACGGCGCTAAATGCCGGCGTCCCTTTTGTCCTTTTCACCGAAGGCATCCGTCTGACACCGGTCCACGACTTGCCGCATGAAGTGGCTTTCAGCGACTTCGGCATGCTGCCCGAAATCGTCCGGCACATGATAGACGCTTAGTCGGTCAAGCAGACTTCGCCTGTTCGAAAATATCCCGAGGGGCGCGCGCGAAGCGCGCGGGGAGCAGAGATCCCCTTACCGCGACTTGGCGAAGCCAAGGCACAAAACCTCAGCTTGCTTTGCGTTCTGCAAAGCTCATTGCAATGAAGCTTGGCATGTGATCGCCCATGCCGACGACCTTCTTGCCGTTGTCGCGACCGCCACGACGTCCGCGGCTCGGTTTTGCGGGCAGCTCTTCGGCCGCCTCGGCCGTCTCTTCCAGAACAGGTTCCGACGTCTTGCGGCTCCGGCTGCGCTTCGGTTTTTCGTCTGTTGCTTCGGCGGTCGGTTTTGCGGGGGTCTCGGCGCGCGGAATCTCCTTGTCGATCAGCTTCTCGATGGCGGCCAGGTTCTTTTCATCCACAGGGGCGGAAATCATGATCGCCTTGCCGTCGCGCCCGGCACGGCCCGTGCGTCCGATACGGTGCACGTAGTCCTCGGAATGGGACGGCACGTCATAGTTGAACACATGACTAACGCTTGGAATGTCCAGCCCGCGCGCGGCCACGTCAGAGGCCACAAGGAACCGCAATTCGCCGTCGCGGAAGGCGTCCAGTGTTTTCATTCGTTGTGACTGCTCCAGGTCGCCATGAATGGCGGCGGCGTTCAGCCCGTGTTTCTTCAGCGATTTCGAGACGATATCCACATCGACCTTGCGGTTGCAGAAGACGATAGCGTTCGTGCAGGCGTCGCCCTCGCGCTCGATCAGGGCGCGCAACATTTCGCGCTTTTCCTTGGCCGCCCGGTCGCGGCGGGACGGTTTGATCAGAACTACTTCCTGTGCGATCGTCTCGGACGCCGTGGCCTGGCGCGCAACTTCGACGCGTGCGGGGTTCGACAGGAATGTATTGGTGATCCGCTCGATCTCGGGCGCCATGGTTGCGCTGAAGAAAAGCGTCTGTCTCGTGAACGGGGTCAGCGAGAAAATGCGTTCAATATCAGGGATAAAGCCCATATCCAGCATGCGGTCGGCTTCGTCGACGACCATGATCTGAACGCCCGTCAGCAGCAGTTTCCCGCGCTCGAAGTGATCCAAGAGACGTCCGGGCGTGGCGATCAGAACATCGACGCCCCGGTCGATCAGCGCGTCCTGCTCCTTGAAGCTGACACCGCCGATCAGAAGCGCCTTGGTCAGCTTCACATTCTGCGCGTAGGTGTCGAAATTCTCGGCCACCTGCGCGGCCAATTCGCGTGTCGGGCAGAGCACCAGGCTTCGCGGCATGCGCGCCCGTGCGCGGCCGCGTGCCAGCATCGAGATCATTGGCAGCGTGAAGCTGGCGGTTTTGCCGGTGCCCGTCTGGGCGATGCCCAGAACGTCACGGCCTTCAAGCGCCGGGGGAATGGCACCTGCTTGAATGGGGGTTGGTGTTTCGTAACCAGCGGCCTCGACGGCCTTCAAAACTTTTGGCGATAACGCCAGATCAGCAAACTTCGTCATATCGGTCCATTTTATGTACGGACCAATTTGCGGCCCGTCGGCTGTGCAGAGGGGGTCCGGATGACCACAGACTTATCCACAAGTCTTCTGCAATTGCTTTGTCATTTATGACATAGCGCCTGCGGCGTCAATGTCGCCCAAGAAAACTTGAACGATTTCAGCAGTTTTCAACCAATGTGTCGTATCTGGAAACAGATTGTTGCGCGGCGCGCCTGCGGTCCGTGGAAACGGCGCCGGCCTAAACCTGCATTTCCTTGGTCGCCGAGAGCGTCAATTCGGGATGATCGCGCTCGATCCGGTCGATGTCCCATTGGAGCCGCGTCAGATAAACCACGTCTCCGTCGTTGTCGTGCGCGATATGGCCCTTGTTTGCGTTGACGAAGGCTTCCAACTTGTCCTTCGGCCCGGTGACCCACCTTGCAGAGGTGAACTGCGTCGGCTCGAAGCGGACGGGCAGCCCGTATTCCATCTCGATCCGGCTGGCGAGCACTTCGAACTGTAGCTGCCCAACCACGCCAACGATGAAGCCAGAGCCAATCGTCGGCTTGAAGACCTTGGCGGCCCCTTCTTCGGCAAACTGCATCAGAGCCTTGTCCAGGTGCTTGGCTTTCAATGGGTCGGCAGCCCGCACACCTTGCAGGAGTTCCGGCGCAAAGCTGGGAATGCCGGTCACGCGCAGCGCTTCACCTTCGGTCAGAGTATCGCCGATGCGTAATTGCCCGTGGTTGGGGATGCCGATGATGTCTCCCGCCCAGGCTTCCTCGGCCAGTTCACGGTCAGACGCCAGGAAAAGCACCGGATTCGAGATCGCCATCGCCTTTTTCGAGCGGACATGATGCAATTTCATGCCGCGCTTGAAATGACCCGACGCCAGGCGGACAAACGCCACGCGGTCGCGGTGCTTTGGGTCCATGTTGGCCTGCACCTTGAAGACGAAGCCCGCCACCGTTTTTTCATCCGGACTGATCTGCCGGGGTTCGGCCGACTGCGGCTGGGGTAGGGGGCCGAAATCACCGATCCCGTCCATCAGGTCCTTCACACCGAACGAATTGATGGCACTGCCAAACCAGATCGGCGTCAAAGTCCCGTCAAGAAACGCCTGCGTATCGAAACGCGGCAGCAATTCGCGGGCCATTTCGACCTCTTCGCGAAGCTGTTCCAGCAGCGCCTCTGGCACGTGTTCGGCCAGTTTGGGGTCGTCTAACCCGTCGATCTTGATCGATTCCGCTACCTTATTGCGGTCGGCGCGTTCCATCAGCTCCAGCCGGTCGTTCAGCATATCGTACGAGCCAAGGAAGTCGCGGCCCATGCCGATGGGCCAAGAGGCCGGTGTGACGTCGATCGCAAGGTTTTCTTGGATTTCATCAATAATTTCGAAGGTTTCCCGACTTTCACGATCCATTTTGTTGCAAAAGGTCAAGATCGGAAGGTCGCGCAGGCGGCAGACTTCAAAGAGTTTCTGCGTCTGGCTTTCGACGCCCTTGGCACCGTCGATCACCATAATCGCCGCGTCGACGGCGGTCAGTGTGCGATAGGTATCTTCCGAGAAATCGCTATGGCCCGGCGTATCTACCAAATTGAAGCGAAAATCCCTGTAATCAAAGGACATGGCAGATGCGCTGACCGAAATACCGCGGTCTTTTTCCATCTGCATGAAGTCCGAACGTGTCCGCCGCGCCTCGCCTTTGGCGCGGACCTGACCGGCCATCTGGATGGCACCGCCATAGAGCAGAAACTTTTCCGTCAGTGTTGTTTTTCCGGCGTCTGGGTGACTGATGATGGCAAAAGTGCGACGGCGGGCAATTTCCTTTGGTAAGGAAATTGCGTTGGATTTACGATCAAGCACGGCGTCATGCGACCTTTTTTGGAAACAATCGGGTTCGGCGGTGGGTACTGGTCGTTAACCCCGAGCGCAACATAATAAAGAAAAACAAAGGCTGTGGCTGGCGGAATTGTAAACGTTATGTTAATTCAAGGGCGCTGCATGGTGCAGCGTGTTAGTGAGTGGGGAGCAATGACTACTCTAAAAACCCTGGCGACCGCCGCAGCCTTCGTTGTTGGCTCGGTTGTCGCTGCTTCGGCAGCAACATTCAACTTCGCAGGCTCGGGCGGCTACGGTTCTTCGTTTTCGTTCAGCGATAGCGGCGTGAATGTTGATGTCACCGCTACTACCTATCAAGACAACGGCGCGGTTACTGGTAACTTTGCCTATGTCGGCCAGTGGGGCAGCGGTCTGGGTGTCTACTCTCACAGTGGCGACAGCCACCAGGTCGATGGCGCGAACCGGAATGACCTTCTGCAATTCGTCTTTGACCAGACTGTCCGCATTGTGTCGGTGACATTCAGCTACGTTGATTGGAACGACGACTTCACCTTGCATCTCGACAATTCCTACGTCGGTTCTGCCGATATTCCGAATTCGGGAACGTACACGTTCCAGAGTTCTTGGATTGGCACGTCGTTCGGCATCGGTGCTTATGGCTACCACGACAACTTCAAGGTGCTCGGCATGACCGTTGCACCTTCGGCAGTTCCGTTGCCTGCTTCGGCTCTGCTGCTTGGCGCTGGCCTTCTGGGCTTTGCCGGGCTGCGTCGCCGCAAGTCGTAACAACGTCAGTGAGGCCATTTCGGCCTAACAACTAAGAAACGGAAACGCGCGGCATTCGTCGGGCGTTTCTTTTTTTTGTCCCGCGTGACCAAGGGCTCGCCCTTGACGATACGACGGGAACCTGAGATGTATGGAACATAACAAGAACAAAGATCGGGCAGCGCGTTCTGCAATTTTCCAGGGAGAACCCCAATGAATACTCAGGAAATCGCCACCCGCCTTCATCAGCACTGCCAAAACCATACCGAGGCCGAGGGGCTGAAAGAGCTTTACGCCCCCGATGCCATGTCCATCGAACCAATGGCCCCTGAAGGAATGGACCCGGTATCGAAAGGCGTCGAGGCTATTCAAGCCAAGCACGACTGGTGGAATGGCGCCTTCGAAGTGCACGAAGTCAACATGGAAGGCCCTTTCATCAACGGTGACCGCTTCACGATGATCTTCGATATGGATTGCACCGAGAAATCCAGTGGCAACCGCTGGCAAGGCAAAGAGGTGGCACTTTACGAGGTCGAGAACGGCAAGATCGCCCGCGAGACATTCATGATGATGCCGATGCCTGGCTAGGCGCTTCGAATGAAGTCGGCCAGGGTCTGGTATTCGATCGCATGTCCCTGGCCGCCGAAACTCGTGCCTGCCTGCCGATCCCAATAGGCCGCGTTGTGCGTATCCCCTTCGATCCGGTGGCAGAACGCGTGGATGGCATCGAAGACGTGGTCTCCTTCGTGCGCCTGCGCAATCTCATGTGCGCGTTCCCAATGTGCGTTCGGCTCGAAGCCGCTCTCTTTCAGGGCGGCAAGGGCCGTGTCTGCGTCTGAACGCTCTGGCATCCGGGTCATCCTTGGTGGTAACCGATGAATGTTTATCAGGGAGGAGCATCATGGATCTGGGCATCAAAGGCAAACGCGCACTGGTCTGCGCCTCATCGAAAGGTTTGGGGCGCGGGTGCGCCGAGGCGCTGGCCGAGGCCGGCGTCAATCTGATCATGAACGCTCGGGGTGCCGAGGCGCTGGCAGAAACCGCGGACGCCATTCGCGCGGCGCACGGCGTCGAGGTGACAGAAGTCGCGGCCGACGTGACGACGGAAAATGGTCGCGCTGCCGTGCTGGAGGCCGCAGGCGATCTGGACATTCTGGTCAACAATGCAGGCGGGCCGCCGCCGGGGATGTGGACCGACTGGGACCGCGACGATTTCATTGCCGCGCTGGATGCCAATATGCTGACGCCAATTGCGCTGATGAAGGCCGTTTTGCCTGGCATGATGGAACGCGGCTGGGGCCGGGTGGTCAACATCACGTCGCAATCCGTGAAGTCACCGATCCCGGTCTTGGGCTTGTCAAATTCGGCGCGCGCCGGGCTGACAGGCTATGTTGCCGGAACCTCGCGCCAGGTCGCGCCGTCGGGGGTGACGATCAACAACCTGCTTCCCGGTATCCACGCCACCGATCGCGCAGTATCGCTGGACAGCGGTGTGTCGCAAGCCCAAGGCATTTCCATCGACGAAGCGCGGGCGGCACGCGAAGCGACCATTCCGGCGCGGCGCTATGGCACGCCCGAGGAGTTCGGCCAGACCTGCGCATTCCTCTGCTCGCAACACGCCGGTTTCATTGTTGGTCAGAACATTTTGCTGGATGGCGGCGCGGTGAATACCACGCTCTGATCCGCTTGCAGACATGCCGGTCGATTGGTATGCCGCCTTGGTTTCCGAGCTAATCGGTCAGGATTGAGAGGCGGCGCGGGTTTGAGCGTATCTGACGAAGGACTGACAGTCACCAACTTGACGCGCCGCGTCGGCGGCCGGGATTTGGTCTCGGGCGTATCTTTGCGCGTGCTTCCTGGGCAAGTGACCTGCCTTCTGGGGCCTTCGGGCTGCGGGAAATCGACGACGCTGCGCATGATTGCAGGCGTCGAGCGTCAGCAGGCCGGCAGTGTCATGCTGGACGGCAAGGTGCTGTCGGACGACAGCATTCACCTGCCGCCCGAACGGCGCGCCATTGGGCTGATCTTTCAGGACTTCGCCCTGTTCCCCCATATGACGGTGGCCCAGAACGTCGGGTTCGGCCTGAGTGGCAGCAAGGCCAGCCAGGCCAGCCGTATCGACGAGATACTGGAGCGCGTGCACCTTTCCGGGTATGAAAAAGCGCTTCCGCATGAATTGTCGGGCGGCGAACAGCAACGCGTGGCACTGGCCCGTGCCATTGCGCCCAAGCCCCGTGTGATGTTGATGGACGAGCCGTTTTCCGGGCTCGACAACCGGTTGCGCGACGGCATCCGTGACGAAACGCTGGACATCCTGAAGGACGAGGGCACTGCCGTCGTGTTGGTCACGCACGAGCCGGAAGAGGCGATGCGCATGGCCGATGAAATCGCGCTTATGCGGGAAGGAAAGATCATCCAGCAAGGTGCGCCCTACAACGTCTATAATGCGCCCGTAGATCGACTCGCCGCTGCTTTTTTCAGTGATATCAATGTGATCCGGGGCACGGTTCAAGGCGCACTGACGGAAACGCCCTTCGGGCAGTTCCTGGTCCCCGGCGTGCCGGACGGGACAGAGGTTGAGATCGTCATTCGTCCGCAGCACTTGCGGATCGACTTTGACCGCGGTGGGCGCGGCCCGGACCCGACGCCCGAAGACGGCGTTCCGGCGCGCGGTGTCGTCACTCGGGCGCGTTTCATGGGCAACGAAAGCCTGATCGAGTTCCGCATGGACTATGACGGGTCCGTGCTGAAGGCCAGCGTGCCCTCGGTCTTCCTGCCGAAGCCCGGAACACCGCTTTGGCTGATGTTCCGGCGCGGTCGCTGCCTTGTGCTTCCCGTGAACCGAGCGTGAGAGGGCGTTGCAAGCGCCCGCAACGGATGGCTAGGCTCAAGGGCGTGATTTAGCACCCTTTTTGAGCCATGGCTTTTCAGAACCAGACAATTTCGCCTTGGGCACTGGCCATCATGGCCATTCCGTTGCTGGTCCTGACGGGCACCGAGCTTATCCTTGGGTTCTGGGGGGACAGCGGCGTCTCGGTGCCGACAG
>JAAUYH010036447.1_pt1 | contig 26890 bp, 31 predicted proteins | sample 7278061 | NCBI WGS metagenome assembly JAAUYH01 (sample SAMN14350203, study PRJNA611818) | marine sediment metagenome | isolation source: surface marine sediment (0.6m) | place: French Polynesia: Moorea | collected 2018-08
ACATCAACCTGATCTGGTTCGCGTTTCTCGTAGCGGTGAACTTGCAGACTGCATGGCTGTCGCCGCCAGTTGCGCTTTCCGCATACTTCCTGAAGGGTGTGGTGCCAGAGTGGGATCTGAAGGATATCTATCTCGGCATGATGCAGTTCATGGTCATTCAGGTTATTGGTCTGATGTTTATCTTCCTTGTGCCTGGTATCGCACTTTGGTTGCCTGACTACCTGTCAGGAAGCCCGAACCTGCTTGGCTTCTTCGAGTACACAATGTTCGAGAACCCTCCTCAGTAGATCATGCAGTTGGCCGCTAAAGGCCAACTAAACACGGACTAAAGATATTCTCCCTTGTCGTTACGCAGCAAAAGGCGTAGCTCCAAGGGAGATATTTTTATCAAGGAGCGCGTGCGTATCATGGCAATTACCTACTACAAAAAGGCCGAAAAAACTCCTGCGACCGGTGAAGACGAAACTCGGAAAATTGTCTCTAACATGCTTGCTGAGATCGAAGCAGGTGGCGAGGAAGTAGCAAAGGCCTACGGCGAAAAGCTCGATAATTTTACCGGAAACATTGTCGTCACTGATGAAGAGATCGAAGAGGCCGGCAAGAAGGTAAATCAAAAACTCAAAGACGACATTCAATTTGCCTATGATCGCGTGCGTAAGTTTGCAGAAGCACAGCGCGCTTCCATTCAGGAGTTTGAAACCGAACTCTCACCGGGTCTATGGGCAGGTCAAAAACTTATCCCCATGGTCACCGCAGGTTGCTATGTTCCCGGTGGTCGCTACGCGCACGTCGCATCCGCAATCATGTCGGTGGGCACAGCCAAAGTGGCAGGCGTGGAAAACGTGGTCGCATGCTCCGCTCCAAAACCAGGCGAAGGTATTAATCCCGCCATTCTCTATACAATGAACCTGTGTGGAGCAGATCACATACTGGCTCTGGGCGGAGTTCAGGGCATAGCCGCGATGACGTTCGGCTTGTTCACCGGCAAAAAAGCAAACTTCCTCGCAGGCCCGGGCAACCGCTTTGTAGCTGAAGCAAAACGCATGCTCTATGGCCGCGTTGGCATTGATATGTTTGCGGGGCCAACTGAAATCGGCATCATTGCCGATGAAACGGCAGATCCGCAGATCGTTGCGGAAGACCTGGTCTCTCAGGCAGAACACGGCTTTGATTCACCAGCTTGGCTTTTCACTGATTCAAAAGAACTGGCAGATGCCGTTTCAGGCAAAATGGAAGGCTTGATCAACGCGCTACCAGACACAGCTCGCGAGGCAGCGACTGCCTCATGGCGCGACTATGGCGAGATCATTCTATGCGATACCCGTGAGGAACTCTGCGAAGTGTCAGATGAATATGCTTCTGAACATTTGGAAATCCATACATCGCAGGACAAGTGGTTCACAGACAATCTCAAATGCTATGGTTCATTATTTATAGGTGAAGAAACGACTGTCACCTATGGCGACAAGTGCTCCGGCACCAACCACATCCTGCCAACAAAGGGTGCCGCCCACTATACAGGTGGTCTTTCCGTGCACAAATTCATGAAAGTTGTTACAACACAACGCATGACGCGCGAGGCAAACCGTGAAGTTGGACAAGCAGCAGCACGAATTTCCCGGCTTGAAGGCATGGAAGGTCATGCCCGCGCTGGGGATGCGCGTCTTCGCAAATATTTTGAAGGCGAAAACTTCGATCTTGGAATTGATGGATGAGTGCAAACCTGTTTGATCTTACCGGAAAAACCGCCCTTGTTACGGGTGGTGGAACAGGAATTGGTCAAGCAATCGCGCACGCGCTCTCAGACGCCGGCGCCTATCTTATTGTTATTGGGCGCCGTGAAGACAAACTCAAAGAGACTTTGGAAGGCCGCAACGGTCTTCCAATCTCGGTCGATTTGATGGGCGACGGCCCGCTCACAACCATCAAGGAAAGCTGTCAGAGCCATGGAACCTTTCCAGACATTATCGTCAACGCAGCAGGTTTAAACCCTCGAAAACACGCAGATGAAGTAAGCCCTGAAGTTTGGGACAAAACGATCCACATTAATTTGTCCGTCCCGTTCTTCTTGGCTCAAACATTTGTGCCGTATATGAAAAAGAAGAATTGGGGCCGCATCATAAACATCGCATCCCTGCAATCCCAACGCGCTTTCACGAACGGCATTGCTTATGGAGCATCCAAAGGTGGTGTTACTCAAATGACCCGCGCAATGGCTGAAGCTTGGTCCAAAGATGGCATTACAGCCAATGCGATTGCGCCAGGCTTTTTCCCCACAGAATTGACAGCCGCTGTTTTTGACGACAGCGAATTGGCAAACCATCATGCTTCGATGACCTGCATTGGCCGGAATGGCGAGTTATCTGACCTTATCGGTCCGGCCGTTTTTCTGGCTTCTGATGCTTCAAAGTATGTGACTGGGCAAATGTTGGCAGTCGATGGAGGATACACCGCAAAATGAAGGCACTTGTTTACACAGGAACAATGCAGACTGAATTTCGTGACGAGGCATCTCCGGTTGCAGGAGATGGGGAAGTCATTGTCGACCTTTCCCATTGCGGAATTTGCGGCTCAGACATGCATGCCTGGCACGGTCATGATGCGCGGCGTATACCACCACTTATTTTAGGTCACGAAGCTGTGGGCGTTGCCCGCTCAGGCAAGTTCGCAAATAAACGCGTGGCGTTGAACCCCCTTATGACTGATCCGACTTGCGAATTCAGCCTGGCGGGAAAAGAGCACCTCAGCCCTACCCGCGAACTGATTGGCATGCGGGTACCTGGAGCCTTTGCTCAAGCGGTTGCCATCCGCGAACAAAATTTGTTCGCGATTCCGGACCATCTGTCTTTTGATGAAGCAGCGTTGGCAGAACCCCTGGCAGTATGCGTTCATGCCGCAAAACTTGGCATCGCCAGGACCGGTACGGAGAAGGTTTCCGCTATTGTTTTGGGCGGTGGAGCGATTGGACTGCTCACGGCGCTGGTATTGAATCAATATGGCATCAAAAACGTACAAATCGCTGAAACCAATGAACTTCGCCGTAAAATGCTGGCAGATGTGACTGCCGCAAAACCATATAATCCAATCGACACCACACCATCTGCGCAAGTTGACCTGGTTTTGGATTGCGTGGGCTCTGGAATGACACGAAAAGCTTCCTGCGAAATCGTGAAACCGGGGGGAACGATAATTCATGTTGGATTGCAGGACAGCGGAGAAGGCATAGATACCCGTCATATTACGTTGCAAGAAATCGGATTTATCGGGGCCTACTGCTACACCAATGCTGATTTTCAGGAAGCCCTTGATTTATTGGCGTCAGGGCACATCTCACGGCAAGGTTGGTCGGAAATCCGACCTCTGAGCGAAGGTGGCAGCGGCTTTGAAGACATACACAATGGAAAAGCCGTTCCGAAGATTATTTTGGAAATTTGATGACAACAACCGACACCACAGGCCTAACACAGCTTGGCAGCGAAACAAAGCTTCCAAATTCGCCTGAAGAAGCTGAACTGGAACGTGTGCCAAACTCACAAAGTGACACCAATTTTCTGGTTCGCTTTACTGCTCCAGAGTTTACATCGCTTTGCCCCATGACCGGACAACCGGATTTTGCTCATCTGGTGATCGATTATGTTCCGGACCAGTGGATGGTTGAATCCAAGTCTCTCAAGCTGTTTTTGGGATCGTTCCGCAACCACGGCGCTTTTCATGAGGATTGCACTGTTGGAATTGGCCGGAGACTTGTTGAATTCCTTGAACCACGCTGGCTCCGCATCGGTGGATATTGGTATCCGCGCGGCGGAATACCCATAGATGTGTTCTGGCAATCCGGCCCCCCTCTCCCTGACGTTTGGTTACCGGATCAGGGTGTTCCAACCTACCGTGGACGCGGATAAATCTTCTATGGACAATTCATTCGACTCCAACTAAAAGCGCCTTTGAATTAAGTTGTTTGCTGCAAAGCGCAGCGTGTAAATTTTAGCGTCGCTCTACCGAACTCCCATCGGAATAACGCTGAAATCTAAGAGAAAAGGGCAATATCGTGTCAACGTTTGATAAAGTAGCGGATATCATCTCCGAGACCAGCGAAATTCCGCGCGAAGAAATTACACCTGAAAGCCACACAATTGATGATCTTGGCATCGACAGCCTGGATTTCCTCGATATTGTTTTTGCTATCGACAAGGAATTCGGCATCAAGATTCCACTCGAAAGCTGGACTCAGGAAGTCAATGACGGCAAAGCTTCCACGGAAGAATACTTCGTAATGAAGAACCTCTGTGGCAAGATTGACGAGCTGGTTGCAGCCAAGGCCTGATTGCCTTAAAAGATTTGATGATCAAAGACCCCCGTCTTCGGGGGTTTTTGCGTATGTGGAACAAGAACTAAAATGGGGTGCGCATGCAACTTGAATATTTCCAGATGATCGACAAAATTCCAAATGTCGATCTTGAGGCTAAAGTCCTCAACGCAACCTCCATTGTTCCAGATGCCAGCCCGGTCTTTGAAGGCCATTTTCCGGGCCATCCACTGGTTCCGGGTGTGTTGATGATCGAAACCATGGCGCAGGCCTCTGGTATTCTGATCATGCATACGATCGATTTCACAAAAATTCCGCTACTCGCCGGTGTAAAGGAAGGCAAGTTGCGCAATTTCGTCGGCCCAAAGACCGAGCTCGAGATCAAGGCGGAAATCGAACACGAAGGTTCGGGCTTCGCAGTGACCAAGGCCGAAATCAAATCCGATGGAAAGCGTATTGCAAATGCGCAACTCACGTTCACAATCATGCCGTTTCCCTCTCCAGACCTGCAAGAAACCATTAAGGGGCAGGTTGCGGAGATGAAGCGGAATGACTAATTTCTAACCAAATACAATTAACGCGTCTGGATTCTTTGCGCATGTCATCCGACCAAAAAGAAGTTTTGATTACCGGTATCGGCTTTGTCTCTTGTTTCGGCGAGGGAGCAGACCATAACTGGCAAATATTGGGTGGTGCAACCGCTCCCGAACCTGTCATCAATATGGAAACTGTTGCACCCTATGGTGTTCATCCATTGCCTGAGATGGATTGGGCCTTGCAAATTCCGCGCAAAGACCAGCGACAGATGGAAAATTGGCAACGGTTGGGAACCTATGCAGCCGGTCTTGCTCTGGATGACGCGGGCATCAAGGAAAACGAAGAACTTATCTCTTCTATGGACCTTGTAGTGGCGGCCGGTGGCGGGGAACGCGATGTTGAAACGGATGAGGCAATCCTGAAGGATGCACTTGCCAGTAATGACCGCGAACAACTGATCCTGGATCGCTTGCGCACCGATTTACGCCCTACCCTGTTTCTGGCTCAGCTTTCAAACCTGCTGGCCGGCAACATCTCAATCGTTCACAAAGTTACCGGCTCCTCCAGAACCTATATGGGTGAGGAAACTGCTGGCGTTACAGTTATTCAAAATGCTGTTTCACGCATCGCCTCCGGTCAGAGCAGCCATATGTTGGTTGGAGGATCGTACAATGCTGACCGTCCTGACGCCCTGCTTCCTCATGCTTTGAACCACTATCTCTACACAGGTGGTACCGAAGGTGTTCACGGCCGTCAGGCGAATGGTGGTGGCATGCGAATGGGCAGTGTCGGCGCTTTTCTGGTTCTTGAAGAAGCTGAACATGCAAAAGCGCGCGGCGCCAAGTCGTATGCGAAACTAGATGGCGTGAGTTCAGACCTCGGCAAACGTGACGGCGAAAAGGGTCAGGAACGGCTGGAAGGAATGTTCGACAAGCTTGGTGGCACACCGGATGCTGTAATGTCTGGCGCAACCGGTGTCAGCGAAGCAACTGCTTATGAAATGGACTTTCTGGCTTCCAAACTTGGCGGCGATGTACCTGTTAGAGCATTTCAGACCATGATTGGTCAACCGCTGGAGGCGACCTTCCCTGCCGGTGTAGCGCTCGCGGCTCTGGCTTTGAAAAACAACGGATTTTACGCGCCGTTTGAGGCACAGGAAAAGCCCGCTACAAGCGAAGTATCGTCAATCATGGTGACATCAATTGGTCACCATTGTGGGGAAGGCTTTGCCCTGCTGAGCAAGTCCTGAACCCGGCACCCAAGGAGATTGAGATGACCAAATTTACCGATCACAAAGGTCGCCCGATTGTTGTGGTGACAGGGCTTGGAGCCGTAACGTCTTTAGGGCGTGGAGTTGACGAAAACTGGTTGGCACTGTGCGCAGGCAAGTCTGGCATTCACTCGGTAAAGCGGTTTTCGACTGAAGGCTTGAACACGCGCATCGCCGGAACTGTGGACTTTATGGATCCGGAAGAGATCTCAGCGCCCGGTATTTCATACGCGATGGCAGATGCGACAACGGGCGAGGCTCTGGAAGATTCAGGCTTTGGTACAAATGGCTTCCCCGGGCCTCTTTTCTTTGCAGCCCCCCCTGTTGAATTGGAATGGCAGCACCGGTTTGATCTTTTGTCCAGAACCGAGGATGGCGAAATTGGCTATGAACGGATGCTTGCTTCGGCTCGCGAGCACAAGCAGGAGAAAATGCACAGCCTCATTCAGTTAGGCACAATCGCATTCCGACTGGCTGAGAAGTATGAAACCCAGGGCCTTCCGATTTCATTGTCTACCGCTTGTGCCTCAGGTGCTACCGCGCTGCAGCAGGGCATTGAAGCAATTCGGCGCGGTGATACAGAGGCCGCTCTATGCGTAGCCTCAGATGGCTCTGTTACAGCAGAGGGATTGATCCGCTTTGGACTGCTTTCAGCATTGACCACAAACAATCAGGACGAGCCAGAAAAAGCATCCCGTCCGTTTTCAAAAGACCGCAGCGGTTTTGTGATGTCGGAAGGATCTGCGGCATTGGTACTCGAAACGCTGGAACATGCAACAAACCGAGGTGCCAAAATATATGGAACCATCCGTGGTGTGGGTGAGAAAGCGGATAGTTTCCACCGGACGCGCTCCAGCCCGGATGGCGCACCGGTCATCACGGCGATTTCTGCAGCGATTGAAGATGCGGGCATCGGCCCAAATGAAGTCGATTACATTAATGCCCATGGCACATCGACGCCTGAAAACGACCGCATGGAATACAACTCCTTACACGCTGTATTTGGTGACAAAATTCACAGCACGCCCATTTCCTCCAACAAATCGATGATCGGCCATACGCTGACAGCGGCGGGCGCCATTGAAGCCGTATTCTCTTTCAAAACGATGGAAGAAGGTGTGATCCCGCCAACCATCAATTACGAGACGCCGGATCCCGACATTCCGCTGGATGTCGTACCAAACCAGAGCCGTAAAGCAGATGTCGCAAACATCCTGTCAAATTCGTTTGGATTTGGCGGGCAAAATGCATGTCTTGTATTCGGGCGCGAAGTAGCCTAACCACTGCTCAAACAAAACAAACGATTATGATTGGAGCGAGCTTTGCGCGCACTTCAACTTGTTTCCGAACGTGAAGTAAAAATCACGGATGTACCGCCACCACCACCGCCAGGTGAAGGCGAAGTCCAATTCAAAACAAAGGTTGTTGCCCTGAACCACATCGACGTATGGGGCTGGCGCGGTATGGCCTTTGCCAAGCGCAACCTGCCAATGACTGTTGGTGCTGAAGCATCGGGTGAAATCACCGCAATCGGCCCGGGTGTGACCGGATTTAAAACCGGCGATCTCGTCTCAATTTACGGCGCAAAGAATGGTGGCGAATGCAAAGCATGGCGTGAAGGCAGGGAAAACCTTGCTGAAAACCCATTGGGCGTTCATGGTTTCCATCTTGACGGCTATGCGCAGGAACTTTCCAACATGCCGGCCCGAAACCTCGTGAAAGCGCCTTTTGGCGTTGATGAAGTGGGGGCGGCATTGGCACCGGTTACGTTCGGCACGGTCGAACACATGTTCTTCGACAATGCCAAGCTTGAACCGGGCGAAACCGTTCTCATTCATGCAGGCGGTTCTGGGATTGGTTCTGCTGCTATTCAGCTTGCCAAAAAAATTGGTTGTACCGTCATCACTACTGTTGGTTCTGACGAAAAGATTGAAAAATGCCACGAACTCGGCGCTGATCACGTCATCAATTACCGAAAAGACCGGTTTGAAGGTGCTGTTCGAAAAATCACCAAGAAAAAAGGCGTCGACGTTGTTTTTGAGCATGTCGGCAAGGATACTTGGGCTGGCTCGATGCTGAGCATGAAACCGGGCGGACGTTTGGTGACATGTGGTTCCACCAGCGGCGTCTCGGCTGAGACAAACCTTATGATGCTGTTCCAGCGGCAACTGCGTTTGATTGGGTCATTTGGATGCAGGATGGAAAACATGGTCAACGCCATGGACAAAATGGCACGTGGGATTGTGCATCCGGTTGTAGACTCTGAAATCGAGTTTGGTGATCTTCAAACTGCCCTTGAACGCATGGAAAGCCGCAAGGTTTTCGGAAAAATCATTATGCGGGTGAATGACTGACGTTATCATCCGAAAGCTGGTAATTGCCCTGCGCAATGCTCGTGACTGGGTCATTGCGCAGGTTTTTTTTGCATTTCTGGCAATTTTGAAGCTCTTTCCGGCAGATGGTGCAATTTGGTTTGTATCAGAAGCCGCGCGCGGCTTGGGCATGCTATATCCCCGCACCAAGCTCGCTCGGGCAAATCTCAAACTGGCTTTTCCCGAAAAACCTGACGAAGAAATCGAAAGCATTTTGAAAGAGATGTGGGCAAACCTTGGTCGCATCGCAGCAGAATACGTTTATCTCGACAAGATTTTTGACATCAACGAAACAAACCCCGAACTGGGGCGTGTGGAAGTTGTTGGTGTCGAACACTTTGAAAGCATCAAGGAACATGATGGGCCGGTAATCTGTTTCACGGGTCACACCGGCAATTGGGAATTGTTGCCAATCGCCTCAGCTGCCTATGGCCTGAACATCACAGCGCTTTTCAGACCACCCAACAACAAATACATTGCGGAACGCGTTCTGGCTGCACGAACAACCAATATGGGGCATCTGGTTCCGTCCAAGGTCGGAGCCAGTTGGTCATTGGCAAATGTTTTGGAAGATAGCGGCACGGTGGGCATGTTGGTTGATCAATTCTTTGTCCGTGGCGTCGAGGTTGAATTCTTTGGAGAAAAAACGCTTTCCAGCCCACTTCTTGCCAAGCTGGTTCGTCAATTCAACTGCCCGGTTTTCCCCGCTCGTTGCATTCGCCTGCCCAACAATCGTTTTCGCATCGAAATTGAGGCAGAAGTAGCCCATCACTACGATAAGAACGGCAATTTGGATATGAAACGCCTGACGCAGGACGTGAGCGACCGAGTTGAAAACTGGGTTCGTGAATATCCCGAACAATGGCTTTGGCTTCACAAACGATGGCGTCCATACGAGAGCGGCGAAGCCCGAAAGGCTCGCATCAGAGCCGCCAAGGCAAAAATGAAAGAAAAATGAAAAAGCGGGGCTTTCCCCGCTTTCCAATTTGGTTTTCTAAGTCAGGTTAATGACGGACACGAACACGCATGTTCCTCAAGCCTGCGCGTTGGGTCATGTTAAACAACACGCGGGCATTTTCCGGATGCAACCTGATACATCCCGCTGACGCCGGACGCCCCAAGCGTTTGATCTGGTTCGTACCATGAATCGCAAAATTGCCGCTGTAGAATATTGAATACGGCATTGGTGCATTATTATACCGGCTGGACTTGTGGTTCTTTGAAAGCCATTTTGCCCGCCACTGCCCTGTCGGCGTTACTTTGCCCCTGCGTGCAGTAGAAACCGGCCAGACATATTTCAAGCGACCGTTTTTATATACTTTCATCTTCTGCTGCGAAATATCTACATGAGCTTCAATGAGTGCTGCTTGTGCTACGGTAGTAAACAAGGAACCTGCAATAGAAAACATCAATGCAAAATACAGTGAACGCATTACTAATCTCCATATTTGTATGTTTTTTTGCCCCTGTCATTTTCCAATACCATAAAATCCGTAATTTTTCCATAACAGGCATTGCAAGACGCTATGGTTGCACGTTCGGGCTTGTTTGTAGTACTCGCCTCGGTTACTCATAATTCCTTGCTAATGAGACTTGGAGCATCTTTGTGAGCGTAAATACCAGAGTGAAAGCACTCACCCCGCCGGACATTCAGGCAATGAAGTCAGACACCCCAATTGTATGCCTGACCGCGTATACCACGCCTGTGGCACGCATGATTGATGAGCATACCGATCTTGTGCTCGTGGGTGACAGCGTGGGCATGGTGATGCACGGCATGCCGAATACACTGGGTGTGTCTATGGACATGATGGTCATGCATGGCAAAGCGGTACGGCGCGGTCTGCAGCGGCCGCTGCTGGTCATGGACATGCCGTTTGGCTCATATGAACAAAGCCCCGAACAGGCATTCGAGAATGCTGCCCGCTTCATGAAAGAAACCGAGTGCGGTGCGGTCAAACTGGAGGGCGGACAGGAAATGGCTGAAACAATCCGTTTTCTATGCAATCGCGGCATTCCGGTCATGGCGCATGTCGGGCTTACACCCCAAGCTGTGAATGTGTTTGGTGGCTACAAGACACAGGGTAAGGGAAACGACGAAGCACGCATTATTGACGATGCGATTGCAGTGCAGGAAGCAGGTGCTTTCTCGGTCGTTTGTGAAAAAATGCCGGACCCATTGGCACGCAAGATCACCAAGAAGCTGGAAATTCCAACCATCGGCATCGGTGCATCGGTTTATTGTGACGGCCAGATTCTCGTGATTGACGACATGTTGGGAATGTTCACTGACTTTAAGCCGAAATTTGTAAAGCGTTTTGCCGATCTTGGCACCAAAGTAAACGAAATGGCGGCTGAATATGCCAATGAAGTGAGAAACCGCAAATTCCCGGCGCCAGAACATGTTTACGATTACGCCGGCGAAGAATAGTTCTCGGAAATGACCATCGAGGTAGTTCGTACAATCAGCGACATTAGAAAAAGTGTCGAAGCTGCAAGAACTCAGGGGAAACAAACCTGCGTGGTGCCTACTATGGGAGGACTTCACGACGGTCATCTTTCACTGGTTAAGAAAGCAAGTGAGGTTGCAGACTTTGTAGTGGTAACGCTTTTCGTAAATCCAACCCAGTTCAACAACCCGGATGATTTCGAGAATTATCCCGGCGATGAAGCCGCAGATCTCGCAGCGCTTTCACAGACCAAAACAAACATGGTTTTCGCCCCTTCACCGGCAGAGATGTATCCCCAAGGATTCTCAACTTCTGTAACTGTAGAAGCAGCTGGCAACATTTTGTGTGACGCGCACCGTCCCGGGCATTTTGATGGTGTAGCAACAATCGTCACCAAACTGTTTTTGCAAACCGGAACCGACTTTGCCTGTTTTGGCGAGAAGGATTTTCAACAGCTGTTCATAATCCAGCGTCTCGTCGAAGACCTCAATATCCCAATCAAAATCGTCCCGGTAGAGACAGTCCGAGAAACAGATGGATTGGCATTGTCCTCCAGAAACGCTCGCCTTACAAAAACGGAACGCGATATCGCGCCGAAACTAAATCAAGAAATGCGGACAACTACAGAAGCTGTCAGACAGGGCACAGCTCCCGCGATTGCGTGCGAGGAAGCGAAAGAGCGGCTCCAGGCTTCAGACGATTTCAAGGTTGAATATCTTGAACTACGCTCAGAAAAGACGCTGGAACTCGTCGAAACATTGGACCAGCCCGCACGGTTGTTTGCGGCGGCGTGGCTTGGCGATGTCAGGCTCATCGACAATATTGCTGTCTGACGAAACTGTGCCGACGCCAATTTTTCCGGTGATTAATTCAGGCTGCTCTCGTCATCCAGTCCCAAGAGCGTTTTGGCGCGACTGACGATCGTAAGTTCCGCCTCATGGAATTCTTTGTCAGAAATTGAGATCTTGCGCATGTAGTTCAGAACATCTTCCTTTTGAGCTTGCGGCAAATCCTTCAGACTGTCGGTCAGTTCCTCCAAATTCGGAATGGATCGCATGCGCTTTGAAACCTCGGCCTCAAACAAATGCATTTCATCTTCGCGAACGCCAAGATAGTCATCAAGTAGATGCTGATAGACATGCAGCTCTTCCGGTCTTGTTTTGCCATCTGCCTTGATGACGACCAGAAACAGTACCCCGAGAACGATTTTGGGATCTTCTTTGCGAAAATTAATCGCATCAGATCCACTCTCCTCAAGCTTTTCCAGCAAGCTTTTAAAGGCTGAATACATATTACCCCCGCATATTGCGATATGTTCAAGCCAGCCCAAGGCCATTAATGCTTTTTTGGGAAAAGATGCAAGGGAAGAAAGCGTGCACGAGGCAATAAAAAGGGGTTGGTCGAACAGACCAACCCTCTTACGCAGTACTCACGAATTTGGATCATCCCCGGTACGCAATACCTGATCCGGAAACGCGACGATCCAAAGCCGTCGAGGATCAAAATAGTCAGAATGGGTAAACAGCCCGTTAGAATTCGGTTACCTGAGCCTTAACAACGGTATTTTTATTCAAAGCTGAAACGTCATGTCGCTTTACACAATATAAAGAAATGTTTATATGGACATATGCGCGAAATACAGGATTCCAGCGATGTCCAATCCCCTACTTGAACTGATCGAAAAAAAAGGACCATTGCTTGCAGATGGGGCAACAGGAACAACCCTGTTTGGAATGGGTTTGGAAGCCGGTGCTGCACCAGAACTTTGGAACGTGGATGCTCCAGACAATATCCGGCAGCTTCATCGGGGGTTTGTTGAAGCCGGATCAGACATCATCTTGACCAACTCGTTTGGTGGAACCCGTCACCGCCTGAAACTGCATGATGCACAGGATCGCGTACATGAACTCAACAAGCATGCTGCTATGGTTGCCCGAGACGTAGCTGCAGAGGTTGACCGTGAGGTTATAGTGGCAGGCTCCGTCGGACCCACAGGCGAGTTGCTCTTCCCCCTGGGTGAACTAACCTATGAAGGTTGTGTCGAAGCCTTCAAGGAACAAATGGAAGGCCTCAAGGATGGCGGTGTGGATGTCTTGTGGATTGAGACCATGTCCTCCCCGGACGAAATGAAGGCAGCCGCAGAAGCGGCCAATGTTGTGGGAATGCCCTATGTGGTGACTGCATCCTTTGACACCGCTGGACGAACCATGATGGGGCTTCTTCCAAAGGATATAATGACGGTGTTTGAAGAAGGCGAGAAGCCAGTCGCCGTAGGCGCAAATTGTGGCGTCGGAGCATCTGATTTACTCTCATCTGTGTTGGACATGACCGCCGCCAACCCTGACGCATTGATTGTGGCGAAAGCCAATTGCGGTATTCCGCAAATCAAGGGTGATGAAGTAGAATACACGGGCACACCAGAACTGATGCACGACTATACGCATCTTGCACTTGATGCAGGCGCAACCATCGTTGGTGGGTGCTGCGGAACATCCTGCGATCACCTTGTGGGTATGAGAACCGCGATAGATACCTATCAGAAGGGTGACAGGCCCAATCTCGAAAAAATAATTGAAACAATTGGCCCACTTGTAAACAAACCAGCAACTGAAGATAGTGCGTCTGGCGGCGGCAAACCAAGAAGACGCCGAAGAGGATAATACCCTTCGCATTTGTCATAGAACTTTCTTCAAATTGAAGGCGTGGCGTCACATTCCCGCGATGTAGTAACATGACAAGTTCCTGGAGATTTATCATTTTAAGAAATGCCCTTCTTCCCCTCGTTGTTCTGGCTTCTTCCATCAATGTAGCAGCGGCGGACGACGCTTCAATACAACTCGGCCCACGTCCATTTTTCCTTGTCGATGACATGGAAAACGGTGACCTCAAAGATAAACTGAATGCATGCAAGGCTGGTCCATTTGCAAAATCAGACTGGTCAATCGGACATCGCGGTGCGCCATTGCAATTTCCGGAGCACACAAGAGAATCTTACATAGCTTCAGCACGAATGGGTGCGGGCATCATTGAATGTGATGTGACCTTCACCAAGGATAAGCAGTTGGTATGCAGGCACGCCCAAAATGATCTGCACACAACTACCAACATACTACAGACGCCGCTTGCAAATGCATGTACTACAGGTTTCTCGCCTGCATCAGGCGACGCGGAGGCGACGGCAGAATGCCGTACATCTGATATTACACTCGCTCAATTCCGCACCCTGAACGGCAAAATGGATGCCGCAAACAAGTCGGCCAAAACCGTAGATGAATATGTGAATGGCACAACGAGCTGGCGAACCGATCTGTATTCCGCAAAAGGCACGCTTGTTACGCATGCAGAATCCATTGAACTTATTCGTTCTCTTGGTGGAAAATTCACACCGGAATTAAAAACACCATCTGTTGAAATGCCTTTTGATGGTTACAGTCAGCAAAATTACGCCCAGGCATTGATCGACGAATATAAAGCGGCAGGCATTCCCGCATCAGATGTGTTCGCCCAGTCTTTCAATTTGGATGATGTGCTTTACTGGATCGAAAACGAGCCTGAATTTGGCAAACAAGCTGTATATCTGGACGATAGCTACAGCGTTGTAGGCTGGTCACCTGAAAAACCAGAAACATGGCAGCACACCATGGCTGACCTAAAATCCATGGGTGTGAACTACATTGCTCCTCCCATGTGGGTGTTAGTAAAAGTGGATAATGGAAAGATCGTACCTACAATCTATTCTATCGAAGCAAAGTCCGCAGGACTGGAAATCATTACTTGGACCGCGGAACGCTCTGGCTTGTTGAAAGACGGGGGCGGCTGGTATTATCAGACGGTCTCAGATGTCATCAACAACGATGGTGATGTCTATGAATTGCTACACGTCCTACACAAGGATGTGGGCATAAAAGGCATTTTCTCAGATTGGCCTGCGACCACCACTTTCTACGCCAATTGCTTCGGTCTGAAATAGATAGGCTAAGCTCTAATAGCGATACGAGCGCATGTGGAACCGAATTTGTTCCGCATCATATCTGTACTCGTTACCGACCGGACATGCGTGACGCGCCCTGCATCCGAGCGTCATGCATTTCGGGTCATGATCAGCATCCAAATGTTCGAAACATGACTTCACATCCAAAGCAGTTCCGTTGAACGCTCCAACCGGACACGCAGAAAGACAGGGCTTATCTGCACAAGTGTCACATGGATGTTGAATCAATTCCTTAACATCAAAGCCCTTGGTATTGAAAAGACTATCAAACCTCTGCCTGTCCTCGAACACAAGCACACCACGCAACGCATGCCAAAGACCAAATTCTGGATGAATGTAAAGCCCCAACGGCGATTGTCCAATGTGTGATGCCGAACTCAGGAACCGTTGAAAGGGCCAATAGGGTTCATCAAACGGGAAAATACAGAAATCGCAAAAATTTAATGCTGCTTCTTCCAAAACCCGCCTTGTCCAGCGGTTCATGGGATTTGGCAATCCGTCTCCAAATTCAGCAGAAACAGAAAAAACTCGCCACATCTCCGGCCCTGCATTACCGATGACGATACCGCATGCACCAAACAACGCCTCGCTGCCAGGTCGAAGATGGTGCTCTTCGAACGTGAAATACCCGAAATTGTGCAGACCCAGCGCAGCCAGCGCCTGATCCAACTGTGCTGGCTCAATCGGAGACACTGCCATCGGAATTCAATCGCCAGACATTGGTAACGATGGTGTTTCCCACCTTTTCCCTGGAGCGTCCTTCCAGGGATGGTCTCTCCGTTCAGGTGAAGGCGTCAGGCATGGAATCCTTTCGTTGCTGGATAAAGGCCTTAAGCGCTTCATCCTTCGCAACATCAAGATCAGGCGCCTGATAGGCATCCAGCCATTGACGGACCACTTTGTTGGCCCGTTGCTCAATCCGTTGATTGCCTTCAACTTCCCATTGTTCAAAGGAATTGTTGTCCGCAACATTAGAAGCATAGAAGGCGGTTTCAAAATTCGATTGGGTGTGTTCGCATCCCAAGAAATGGCTCCCCGGCCCGACTTCACGGATTGCAGACATCGCCTGACCATTTTCACTCATGTCAATGCCGCCTGCAAATTTCTGCGCTGCGGCCAGTTGATCACAATCCATGACAAATTTCTCGAATGACGACACCAATCCGCCCTCAAGCCAGCCAGCTGAATGAAGCATGAAGTTCACCCCACCAAGCATGGCAGGCCAAAGCGTATTGGCACTGTCATAGGCGGCCTGTCCGTCAGGAATTTTTGAACCTGTTAGTGAACCACCCGAACGGAAAGGCAAATTATATCGACGTGCAAATTGCGCAGCACCAAGCAAAACCTGCCCCGGTTCCGGTGTGCCAAAGGCTGGCGCACCGGTTTGCATGGAAATTGACGTCGCAAAGGTTCCAAAAATCACCGGCGAGCCTGGACGGCATAATTGTGAAAACGCAATGCCACTGGTCGCCTCACAAAGAACCTGAGCCAGTGTTCCCGCTACCGTAACCGGTGACATGGCACCACCAACAATGAAAGGTGAAACGATCGACGCCTGATTGGCGCGAGCATAGGTCTTTAGCGCACCCAACATGGTGCCATCCATGGTGAGCGGTGAATTACAGTTGATAAGACTGACCAAGACACAATTCTGATCTACAAACTCTTCTCCAAAAAGAATTTGAGCCATCTTGACCGTATCTTCCGCCCGTTCAGGCGCAGTGACAGATCCCATAAACGGCTTGTCGGAATATTTGATATGACTGTAGACCATATCCAAATGCCGCTTGTTGACTGGAATATCACACGGTTCACACACTGTACCGCCCGAGTGATGCATAGCAGGCGCCATATAGGCAAGTTTCACAAAGGTCTGGAAATCCTCAATGGTTGCATATCGACGCTCGCCCTCGAGGTCGCGGACAAAAGGAGGACCATAAACCGGAGCGAATACTGTATGCTTTCCGCCGATCTCAACATTGCGTTGCGGGTTACGAGCATGCTGAGTAAACGAAGAAGGTGCCGTTTTCATCAACTCGCGGCAAAGCCCTTTCGGAAAATGCACACGGTCGCCCTGGACGTCCGCTCCAGCATCTTTCCATAGCTTGAGCGCTTCCTCATCATCGGAATAGATGACACCGACCTCTTCCATAAGAGTGTCCGCATTAGCCTCAATAATCTCAATGGCTTCCTGACTAAGGATATCTGTCGGCTCAAGGCCACGAACCAGATTTGGCAGAGATAGAAGTTGCGGTCCCGAACGGGATTGTCTACGTGCGGCGGCGCCACCGCCGCCACGGCCCCTACGCCCGCCGCCACGGCGCCCAGATTCTTCTACAGGAGTTTCATCGACACTCATGGTTCATATCCTTGTAGTCACGACCAGATTACCCTAGCCTTAGGTTTTATGCGACCACCTGTTTTCAACATGCCTTATTGCGCCAAGGATTGGTCTAAATCTGCCAACCCATTGGCCGCAGAAACCAATTCTTGCCCCGGAGTTTACAATGAGCGATCTGAAAACAATTGAAGCTTACAATAAAAATGCTGAGGATTATCACACTCGGTTCCACATCACAGAACCAAACAAAGCTCTGAAAATGTTCATGAATTCCCTCCCCACTGGCGGGCGTGTTCTTGACTTGGGATGCGGCCCAGGCCACTGGTCTTTGCTGATGCAGAATGCCGGTTTCGAGATAGATGCAACCGACGCTTCTGAGGAAATGGTGAAAATTGCAAAAGAAGAGTGTGGTGTAAGGGCACGACAAGCGACATTTGACGAGATATCGGATAAAAACACTTACGATGGAGTTTGGGCAAATTTCAGCCTCTTACACGCAAATCGTGAGGATTTTCCACGCCACCTGGCCGCCATCTACCAGGCTCTGAAACCCGGCGGGGCATTTCACATAGGAATGAAATTGGGAACTGATGCGAAACGGGATCGTCTGGATCGATTCTACACCTTTTATGAAGAAGATGACCTGAAAAAACATCTGACCACTTCGGGCTTCAACATTTTGAACGTCAAAACCGGTGAAGAAGTTGGGTTGGCGTGCACCAAGGACGCATTTGCCCTTATTCTAGCCGAAAAGCCAGAGAATTAATCACGCAGTGCATCACAGCATGTTGATGAACTTCCTTTCGGAATTCTTGACCGATTCAAACTGCTTCCTGTAACTTTCGCCAAATTATGCAAATGTGGAGAAACACAATGGACGATCACGGCCAAAGGGGATACGCGCTTCCAATGCGGATGATCCATTGGCTTATGGCAGCCATAATGCTCTATGTGATTGTTGTCGGCTTCCTGATGGGAAATGGATTCAAAGTGGGAAAACACTATGATTACCATCGGGCTTCCGGCTTTTTGTTGATGTTACTGGTGGTCGTGAGACTGCTGATTTACCGCTTCACAACCCCACCCTCGCCGCTACCGGTTTCCATGAGCACGCTTCAGAAACGCGCAGCGGAAGCAGTGCACTTTCTCCTATATGCCAGCCTGATTATACAGCCATTTCTCGGTTGGTATGCGACGAATGCATGGGGAGTGAAGAACATACCCTTTTTCTTCGGATGGACCTTGCCTCAACTGGTTGAGAAAGACCGTGATCTTGGAAATTTCCTGCTCGAAATCCATCACTATCTTGGCCTGTTCATCACCGCTTTGGTTGTCATCCATATTAGCGCCGCGTTGATGCACCACTTCGCTTATAAGGACAATGTTCTCAAACGCATGATGAAGACATGAGTTCAAAAGAACCAGCATCTACCTCTCCCTATCATGCCGGAGAGCGGGCAATCCACGAACGCTTGGGCATTGTTGAGCAACAGGAATCCGTCGGCCAACGCGCAATACGTGATCACATGCCAGACCAGCATCGGGAGTTTTTTGCCCAATTGCCATATTTTGTGGTTGGCAGCGTCGATAAAGACGGCTGGCCATGGGCGTCAATTTTATTCGGCGAACCTGGCTTTGTGTCTACTCCAGATAATAAACACATTCGTGTCGATAGTTATTTCGATCCAATGGATCCGCTGGCCGGAAATCTTAGAGAGGATGCCCCGCTTTCATTTCTTGGGATCGAAATGCACACAAGGCGACGCAACCGTGCGAATGTGACCATTGAAAGTGTCGATGAAGACGGCTTCCTGACGAAGATTGACCAATCCTTCGGAAATTGCCCGAAATACATCAATCACCGTGCACCAGGGTTGACGAAGTCCCCAACAGCAGCCCCAGCCACAATTCGCAAATTTTCCAATATCGACATGGCCATCAAGCAAACGATTGAAGAAGCTGATTTCTTCTTTGTCGCAAGCCATATCAGGACCGAAACAGATCGAAAAACCGAGGGCGTTGACGTGAACCACCGGGGTGGCAAACCCGGATTTGTTCAAATTGAAGGAAACACTCTAACCATCCCCGACTATTTCGGAAATTCGATCTTCAACACGCTTGGCAATTTCATGCTGAACCCAAGGGCAGGATTGATTTTCCACAATCCTGCAAATGCTTCGTTGATCCAAATGGTTGGAACAACGGAAATTATATGGGACGGAGACCCGATTCTGGCGCATTTTGAAGGAGCCCATCGTGCATGGCGCTTCAGCCTGGACCACGGGATTGAACGGATGCAATCCGTGCCGATGCGATGGAAACTGGAAGCTTTGTCCCCAAGTTTTATGAAAAATAGAAATACGGCCTCATTAGTCCAGAATTTTACCAAGTTTTAGCGGGTCGCATCCATTCTGCATTCAGTCGCAAAAAGGTTTTTAAAATATGCTTTTGCTTGCTAAATGCGAAGAATGGCGCAAAGTGCGTTTTGGGAGATGTCGCTTGTTTGCGACAAGATACGGTAAGTCCGGTTTGACCGGCTTGAATTTGGAGAATGCCAATGTCTGAAGAAGATGAAATCATCCTTTCGGAGCTAGATGATGACGAACTGGTAGCCCAGATGCATGATGACCTTTACGATGGCCTCAAAGAGGAAATCGAAGAAGGTACAAACATCCTCCTCGAGCGCGGCTGGACTCCGTACGATGTTCTGACCAAAGCACTTGTTGAAGGCATGCGCATCGTCGGCATTGATTTCCGTGATGGTATTCTGTTCGTGCCGGAAGTATTACTTGCTGCGAATGCCATGAAGGCCGGCATGACCATTCTTCGTCCTTTACTCGCTGAAACGGGCGCACCGAAACTCGGGTCCATGGTGATCGGCACCGTTAAGGGCGACATTCATGACATCGGGAAAAATCTGGTCGGTATGATGATGGAAGGCGCAGGGTTTGATGTCCACGACATCGGGATTAACTCGGATGTTGATAAATATCTGGCTGCGATTGAAGAACACAGCCCTGACATTCTCGGCATGTCTGCTCTTCTGACGACTACCATGCCTTACATGAAAGTTGTGATCGACACTATGGTCGAAAAAGGCATGCGTGACGATTATACAATCCTCGTAGGTGGTGCGCCGCTGAACGAAGACTTCGGCAAGGCAATTGGCGCAGATGCCTACTGTCGTGACGCGGCTGTGGCAGTGGAAACCGCCAAGGAATTTATGGCGCGCAAGCATAACCAGATGGCTGCCGGCTAGCGTTCCCGCCACATTCGTCATTTTAGAAAATCGATCAAGGGGCGCTCAGAAAAGCGCCCTTTTTTGGTTCAATACGGTATCATAGGTTTATCAGGGAAATCGGCCCCGAAAGACGGCAATGGAAAAGACACAGCAAAACTCGCAAAAGGTCCGTGTAATTGCATGCGGAATGATCGCCCGCGAAGTTCTGGCAATAAACGAGCAAATGGGTTTTGAGCATGTGGATTTGAAGTGCCTTCCTGCAGAGTACCACCATCATCCCGAAAAAATCGCTCCGGAAATGGACAAGGCGGTTCTCAAAGCCAGAGACGAGGGTTTTGAGCATATATTTGTGGGATATGCAGATTGTGGCACCGGTGGCGAGTTGGACAAAATCTGTAGCAAGCATGGTGTAGAGAGAATTACCGGCCCCCATTGTTTCTCATTTTACATGGGAAACCAACAATTCATGGAAGCGGGTGATGACTACCTCACCACCTTCTTCATTACAGATTTTCTCGCAAGGCATTTCGAAACATTCATGAAGAAGCCATTGGGCTTGGACCGACATCCCGAATTGTTACCCATGTATTTCAGTCACTATACAAGAGCTCTCTATCTCGCCCAGACAGAAGACCCTGTCCTGGAGCAAAACGCGCGCAAGGCCGCAGAATTCATGGGATTGGAATATGAATATCGTTTCACCGGATTTGGTGACCTTGTTCCCGCACTATCGTCAGCAGCACAGGCCTAGAGCGTTTCGACCTATTGTTGAAGTCTGTCCAATGAGGCTTCATCCGACGCTACACGAGCGGTCGGTGGTTTGGTAAACCACGCATCCGGTCCAAGTTCTCCGATTTTCCAACCAGCGTCATAGAGTTCCCTCATGCGTACGGGATCAAAATTCAACGATTCTTGTGCAATAGGAATTTGATCGGGGATAGAAGTGAGGTGAAATTTCACGCCATTGCTCTTCGTCGCGGAGAAATGGCGAAAAATCGTATCTCGCTGGAGTTCCCGGATAAGCTCGGAGATCGTTTTTTGAGTAATACTTGCAAGGCTTGCTTCGACTGGTTTCGACGCATTGAACCGACGGGTCGTGCCATTGATTATCATGTATAGATGCCGGTTGGGCAGTTTGGACGCCCCCATGAAATCTGCGTAAAGAACCGGTTCTTTTACTCCGCCATCAACGTGCGCCTGTCTGAGTTGAACGCCTCTTAACGGCTTGATGTATACCGGCTCAAAAAAACCCGGAACGGATGCGGAGGCCCTCAGAACCTTCTGAAAGTGTTGGACCGGATTGGTTCTACCGCCCTTGGCAATGCGGCCCATGTCCCAGATCACCAATTCACCGGCATCAATATTGGTAGTTGCAACATATAGACGCCGCCCCTTGTCATGCTCTGCTGCAATCTTTGACAACAGTTCTGGCGTTACGTTCTGCTCGATTTGCTCTTTGAAAGGTGCATTATCATAGAGGCTGTCTCCGAATAACCCGGCAAGGCCCCTGCTTCTAAAAATCGTTGCATTGGTTTGCTGCGTATAAAGCTCACGCACCAAGTCATCATATTCAGGCCCCAGAAATGCAAAAACTGCAAGCAAGGCGCCTGTTGAAACACCGGTAACGACATCAAAGTCGGGACGTGTACCGCTTGCCGTCCATCCTGCCAAAACCCCTGCCCCATATGCGCCATCGGCTCCGCCAGCTGAAAGCGCGAGGACTGTGTGTTTTTTGTCGGCTGTTGTCTCAGGTGTATCAACCGGCAAGCTCCCAAATGATGTTGGATCGACGGCTTCTTGCGGGACCTGGGTGCGGATGTCTTCACTTTCCTGGGGTCTGATCAGGCTGCAACCGGCGAGAAAACTCGTTAATACAACAAGCAGGACAGCTGCTTTGGTTTTCCCAATGTTTTCCTTCGCGCCCATGTCCCAACTAAAAAACATTTCAAAACCCGTGAACCGCAGCAATTGCCAGTTGTCAGTCTGACTATCCGGTATATGTATTAAATCAACTCACTTTTATTCCAAAGAGTTTTGGCGAACAATTTTAACCAATGGTTAACCATAACCGGTCCGGAGGCTCGGAGCACAAGCATGAAACACGATTTCCTTGATGATCCGCGCATTGCATTCGCTAAAGGCCAAGAATACCAGCTTGAACCAAAGACCATCACAAAAGATGAAATTGTCGAGTTTGCAAAAGAGTATGATCCCGCCTTTTTTCATATTGATGAGGAAGCCGCAAAAAATTCCATGCTTGGTGAATTGATCGCGTCGGGCTTTCACACCTGTGCGATTTCAATGCGAATGATTTGCGACAGTTTCTTGCTTCGATCGACCTCACAAGGCGCTCCGGAAGTTATTGAAGTGAACTGGCATGCACCGGTGAAACCGGGAGATACATTGAGTGGAAAAACAACTGTGCTCGAAGCAAGGCAATCTGCTTCTAAACCTAACCTGTGGATCGCAAACATGGGGCACGAACTTCAAAATCAAAATGGCCATAAGGTTTTGTCAATGATCGTCGTTGGGCTCTTTGCAATCAGCAGCGGTGCAGCATGAGTGAAATGCCTGAAATTCCAGATCACATCAGACCAGGCAATCGCATCGAAATTGGTGATTTTCTTTTCACCGGGGAAAACATCCTTCGGTTCGCCAAGGAATGGGACCCTCAAATATTTCATACAGATAGCATCAAGGCCAAGGATTCATTATTCGGTGGGTTATGTGCATCTGGTTGGCATACGATCTCTGTGTGGATGAAACTGCAAAGGGCAGCTTCTAAAATACAGGCGGGAAAGTTAAGGTCGGAAGGAAAACCAGTTCCGGAATTTGGCCCTTCTCCAGGCATGAAACACATTAAATGGATCAAACCGGTCTTTGCAGGTGACCGAATTTCATATGCCAATGAAATAACAGGTTTGCGAAAAAGTGGTTCGATGCCCGACTGGTGGGTTATGACAAGCAAAGTCCAAGCCTTAAACCAAAACGGCGAACCTGTTATGACATTCGATAACGCTGTTTTCTTGAAGCTTTCCGGATAGTTCAAATTAGGCCGCCGCATTTCAGGTATGCCACGTCGCGTGTAATGCAGCGAATTTGACAGAATTCTAGGATTTTCCCTCAACTACGATGGAGACCACTATGGCCCAACTGCAAATTGTTTACTGGCGCGATATCCCTGCTCAAGTGATCGTAAAGGCAGGACGACGCAATGTTGCGAAACGAGAACTTTCCCTGCGGTTTACCGAGGCCATCGACATGTGTGCAATGCGCACTGGTGCGGCGGATACAGATGATTATCTAGAAGAATGGCGTCGCGCTGATCCAATCGAAGTTAGCGATGATCTGGAAGCAGAAGCAGAAAAAGCAGCTAATGAGCTCGAAGAATCATATCCAAAAGATAGGCTTGTCGCTCTGGTGAAAGCCGGTGGCAAGGAAGATTGATATGAATGTCATTGACCCAAATCTTAAGACAGCCGCAGGCGAAACACTAAGCCGACAGGACGCAACCATGACCAAAATTGCCGCATCCATCGAAATTTCTCCAAAACAGGCTGTCGAGAATGAAGATATTCCGGGCCTTTTTCCAGAGGGTACGAGGGTTTACATTACTGACGTGGGTACGGACACAGCCGAAACACTTACAGCCGGAGCAAAACGTGTCGGCGATCTGGGATACACACCGGTTTCACACTTTGCCTCACGCAGACTGACCACTAAACAAGCGCTTGAAGACCGCATCAAGATGATGACGCAGGAAGCAGGCGTTACCGATGTTCTTGTGATCGGCGGCGGCCTGGAACAGGAAGCGGGCGAATTTGATTCAACAATAAAAGTCCTGGAAACCGGATTTTTTGACAAATACGGCATCAAACACATGGGCGTCGCAGGCCATCCGGAAGGTTCTCCGGATTTTTCAGAACAGGTCGCCTATGACGCATTAAAGTTCAAACAGGAATTCCACAACCGTAGTGATATTGAGTTGAGAATCGTTACCCAGTTTGGCTTTGCGGCCGAGAACTTTACAAAATGGGCAGAAGGTCTTTCCAGTCATGGCGTGGATCTTCCGGTCCATCTTGGTGTGGCAGGCCCAGCTAAACTGACCACATTGGTAAAATTTGCGGCGATGTGTGGTGTCGGAAATTCTATTTCATTTCTGAAAAAACGCGCCGGAGCGGTTCTGCAACTTGCCGCCGGTTTTGATCCTGACGAGATCGTCAATCCAATTGAAACCGCTGCACTGGGCAATGAAAACTCCGCGATTAAGCAAATTCACGTCTTCCCGTTCGGCGGCGTGAAGAAATCAGCGGAGTGGTTGAAAACTCGCGGAAGCTGGTAGATCAATCTTCCAGATCTTTGGCCGAATTGCCGAGCAGATAGCGCGGCCCCTTTCCAAGTTTCGCGGCTTTGTCATCTGGATTGTAAAGCTTGCATTTCTGCAACGACAGACATCCGCAACCGATGCAACCGTCCAGGTTGTCACGCATTTGCTGCATTTGCTCAATCCGCTGATCCAGCGTTTTTCTGATTTTGGAACTCAGCCGCGTCCAGTCCGCCTTTGTAGGCGTTCTGCTCTGAGGCAACGCAGACAATTCGTGCCGGATGACGTTGAGCGGATACCCGAATTTCTGCGCTATCAGAATAAACGAAACACGACGGATATCAGACTTCCTGAACCGCCGCTGGCCACCGGCATTTCGTTCAGATGAAATCAATCCCTGTTCTTCATAATATCGAATTGCCGAAACCGCCAACCCGGTTCTGCCTGACAGCTTACCTATTGATATCATTGCCTTATCGTTCATTGCAGAAACTTTCATATAACGCTTGACCTAAAGTATACTTGAGGTTTTAGTTTATAGACCATCATTGGAAAATCAACTGAATGATGGAGGTCAAGATGAGCAGACAACTTCAGCCGCAAATCGCAATTGGCGAAGAACAAATTTGCCGAAACCCCACAGAAAAGAGCCTTCTGACGAAATTGCTTGTAACCATTAGGGACAAGCTGTTGGAAAACGCGCAACGTCGCCGCGACCACAGAGCGATGCAACAATTGCTTGAACTGGATGAGCGCGCATTAAGGGATATTGGCCTGACACGGGACGATGTGTACTGCGCCAGCAGATTGCATGGCGGTTACACCGAGCACCTCCAGCAGCAAAGACGTTTTCGAAGCATGTCGAACATGCGTAGCAACTCATGACTGAATTTAGAGGAAAGAACCATGACCCAAGCAACACTTGAACACGTGAACATGACCGTGAGCAACCCTGAAAAGACCGCAGAAATGCTATGCGATTTATTCGATTGGAAAATTCGCTGGGAGGGAGACGCAATCCATGGCGGACGCAGCATCCATGTCGGTAGCGATGACAGCTATATCGCAATTTATCGCGGCAAGGAGGACGTCGCACAGTCAGATGTGAGTTACTACACAATTGGCGGCCTGAACCACATTGCAATCGTTGTGGACGATCTGGAAGCCGTGGAACTTAAAGTACGAGAAAGGGGCTTGATCACACACTCACACGCCAACTATGAGCCGGGAAAACGATTTTACTTTCAGGACCATGATGGGATTGAAATTGAAGTCGTGAACTATGACTGAGAAGTGTGAAATAGAACTGATTGCATCATGCCAGCCAAAAAAAATGGTTGAAAGGACGCGGTCACTCGTTTGTTGGGGGAAAGGGGTAACCGGTGCCGCGTCCCTTCATTCCCATCAAGCCACCTTTTTAGTCGGGGCGGACCTCTCTAGGTGAGCTTGAAGGAAGGCTTCGGCCGCTTTTCCTGCGAGATGCGACCTGTTAAGCGTATAAATGTGTATCTGCTCAAATCCGGCGACCGCCAAATCGTGAACCTGCGCCTTCAGCAATTCAGAAGCAACTTCCAGGTCATCAGTTCCGCATGTATTTGCCTTGTCGAATGCCGCAATAACGAAATCCGGAATATGTGCGCCGCATTGCTCCGCCATTTCCTGTACACGTTTGAAATTATAGATTGGCAGAATACCCGGCACGATTGGGATGGTAACGCCAGCCTTGCGAGCTTCTGCAACAAATTCATAGAACGCCGAATTGTCGAAAAAGAACTGGCTTATTGCAAGTGTGGCGCCCGCATCCTGCTTTGCTTTCAATACAGCGATATCCTCTTCCCTTGATTGGGCAAGCGGATGCACTTCAGGGTAACAAGACACTGCAATTTCAAAGGGATGAACACTTTTTAGGGCACGCACAAAGTCTGCTGTCGAACCGAACGCTTCTTCCTGCCCTGCCCCACGGGCATCTCCGCGCAATGCGACAAGCCTGCGAATACCATTGTTCCAAAGCTCTTCAGCAAATTCGACGACCTCAGCCCTCGTCGAACCAGATCGGAAGAG
>JAAUYH010023887.1_pt1 | contig 26889 bp, 26 predicted proteins | sample 7278061 | NCBI WGS metagenome assembly JAAUYH01 (sample SAMN14350203, study PRJNA611818) | marine sediment metagenome | isolation source: surface marine sediment (0.6m) | place: French Polynesia: Moorea | collected 2018-08
GAACGGCTGCTGGTCTCGCACCTGGTCGATGATGAAGATCCAGCCCATGACGACGCTCGCGCCTTCGAAGCTTGCCTGTGCGAGCGGCCATGGACCGGCAATCTGGTTCGCCTGGGCCCGGCATCGGGCTGTCTGGGACCCGCCTGGTCCGCCGACATGCGCTTGCTGCACGAGCAGGCATTGATGATGGTGGCCCATCTTCCTGTCGGCCCGGCAATGGAGTCCGAAGCAGCGGCCTTCAATGACATGCAGCACGGTTTGGCCGAGGAGATTCGCGATTTCGTCCTGCTGCCCCTTGCATTGAACGGGATCGGCGCACCTTTTTGGCGGGCGATCGCAAATGCAGACCGCCCGGACAGCTTGCAGCTGCGCATCGACCAGTTCTGCAGCCGCGGCCGCTTCGTGCCCTATGAGCATGAGGTTTTCGACACCCAGCTATGGATCGAAATGCTGATCAACCTGGGCATCGTACCCGATCGGTTTGATATCAAGACGGCTTCGCTCGACATGGGCAAGATCGCGCCGGTTCTGAAAAAGCTGGCCGGCGATTTTGACAAGGCGCTGCGCCTGATGCCGGACCAGGCCGACTATTTGCGTAAGATTACAGGCAGCTAGGCCCTAGAGGATCGCGTCACCCTGCCCGATGCGCTTGCCGTCGGTGATGATCACCTTGGTCCCCAGCTTCGCTTCATCGAACAGCAACGCGGCAAACTCATGGGGAACGCCGATGCACCCACGCGTACCCCAGCCATATTTGACCTCGGCGCCGTGAATGGCGATGCCGTCATTGGTGAGGCGCATCATGTAGGGCATGGGCAGGTTGTAGATATTGGACACATGGTCCTTGTTCTTTTGTGTGATCGGGAAAGTCCCCGTCGGCGTCGGCTTGCGCGCATCGCCGAAACTGATCACGGTCACGCCGATCTCGAAACCCCCGCGAAAGACCGACATGGTTTCCGCCTTGAGATCGACGGTGATGACCAGCTCGCCTTCGGGCACCCCGTCGACATCCCAGAACCACGCGCCGTGGACCAGCGGTTCATTGATTTCCATGATCCGCTTGATGACGAACGGCGAATCCTTTGGTTCGCTCGCAACGAGTCCGAGCGCCGAATTCGGCTCGGACGTCACGACCGCTTCGGACGCTGCCTGTTCGGTTGCTCCTCCAGCTTCGGAGTTCAGCACGGCTTCGTCGATCATGACCGGTTCCGAAGCAAGCGGCTTCATCGACTCGGGCACGACCGGCGCGGAGGGGTTGGCCGTGGCCCGTGCCAGTCCCATGGCCAGCATGGCGACGATCGACAGCGCCGTGACCAGCAGGATGATCGCGCTTACGCGGTAGGCGATTTTTTCAACCATGGTGCAAAACTCCGCATTTCATTATTCGCCACTTAACATGTTCGATGCCCGAAAAACGGCCAATTTTCGCGGCGTCCCGCTGCGGTACGCCCGAAATCCGAAGATTAAGATCAAGCGTTAACCGGCAAGCCTTTTTAGGCTGGCCAACAGAAAAATTTGCTGTTGCGGCAAGGTGTTGCGGGTCTATGGCGATGGGCAATGACCGATTCTGCGCCACATCCCTTTGCCATCGCTAATTACCGCCATTTGTGGGTGTCGCGGCTGAGTTCGATGTTCGCACTTTACGCGATGATGCTGATCCTGGGATGGCAGGCCTACAATCTCGCTCGCGAGGATATGGGTATCGCCGCCTCGGCGGGCATATTGGGCCTGCTGGGCCTGCTGCAGTTCGTGCCGCTGTTCATCCTCACGCCGCTGGTCGGCTGGGTCGCCGACCATATGGACCGCCGCTGGATTGCCCGCATCGTGCTTGCCGCGCAGGCGATAATTGCGCTGGTGCTGGCGCTGTTGACGGCGAGCGAGACCATCACCCTGTGGGCGATCTACATCATCTCGGTGCTGCTCGGTGTCTGCCGCGCGTTCCTGGGACCGGCGGTGACAGCCCTTGCCCCCAACCTCGTACCCAAGGGTTCGATCCCGCGCGCCATCGCGCTGTCAACGATCGCCTGGCAGGTCGGCGTGATTGCCGGGCCGGGCATGGCCGGCCCGCTCTACAAGGTCGATCCTGCCCTGCCCTATTATGTCTGTGCAGCACTTTATGCGGTGGCCACGCTCGCCATCTTCCTGATCGGGCCTGTGCCGCGCGCCGAGATCGACCGAACCCGCGGCCCATGGCAGCAGGTCGGCGACGGCATGGCCTATGTCTGGACCAACAAGCTGGTTCTCGGCGCGATCACGCTCGACCTGCTGGTCATGTTTCTCGCCGGGGCGACGGCAATGATCCCGGTTTTTGCCAAGGATATCTTGAACGCGGGCGAAATCGGACTGTCGTTGCTCGCCGCGTCGCCTGCCGTTGGCGCAGTGATCGTTGCGACGATCTTTTCCTTCGCACCGCTCAGCAAGAATGTCGGCAACAGCATGCTGGTGGCCATGGCGGTATTCGGCCTCGCCACCGTCGGCTTCGGCCTCAGCAAGTCGCTTTACCTTTCCATGGCCTGCCTCGCCATTTGCGGTGCCGCCGACATGTTCGGCGTCTATGTGCGCAGTTCACTGATCCAGCTCCACACGCCAGACGAAAAACGCGGCCGGGTGAACGCAGTCAGCCAGATGACGATCAGCGCTTCGAACGAGTTGGGCGACGCGTTGTCGGGCGGTCTCGCCGTGCTGTTCGGACCGATTGCGGCCATTGTCGCAGGCGGCGCAGGTGCTATAGCGGTAACCGGACTATGGTCTCGGCTCTTCCCCCAGTTGGGAGCCGCGAAAACATTTGATCCGCCGGAGAATTTACAACGGGAACCATCAAAACCCGGTAAGGCATGACGAAGGAGTGAAGGGCAATGATCGCAAACAACATTCTGGAAACAATCGGCAACACGCCGCACATCAAGATGCAGCGCCTGTTCGGCGACGCGCAGGTCTGGATCAAGTCGGAGCGTTCCAATCCCGGCGGATCGATCAAGGACCGGATCGGCCTGGCGATGATCGAGGATGCAGAGAAATCGGGCGCGCTGAAACCCGGCGGCACGATCATCGAACCGACATCCGGAAACACCGGCGTCGGCCTCGCCATGGTGGCCGCGGTCAAGGGGTACAAGCTGGTCCTCGTCATGCCCGAGTCCATGTCGCTGGAACGCCGGCGGCTAATGCTCGCCTATGGCGCGACCTTTGATCTCAGCCCGAAGGAAAAGGGCATGAAGGGCGCGATCGAGCGGGCCCAGGAACTGCTCAATTCAACGCCTGGCGCCTGGATGCCGCAGCAATTTGAAAACCCGGCCAACCTCGAGGTGCACAAGCACACGACCGCGCTCGAAATCCTCAATGATTTCAAGGATGACCCCGTGGATGCCATCATCACGGGCGTTGGCACCGGCGGTCATATCACCGGCGTTGCCGAGGTGCTGAAAGAGCATTGGCCTGACCTCAAGGTCTATGCCGTCGAACCCACCATGTCACCCGTGATCAGCGGCGGCCAGCCCGGACCGCACCCGATCCAGGGTATCGGCGCAGGCTTCATCCCGGGCAACCTCCACACCAAGAGCATTGACGGTGCGATCCAGGTAGACCCGGCGGATGCAAAGGCCATGGCCCTGCGCGCAGCCAAGGAAGAAGGGATGCTGGTCGGCATCTCGTCTGGCGCGACACTGGCGGCTATCGCCCAGAAGCTGCCCGAGCTTGGCGACACAGCGAAGGTCCTCGGTTTCAACTATGACACTGGCGAGCGCTACCTGTCGGTTCCGGAGTTCCTGCCCGAAGAATGAGTTCGATCGAAGTCCATAACTTCACCTACCACCATGGTGATATCGAGCTGGCCGGCTACATGGCGCAGCCGAGCAGGTATCCCAAGGCCGGGATCATGATCGTCCCGACCATTGCAGGCCCCAGCGACCTGATGCGCGAGCGCGCGCGCTGGCTCGCGTCAATCGGTTATGCGGCAATGGTGTGTGACATTTACGGGCAAGGCCTGATCGAGGACATGCGCAAGGCCAGGACTCTGGCCGATGCGTTGCGCGCCGATCCCGAAAATTATCGGGAGCGTTTCCGGATCGCGCTCGACGAACTGCGCACCCGGTCAAAGCTGGGCAATAACCGGATCGGCGCAATCGGCTACTGCATGGGCGGTGAGATCGTGCTCGAAATGGCGCGCAGCGGCGAAGATCTGGCCGTCGTGGTCAGTTTCCACGGACTGCTCGCCACGCCGATGCCGGCCAAGCGCGGGACGATCAAGGCGCGCATCCTCGTCTGCCACGGCCGCGCCGATCCCCTTGTCCCGCCGAAACAGGTCCGCGAATTTCTCGAGGAAATGGATATTGCCGGGGCGGACTGCCACATGCACATCTATTCGGGTGTCGTGCACGGGTTCACCGATCCTGCGAGCGACAGCAAGCCAATGGACGCGGTCAAGTACAACGCCTCGGCAGACCGCCAGAGCAAGGCCGCGATGCTCAGCCTGTTTGATGAAATTTTCGATTCGCAACCAGCGCCGGACCGGTAAGCCGGCCCGGCGCCTCGCCCGCAATCGCTTGGCAATAATCCCGCGCTAGTCGGGCTGCCCGTCGCCATCGTCGTCGAGGAGGTCGGGACTGCCATCGCCATTGGTATCCCATGCGTCGGGCCGGCCATCGCCGCTGCGATCCCATGCGTCAGGCGTGCCGTCTGCATTGGTATCGATCGTTGGCGGCGGAATCTCCGACGCCGGTTCGGCCGCTTCTTTTGGTTCCGCCGCATGGACAGCGGTCGAGAGCCCAAGTCCGACCGTAATCAGATAGGGGGTCAGGCGCCGTCGGGTTCTATGGGTGGTTCTGGAATGCATTGCATATACTCCTTATGCAGTTCATTCCCCTGTCACCCACCGTTTGCCGAAAGTGCGAGATCAGGTCCAGTACGCTTCGACCATATGCGCGGTATTGGCGCTAAATGGCAGAAATCAGCCATTTGTCGGATCGCAGCCACTACCCGTCGCAATGCAGGTTTCACGATGCAATCGACAGATTCTCGGCAACCATTGGTCGAAAAATTGTCACAATTTGGTGTATAAACCGCAAGACGGGTCCAGGGGCAATTCGATTGCGAGTTTGCAAGCCATGACCGAAGTAAATAGTGAACCTACCGGCAGGGAAGTCCTCAAGAAGCGACCGTTGATCGTTAAGCTGGGCAAGCGCCTGCGCGGCACGGTCAACCGGATTTCCACCGCACAATCGCTCATTCCCACGACTCCATTGCTCAATCCGGCCATTTTTGACTGGACCGCACCAATGGCCGATCACTGGCAGGCGATTGCGGAGGAAGCGAGAGCCATATTGCGCCACCGCGATGCCGTACCGCCGCTGAAGGAAATATCGCCTGACCATGCCAGGATCGCCGGCGATGGCAATTGGCGGTCCTTCTTCCTGATCGGCTATGGCTATGAAATTGCAGAGAATTGTGCCCGTGCGCCAAAAACCGCTGAACTGGTCCGCCAGATCCCCAATCTCAACTCAGCGTTTTTCTCGATTCTCGAGCCGAACGCCGTCATCCCGCGCCACCGCGGCGTCACCCGGGGCCTGGTCACCTGTCATTTGGGGTTGATTGTTCCTGACGAGGCCGAGCAGTGCCGGATGCAGGTCGAAGACGAAGAAGTGCACTGGGAGGCTGGAAAGTGGCTGGTCTTTGACGACAGCTATTTCCACGAGGTTCACAATGATACCGACCAGCGGCGCGTAATCCTGCTGGTCCAGGTGAAGCGGCCGATGCGCGGCCTGGGCCGGATGACGAACGACCTCGCGCTATGGGGGATCCGGCGGTCACCCTTCGTACAGGATGCCCGCCAGAACCTCGGCATGTGGGAAGAAGCCTACAGGAAGGCCGAGCGGAACGAAGCCGCCTAGGCGACCGCGAACATCTCCGGCTCCAGCGCCATGATCGAGTCGCTGCCGCCTTCGATCTTGCGCCGCAATGACCCCGCGTCCGGCATGAACCGCTCGGCGAAATATTGCGCGGTGACCAGCTTGGCCTCGTAATATTTGGGGTTGCTGGTGCCGGCGTCGAGAGCCGTCTGCGCGGCCTTGCTCATCCGAAGCCACATCAAACCCAGCGACACGATGCCCATGATGTGCATGTAGTGATAGGCCCCTGCCCCGGCATTATTGGGATTGGTCATCGCGTTCTGCATGAACCACATCGTCGCCGCCTGCAGTTCGCCATTGGCCTTTTCAAGCGCCCCGGCATAATCGGCCAGTTTTTCGTGCTGCTTGGCCTCGGCAATTTCCTCGGCGGCGACCTTGAAGAAGGCCTGCACTGCGCGGCCGCCATTCTGGGCCAGCTTACGGCCGACCAGGTCCATCGCCTGGATGCCGTTGGTGCCTTCATAGATCATGGCAATTCGGGCATCGCGCACGAACTGCTCCATGCCCCATTCCTTGATGTAGCCATGGCCGCCATAGACCTGCTGCGAATCGGTAGCGATCTGGTAGCCCATATAGGTGCCGTAGCCCTTGATCACCGGGGTGAGCAGGCTGATGATGTCATCGGCATGCTGCCGCTCTTCCTCGGTCTCGGCGTTGCTTGCAAGATCTACCTGAAGGGCGCCCCAGAGCACGAGTGCCCGCATTGATTCGGTAAACGCCTTCCCGTCCATCAACATCCGGCGGACATCGGGGTGCACGAACAGTGTATCAGCCTTCTCTTCGGGGTCCTGCGCCCCGGTCAGCGCACGGCCCTGGCGGCGGTCGCCGGCATAGGTCACGGCATTCTGGTAGGCGACTTCGCCCTGCGCAAGGCCCTGCAGCCCCACGCCCAGCCGCGCCGCATTCATCATGATAAACATCGCGCGCAGGCCCTTGTTCTCCTCGCCGACCATGTAACCGGTCGCGCCATCATAGTTCATCACGCAGGTCGCATTGCCATGAATGCCCATCTTCTCCTCGATCGATCCGCAGGTGACGGCATTGCGCTCGCCAAGCGAACCATCATCATTGACCAGATATTTGGGCACGATGAAAAGCGATATCCCCTTGGAGCTGTCCGGTGCGTCCGGCGTCTTGGCCAGGACGAGGTGGATGATGTTCTCAACCAGGTCATGCTCGCCGGCCGAAATGAAGATCTTCTGCCCGGTGATCGCATAGGTGCCGCCTGGCTGCGGTTCGGCCTTGGTACGAATCAGGCCGAGATCGGTCCCGCAATGCGCCTCGGTCAGGTTCATCGTGCCGGTCCATTCGCCGGACACCATCTTGGGCACATATTTCTGTTTCTGCTCTTCGCTGCCCTCGACCAGGATCGATGCAATCGCGCCCTGGGTCAGGCCGGTATACATTTCCAGCGCCTGGTTGGCCGAAATCATGAATTCCATGACCGCGTTGCCGACGACGCGCGGCATGCCCTGCCCGCCATATTCTTCCGGCGCCGACAGGGTCGTCCATCCTGCTTCGATCAGCTGGCTGTAGGCATCCTTGAACCCGGCGGGGGTGGTGACAGACGCGTCGTCATGGCGCGTGCAACCCTCGGCGTCACCGGACTGGTTCAACGGGTGCAGGACTTCAGCCGCGAACTTGCCGGCCTCGGTGAGGATTGCGTCGACCATTTCCGGAGTCGCATTCTCGAAACCGGTCACGTTGGAGTATTTTTCGAGGTTCAGGACCTCGTTGAGGATGAAACGGACTTCACCGGTGGGTGCGGTATAGCTGGGCATATTCTACTCTTCCTACAATTGGTTACCGCCGGAACATACCGGCAATTATCCTCTCTTCGGTTGTCCCTGTCCCTCTTCGAGGACCTTCTGGACCGTTTTTATGAACTCCGACAATTCCTTGATCGAACTGTCGATATCGCGGCGTTGCTTTTTCAGCGTATCGACCTTTTCCTGGCACTTTTCGATCGTCACCTGCATTTGCGTCAGGCGCCCGTCGCCAATGTCGTAGAGGTCGATCAATTCGCGAATCTCGGACAGGCTGAAGCCGACATTCTTTGCCCGGACAATCCAGGCGAGACGCGCCCGGTCGCGCTTTGTATAGATCCGGGTTAGGCCCTTGCGGTCCGGCGCGATCAATCCTTCATCTTCATAGAAACGAAGCGCGCGGGCGGTGACGCCAAATTCCTGTGACAGATCGGAAATCGTGAAGGTTTCGCGATTCTGGCGATCGGGCGTATCAATCTGTGCGTGATTGAGCGACTGCGACATGGATGAATGAATAGCTTACGCTAACGTAAACGTCAAGGTCATCCGGGGCAGAGATTTTCGATATCCCGGCCGCGGGTCGAGCGTGCAACCTCGTTTCCTTCCCCGACCATGTAGAAGCTGACCCCTGCCAATGATGCGCGCGGGGTGCAGTAGCTTTCGCAGGTCTCTGGCAGGCTGCCGGACAACCGCAATTCGACACCGTCAAAGCTCGCGGAGATGCTGCATTGTTCTTCGCTGGTCAGCGTAATCCGCACATTCTCGCCATCACGCTCGGCCTCGCCCATTCCCTCGCACTTGCTCGCCGGACCGAATACGGCAATCATGCCGACCTGGTACCCATTCTGGTCATTTCCGACGGCGCAGAACCGGTCGGTCCCAAGATCGCTGCGCCGCTCAAAAGCCCCGGAGAGCATGACGTTGCGGACGTCAGGAATGACCCCGGCATCGATTGCCGCCTGTTCGAGCGAAGATGGTTCTTCAGCGCCCCCTCCTTCCGGCGCCGGCAGCATGTCGCATCCCGCGATCAACAGTGGCAGACCAAGCAATAGCCAGGGCCTTTTCATTCCACCGGTTCCAGTTCGCCATCGACGGTGATCCTGCGGTAAAAACAACTGGTCTGTCCGGTGTGGCAGGTAGGGCCAGCGGGCAGTGCCGTGATCCACACCGCGTCCTGGTCGCAGTCGATGCGCATGTCCGTTATGTCCAGCACATGCCCTGACGTCTCGCCCTTTTTCCAGAGCGACTGGCGACTCCGTGACCAGAAATGCGCAACGCCGGTTTGGATCGACTTTTGCAACGCCTCTTCATTCATGAACGCGACCATCAGCAGTTCGCCCGAGCGCGCGTCCTGGACCACGGCGCTGATCAGGCCGTTGGCATCATATTTCGGATCGAGACGGGTACCGGTCTCTCTGTTGCTCTCGCTTTTTTCGCTCATCGTGGCAGGGTAATGCGCGCTTCCGGCACGTGCAACGCCAATCACCTCCATAAACCTCTGCCCGGGCCCTACCGGTTTTGACGATTTTGTGACATTGGGGGGCGACAATCTCCAGAATCAAATCTATATGGCTGACAACCCCCGCCGGATGATTCACAGTGCAGGTGTAATATGCTGACGACGCACCCTTTTGACGATGACAAGCTGAGGGAGGAGTGCGGCATTTTCGGCGTGGCGGGCGCCGACGATGCGGCGGCCATGGTGGCACTGGGACTACATGCATTGCAGCATCGCGGGCAGGAAGCAGCGGGCATCACCTGCCGAGATGGCCGCGAATTCTACAGCCACCGCGCGCTCGGTCCCGTTGCGGGCAATTTCGACCGCGAGGATGTGATCAACAGTCTCAAGGGCGACTCGGCCTGCGGCCATGTCCGTTATTCGACCACCGGTGCCGGAACATTGCGCAACATCCAGCCGCTCGAAGCCGACCTTGCTTCGGGCGGTTTTGCCATCGCCCATAATGGCAATATTTCCAATGCCATGGCGCTGCGCGAAGAGCTTGTCCGCCACGGTTCGATCTTCCAGTCGACGAGCGATACCGAGGTGATCATCCACATGATCGCGACATCGAAATTCCGTACGCTGCTCGATCGTTTCATCGATGCGTTGCGCCGTGTCGAAGGTGCTTATTCGCTGATCTGCATGACCGCCGACGGGATGATTGCATGCCGCGATCCGCTCGGCATCCGGCCACTGGTCATGGGCCGGATTGGCGATGCCCATGTCTTCGCCTCGGAAACGGTGGCGCTGGATCTCGTCGGGGCTGAATATGAACGCAGCATCGAACCCGGCGAAGTCGTCGTGGTCACCAACGGCGAACTGCGATCGCACCGCCCGTTCCACCCGGCAAAACCGCGTCCATGCATATTCGAGCATGTTTATTTCTCGCGGCCCGATTCGATCGTCGACGGCAATTCCGTCTACTCGGTGCGCAAGGAGATCGGTGCGCAGCTGGCCATTGAGAACCCGGTTGAGGCGGATTTCGTGATCCCTGTTCCCGACAGCGGCACACCGGCTGCCCTTGGCTATGCGGAGCGGTCGGGCATCCCGTTCGAACTGGGCATCATCCGCTCCCACTATATCGGCCGGACTTTCATCCAGCCCGGCGACGGCGTCCGGCACCTGGGCGTGAAGCTGAAGCACAATGCGAACAAGCCGCTGGTTGATGGCAAGAGAATCGTTCTGGTCGACGATTCGATCGTCCGCGGCACGACCAGCCTCAAGATCGTGCAGATGATGCGCGAGGCCGGGGCGGCCGAGGTCCACATGCGGATCGCCAGCCCGCCGACCATGCACAGCTGCTTCTACGGCGTGAACACGCCGAAGCGGGAGAAGCTGCTCGCGGCGATGAAATCGGTTGAGCAAATGTGCGAATATATCCAGGCTGACAGCCTGTCCTTCATATCGATCGAGGGACTCTACCGCGCCGTGGGCGAAGAGACTCGCCATGACATCCAGCCACAATATTGCGATGCCTGCTTCACCGGCGCCTATCCGACGCCGCTGACCGATCGCGACGGGCGGGAAGAGCATGACCAGCTCTCGATGCTCAACGAGCAGGTCGAGTCCAGCATGCCGGGCGTCAAGGTTGACGATGACGACGGCAACCTGCCCCGCCTCAGGCAATCGGCAAGCTGAGATGAATTTCGAAGGACAATTGGCGCTGGTGACCGGCGCAAGCAGGGGTATTGGCGCCGCGACCGCCAAGGCGCTGGCAGCGGCTGGCGCCCATGTCGTGATTACGGCGCGCAATGCCGGCGACCTGGAAGCCGTCGAGGAATCAATCCACGAAGCGGGCGGCAGCGCCACCATAGCGCCACTCGACCTGACCGATGGCGATAGCATCGGACGGCTCGCAACCGCCATCGCCGGCCGCTGGGACGCGCTCGACATACTGGTGCTCAACGCCGCCATGCTCGGCTCGCTCGGCCCGGTGCAGGATATTGACGGGCAGCAGTTCAACCAGATCCTGACGCTGAACGTGCTTGCACCGCAGGCGCTGATTGCCGGGTTCGATCCCATGCTGCGCAAGAGCGAGAATGCCCGGATCCTCGCCATCACGAGCAGCGTCGGGCTTGCCCCGCGTGCCTTCTGGGGCGCCTACGGCGCGTCAAAGGCCGCGCTGGAGACTCTGGTGCTCAGCTATGGTGATGAAGTCCGCAACCTCGGCAAGATCCGCACGGCGATCATCGATCCGGGTCGGACCCGCACCGAGATGCGTGCACAGGCCTATCCGGGCGAGGATCCCAACTCGCTGAAAACCCCGGATGTGGTTGCCGACCGGTTGGTCGAGATCCTCGGCAGCGATTTCGAAACGGGCGAGCGCTTCGTCGTCAGCTAGCGTCCGTTTCGGCCGCTGCCCCCTCGCCTGCCTCGGCATCGATCGACGCCTGCACCGCGCTGTAGAATGCGCGCCGCTGAACATTCTGTTCCTCGGGCGTCGCGCTCGGCCAGTTGCTGTTGCTCGCGATCACCAGCTTGCGTGCGGGGTCGATGAATATTCCCTGCCCGAAAATACCCTGCGCGCCGAAGCTGCCGTCGTCATAGGTCCACCACTGGTAGCCATATCCGCGGCCCTCGATACCGATATCGGCCTGCTTGGTCCCGGCCTGCTCGAACCAGCCCTCCGGCACAACCTGCGTGTCACCGATCTTGCCGCCATCGAGCACGAACTGGCCGAACAGCGCATAGTCGCGCACGCGGGCCGAGATGCAGCAGCCACCGATTTCGGCGCCGCCTTCGTTCAGCAGCCATTCGCCATCCTGGCCCATGCCATAGGGTGCCCATATCTTTTCAGAGAGATAATCGGAGATGGTCTTGCCGGTTGCCTTGGCCACCAGAACGCCGATCAGGTTGGTCTCGCCGGTGTTATACTGCCAGCGCGTTCCCGGTTCCGCCTCGCTTTCGAGCGTCTTCATGTAGACGATGATCGGGTTCATCCCGTCCACTGGCTGGGTGTTGTTGAATTGCGCGACGTCGGATTCGGGATCGTCATAATCCTCGTTCCACCGCACGCCCGAGGTCATGGTCAGCAGTTGTTGCACGGTTACCCCGTCATAACCGCTGCCTTTCAATTCGGGGATATAGTCGGTCAGTTCGTCGTCCATCGACTTGATGTATCCGTCCTGCAGCGCCGCGCCGACCAGCGTCGACACCAGCGACTTCGCAACCGCGAAGGATGTCCAGCGGTCATCCTGGCCGAATTCGATCCGGTATTTCTCGAACCGGATCTTGCCGTCGTGCAGCACGACCATGCCGGCCATACGCTGCTGCTCCATGTAATCGTCGATCGACAGCATCGCGCCGTCGACTTCGAGTTCGGCCTGCAGTGGTTCCGCAGTCTCCAGGGCGCGCGCTTCGCCGCCCGCCTTGATCGTCCGGCTGTCAACCAGCGAGTCCATCATGCGAAACGCCTTGTTGCGCTGTTCATCGGTCCAGAACAGGATATTCTTGTCCGACGGCAGGCCAACCGCATCGGCCGCCACTTTTTGCACCTGCTCGCATCCCGGCAGCATCAGCACCACGCTGGCACCGGCGAGCGCCATGGTCAGCTTTTTCGCCATTCCCATCATATTCTCCTCAATGTTCCTTGATCAGCGTTACCTGCGCGACATCGATACCGCCACCGCGAAAACCGCCTTCGCAATAGGCCAGGTAATAGCGCCACAGATTGACAAAATGCGCGTCAAAGCCAGCCGGCAGCCGGCCCTGATGCACGGCCACGTCAAATCGTTCGCGCCAGATTTTCAGCGTCCGGGCATAGTCCAGTCCGAAATTCTGCTGGTCCGTCCAGGCCAGTCCCCGCGCCTCGGCAAGTTTCCGGAAACGGCTTTCCGACAGCAACATGCCGCCGGGGAATATGTAGGTCTGGATGAAATCGGCACTCGCCGCATATTGCTCAAATATGTCGTCGGCGATTGAAATATACTGCAAGGCCGCGCGGCCGCCAGGTTTCAGGTTGCGGGCGATGCAGTCGAGGAAATCGGGCCAATAGTCGCGGCCGACCGCTTCCACCATTTCGACGCTCGCTATGGCGTCAAACTGGTCATCGATATCGCGATAATCCTGGATCAGGAAGGTTGGACCCGTTTCATGCTCCCGCGCCCACGCCGTCTGTTCATCGGACAACGATATTCCGGTCACGTCCAGCCCATGTTCCCGGGCCAGCGTGCCGGATAAATGACCCCAGCCGCAGCCGATTTCGAGGACCTTGTCACCCGCCACTGTGCCGAGGCGCCGGGCAATTGCCTCGATCTTGTTGGCCTGTCCCTGCGCCAGCGTTTCATTCTCGCTTGCGAACCTGGCGCTGGAATAGCTCATCGTCTCATCGAGCCATAGCGCATAGAAATCATTCCCCAGATCATAGTGATACTGGATATTCTCCCGTGCCCGCCGCTTGTCGTTGCGGCGCCGCCAATGCCTCAGGCGCGCGACGAAATTGGACCAGCCACTGGCACGACCCGTATCCTGCAGGCCGGTCCGATTGCGTGAAAACAGGTCGAAAACCGGAACGAGGTCCGGGCTCTCCCACTCGCCTTTCTCCCATGCCCGGTACCAGCCGATCGAGCCGGAATTGATCAGTCTGATCAGCGCCTTCCAGCTATTCAGGCTTATCTGCGCTGTCGGACCCGTGCCGCGTGCACCGAGTATGCGGACCGTGCCGTCGGGCAGCTTTCCTTCGATTGTGCCGTGGTCTAGGCCGCGGTCGATCCGATCGAGAATCCGTTGAAATCCCGGGGCACCGATGCGTGCGAGCAGGCCCGCGCCGGTACCGAAGCGCTTGCGCGCATCGAGAAGGTGCGTACCTCGCTTGGGATTCTGAACGTTCATGAAGAGATAATGGACCAGCGATAACCGCTTGGCAATATTCTACTATTTTTCGGCCCTGCCCCGGTCAGCCGCTGATTGCGAGGTCATCGATTCGGCCGTGACCGGCAGCTATCGATTGAAACCGGCCTTCAACCCTTCACTTTTTCGTAAGCTGCCAGCGCCCGTGCGCGGCCTTCCTTGTGGCCGATGATCTTCGACGGATATCCCTCGGGCTTGCAGCCATGCGCTTCCGGATCGTGGACATAGGGATCATCGAGTTCACGCAGTTCCGGAACCCATTTGCGGATATAGTCCCCGGCGTCGAATTTCTCCGATTGCGTCAGCGGCGCCATGATCCGCACGAACATGTTGGCATCAACACCGCTGCCGGCTGACCACTGCCAGTTCACGCTGTTAGACGCGAAGTCGGCATCGACCAGCGTATCCCAGAACCATTGCTCGCCTTCCCGCCAGTCAATCAGCAGGTGCTTGATCAGGAAACTCGCCGCGATCATCCGCACCCGGTTGTGCATCCAGCCGGTATCCCAAAGCTCTCGCATGCCGGCATCGACAATGGGGTAACCGGTACGGCCCTCGCACCAGGCGTCGAAATCCGCACGAACATCGGGATCATCCATGTCACGCCATGGGAAATGGCGCATTTTCTCGGCATAGCTCTCGCCGCCATATTGCGGGAACTGGACAATGACGTTCTGCGCATAGTCGCGCCAGACCAGCTCCTTGAGGTAGGTTTCGACCGCGCCGCCCTGCTCGGCGATGCGGTTCCAGACCGTCGCCGGACTGATTTCCCCGAAATGGAGGTGCGGCGACAGCCGGGACACCAGCGGCTGCGACGGCAAGTTGCGGCCTTCGTCATATTGCGTAGCCTTGCCGGCAAATTGATCCAGCCGTTGGGCAGCGCCAACCTCGCCCGGCTGCCATTCGCTTGCGAGGCCCTGCGCCCAGTTGGGCTTGGTCGGGAGCAATTGCCAGTCTTCGAGACCATCGCTTTCCGGCCATTGTTCGGGTGCGGGCAGCTTGGCCGGAGCCGATTCTCCGAGCGGCGGCGGCATATGCTCGCGCAGCGCCTTCCAGAAGGGTGTGTAGATTTTGTAGGGGCCGCCGCTTCCGGTTTTCAGCATGCCGGGTGGCAGCAGGTAATTGCCATGGTGGAGCACCAGCTTCGCGTCATTCCCGAGCGCCTTCTCAAGCGCACGCTCCGCATTGAGCCACCAGGGTTCGTGATGGTGCAAGGCATGGATTTCCTTGGCGCCGGTGGAATTGACAATTTCGGCCAAAACATCTGCGGCGCGTCCACGGCGCAGTACCAAGCGCGATCCGCGTTCACGAAGCGACTTGTCCAGCTGTTCAAGGCTATGGTGCAGCCACCATCGCGAAGCGCCGCCCATCTTGCGGTGCTTCGGCGTCTCGTCATCCAGTACAAATACCGGAATTATCGACGCTTTTTCTGCTGCCGCGACAATCGCCGCCTGATCGGACAAGCGCAGGTCACGGCGCAACCAGACTATGTTTACTTCGCTCATTGCTGTTCGGTTATATCAACCGTGAAGCGAGGTCCCATACCGTCAAAGGTGAAACGCTGGTCGCGCAGATAGGTCCGGCCGCCCCTGCGCTCGACAAATGGCATGCGCGACCAGAACAGGAATGCACGTGCGTCGTCGTTTTCAGCCATCACTTTCTGCCAGTCAATTTCCGCCATGCCATCGGAACGGGCATCGTCGTTCAGCACGAGCATGTTGTCGCCCGCCGTCAGGTCGAAATAGCCGCTGCCGATCTCGCCCTGCCCGCGCCATTCCATTTCCCGTGCCCAGAAATAGACCGGAATGTTGTTGGCCACCACCAGCTCCGCCGGTTTCCCGCGTTTCTCGGCGATCTTTTCATGGGTAATATGTTCTGCCCTGTTCGAAATCAGGCCGTTGGCAACTATGTAGGCGAACACGATGACAAAGGCCGCATTCGCAGGGCGGTGCCAGTTCGCAATAGCGCGCCGTTCGCGGCGAAGTGACATCCACAACGCAATGCCAAGCGCTGCCCACACCCAGATATCGATGATGAACAGTGTATCGCCATAGACCCACGTGTCGGTAATGGGTTCCAGGAGGCGGATGCCGTAATTGTTGAGATAGTCGAGTGCCGGGTGGCTGAGCGTGCCGATATAGGCCAGCGCCAGCAGCCAGCCGCGATGGACCGGCAATCGGTCAGCAGGGCGGGTTCCGCGGCGCTCCTGCCAGCCGTCGAAACCGATCATGATCGCCGCCAGGATGATCGGCAGGATCAGCATCGCCAGCGGCCCGTGTGTTATACCGCGGCGGATGGCGAGATGCTGGTACCCGCCGAGGACGGTCGCAAAAGCGTCGATATCAGGAATGTTGGCGGCGATGATCAGCGTCGCCATGCCCAGCCCCGTCTTCTTCTTGAGGCCCATCTGACCAAGCACGGCGCCCGCCAGGCTGTGAGTCAGGTTATCCATGATGGACTCGCACAAAAATACAATGACACGAAGAGATTTCCCGGATCAGGCTTGGTAGTGGTCGTTCGCTAGCCGTTTGATCCCGTCTTTGAAAGTGGCTGCGCCAAAATTCATCAAAAATCCCAGCGGCAGCTGCATCAACCGCAAATAGGTGACCACCTGCTTGCTATGTACGGGGGCATATCGTTCGGTCGACTTCAACTCGATCAAAATCTGGTCTTCAACAATAATGTCTGCCCGAAATGCCCTGTCCAGGCGTCGCCCCCTGAAGTGGATCGGGATGACCTTCTGTCGTTCGACCGAAAGACCTTCATCCTTGAGATACTCAAATAGCAATATTTCATATGCGGATTCGAAAAGCCCCGGCCCGACCTCCTCGTGGAGTTGAAAACCGCAACCTACACAAGTGCGCGCAATGTCTTCGAGGCTGTCCACACCCCGTTCTTAGTGGCTTTGTGGCTTGGCGCGAGACCTGCCGGTTTACAATTCCGGACCGTCTTCCGTGACAGTCCAGGTCTGCCCCTTGTTGAGCAGCGCCTGCAGATCGGGGCTTTTACCGGCTGAGGAGGCCTCGTTCTGGGACACGACGGCGGCTTCGAAGGTCGGCCGGGGATCATTGTAGAGCACACCGAGCGCCATCGGGAATTCACCGAAGCGCATGTCGACCAGCATGTGCGCCAGAGACCGGTTCTTCACGTCATGCACGATGACGCCCGCCGCTTCCCAGTCGCCATCGACGACGTCGACCACCTCAAGCTGCAGCGTCTCGCGATTGAGGGTGATGCCCTTTTCGCCCTTGGCAAAAAGCATCGGCTCGCCATCGACCAGGTGCAACTGGGTATCCGCCGCCGTCTTCTTGGCGGCAAATTCCTCGAACACGTCCTTGTTGTAGACGATGCAGTTCTGGAAAATCTCGATGAACGAGGTTCCCTTGTGGGCATGGGCGGCCTTGAGCACGTCGGGCAGTCCCTTGTGCACGTCGATGCCGCGGGCCACGAATCGCGCACCGGCGCCAAGCGCGAATTCGCACGGAGAAACGGGCCGGTCGACCGATCCATAGGGCGTCGACGGGCTGTGCGTGCCTTCCCGGCTGGTCGGCGAATATTGGCCCTTGGTCAGACCATAGATCTCGTTGTTGAACAACATCAGCTGAACATCGAGGTTGCGGCGCAGCAGGTGCATGGTGTGGTTCCCGCCGATCGACAGCGCATCGCCGTCGCCGGTAATGATCCACACGTCTAGATCAGGATTGGCCAGCTTCGTACCGGTCGCGACGGCCGGGGCGCGGCCATGGATCGTGTGAAAGCCGTAGGTTTCCATATAATAGGGAAAACGCGAGGAACAGCCGATACCGCTGATGAACACGGTGTTGGCCGGGTCCGCGCCAAGGTCCGGCATGGTGCGCTGGACGGCCTTGAGGATCGCATAGTCGCCGCAGCCCGGGCACCAACGTACTTCCTGGTCGGTTTCCCAGTCCTTCAGCGTGGTAATCTTGGTCATCTCGTTCATCGTATCATTCCGTCCTGGTTCAACCCATCAGCAGCCAGATGATCGCGACGACCACGATCAGTCCGCCAAGCAGGGGCAACACGTTTTTCGGCTTGTTGTCATAGGGATCGCTCATGCCAGCGCTTCCTCGATCGCGGCCTCGACTTCGGTGATGGTAAAGGGTTGGCCGGAGACCTTGTTCACCGGCTGCGCGTCGACCAGATACTGATCGCGCAATATCGTCTTCAACTGACCGGTATTCATTTCCGGTACGATCACGCGATCAAAGCTGCGGAGCAGTTCGCCGAGGTTTTTCGGCAAAGGCCAGATGTTGCGAATGTGGATATGCGCAACATCCTTGCCGGCATTGTTCGCGCGCAGCACGGCCTGGTGGATCGGGCCGAACGTCGAACCCCATCCCACGACCGCGAGCTTTGCGCCCTGCTTGCCATAGGCGATTTCCTGTTCGCCTATGCTGTCCGCGATACCCAGAATCTTGTCGCGGCGAATCTCGGTCATCGTCTGGTGGTTGGCAGGGCTGTAGTCGATATGGCCGGTATCAACCGCCTTTTCGATCCCGCCAATGCGGTGCATCAGTTCCGGTGTGCCGGGCTTGATCCAGGGCCTTGCGAGCTTCTCGTCGCGGCCATAGGGCATCAGGCCGCCCTCCGGCATTTCCTCGAGGAACTTGACCGGGAACGGCTCCAGCGTGCTGACGTCCGGGATCCGCCATGGTTCGGCGGCATTGGCGATGTAGCCGTCGGTGAGCAGCATTACCGGCGTCATGTACTGCACGGCAATGCGCACGGCCTCGATGGCGCAGTCAAAGGCATCACCCGGCGAGCGCGCGGCAATGACCGGGATCGGTGCATCGCCATTGCGGCCATATACTGCCTGGTAGAGGTCCGACTGCTCGGTCTTGGTCGGCAGGCCGGTTGACGGACCGCCGCGCTGGCTGTTGACGATGACCAGCGGCAATTCGGTCATGATCGCGAGCCCCATTGCCTCGCCCTTCAGGGCAATGCCGGGACCGGAGGAAGAGGTAATGCCCAGATTTCCGGCATAGCTGGCGCCGATCGCGGCGGTGATCGCGGCGATCTCGTCCTCCGCCTGGAATGTCGTGACGCCGAACTCCTTCAGCCGGGACAGGTGGTGGAGGATGGCCGAAGTCGGGGTGATCGGATAGCCGCCGAAGAACATCTTGAGCCCGGCGAGCTGCGCACCGGCGACCAGGCCCTGTGAAATCGCCTCGGCACCGGTCACGGTCCGGTAGAGGCCCGGCGTCTTCGGGGCCGCCTTGACCCGGTGGTGCGGCAGGTGCCCACCGCCCAATCCGTCGCCGGAAAGCTCGGCCGTCTCGCCATAGGCATGACCGGCATTCAGCGCGGCAATGTTTGAATCGGCGACCTCGGGCTTCTTGGCGAACTTTTCCTTCAGCCAGTTGATCACCGGCGTGCGGTCGCGTTCAAACATCCACAGCGCCAGGCCCAGCGTCCACATGTTCTTGCAGCGCAGCGCCTCCTTGTTGCCGAGGCCAAAGGGTTTCACCGCGTCCAGCGTCAGCTGAGAGATGTCGAGCTTCAGAAGCTTCCACTTGGCGAGCGAGCCGTCTTCGAGCGGGTTGCTGTCATAGCGCGCCTTGTCAAGGTTGCGTTTTCCGAACTCGCCCTCGTCCGCAATGATGAGGCCGCCCGGGCGCAGGTCGTCGACATTGGTCTTCAATGCAGCCGGGTTCATCGCGATCAGCACGTCAGGCTGGTCGCCCGCTGTCTCGATGGTGCGCGAACCGAAATTGATCTGGAAGGCCGAAACGCCGAACAATGTGCCCTGCGGCGCGCGAATTTCGGCGGGGAAGTCGGGAAAAGTGGCCAGGTCATTGCCCGCGAGGGCGGTCGACAGCGTGAATTGTCCCCCGGTAAGCTGCATGCCGTCGCCGCTGTCACCGGCGAAGCGGACGACCACATTTTCGCCGCTGTCGGGCAGGCCGCTGCCGGCCTCTTCCCGTGTCAAAGTGGAACCCATAGTCTCAAATCCGTATGCTTCATCTGCCCGAAAGCCGATAAATCAGTTTCTCCGCCATCTTCAAACCATAAAAACTATTAGGGATAAAGCATTTGTTTCTGCGCTTTTCCCATTATCGCTTGCACCATCAAAGCCGCCTGATCTAATCGATTGATAAATAGACAGGAGAGCAATCATGACCGACGCCTATGTGCGCCCCGACGTCCAGATGGTCCTGACCATGCTGGAGGAATCCGACCAGCCGCTGATGTCGGAGGTCGAACCACCCATGGCGAGGGAAATGTACCTGCTGATGGGAACGTTGCTGGAAGCGGATGCCGTCGAGCTGGCGCGGATCGAGGATTTCACCTGCCCGGGGCCCGAGGGCGACATCGCCCTGCGCCTGTATGACAGCCAGGCGAACCGCGATGCCGAGACCCCGGTGATTGTCTTCTACCATGGCGGCGGGTTCGTGATCGGCGACCTGGAATCGCATCACAGCTTCTGCACCTATGTCGCGCAGGAAATGGACCTGCCGGTGATCGCAGTCGATTACCGGCTGGCACCCGAAGCACCATTCCCTGCAGCGCCGAGGGACAGCATCGCCGCAACGCGGTGGATCGCTGACAACCAGGACGCGCTCGGCCTGAAGATCAGCGGCCTGATCCCCTGCGGTGACAGCGCGGGCGGCAACCTGACACTGGTTGTCGGGCAGGTCCTGGCGAAGGAACCCGCCGCAGTACCGGTCATCGCCCAGTTCCCGATCTATCCAGCCTCGCGGATGGACGCCGAGGGCGGGTCGATGGATGAATTTGCCGAAGGTTTCCTGCTGACCAAGGAAAGCATGGACTATTTTGCCGAGCATTATGCGGCCAAGGACGATGACCTGCATGTTTCGCCCTATCTCGGCGACCTCGCCAAGTCGCCGCCGACCGTACTGGTTACTGCCGGTCTCGACCCGCTGCGCGACCAGGGTCGTGCGTATGCCGCCGACCTGATCAAACATGGCGTCAACACCACCTATCTCGAAATGCCCGGAAACGTTCATGGCTTCATCAACCTGCGCAAAGCCGTGCCGTCATCGGTCAACGATGTCGACAAGATGATCGCCGCCTGGAAAACGCTGCTCGCCGGCCTGTGACCGATTTCAGCGCCCTACCCTACCGGCCATGCGCCGGTATCATGCTGGCCAATCCTCGCGGGCAGGTCTTTGTGGGGCAGCGCCTCGACGCCGCGCAAAGCAAATATCCCGACGCCTGGCAGATGCCGCAGGGCGGGATCGACAAGGGCGAGGATGCCCAGACAGCTGCCCTGCGCGAACTGGGCGAGGAAACCGGTATTGGTCAGCACCATGTCGATATCGTCGCCCGGAGTGCACAGGAGCATATCTACGACCTCCCCGATGAACTGATGGGCAAGATCTGGAAGGGCAAGTATCGCGGCCAGCGGCAAAGCTGGTTCCTCATGCGCTTCCTCGGCGAAGATCGCCACATCGACATCCAGACCGACCATCCTGAATTTTCCAGCTGGAAATGGACCGATCCGGCAATCTTGCCTGACATGATCGTCCCGTTCAAAAGGGACCTCTACCGGGCGGTACTGAAGGAATTCCTGCCGCTCATATAATTCTCCAAATCGCGGATTTTCATAATGTTATATCGCTATCTTGCCAGCGCCTCTGCGCTCGTCCTGCTCGCCACCTGCCCTGCGAACGCAGCCCTGCCCGACCCGGTCAAGGCAATGATCGACGCCGCAATCGCGTCCAACAATGATGCCGACATTCAAACAGTCGTAAAACTGGCCAAGGCGACGAATCCCGATGACATCGCCGAAATCGACGCGATGCTGGCCAGCTACCAGCAGCAGAAAGCGCTACTCGCCGCGGCCGAGCAGGAGAAAATACGGGAGGCGGGATTCTTCGAACGCTGGTCAGGCCAGGGCGAGCTGGGCGGGTTCCACTCGACCGGTAACACCGACAGCACGGGAATCTCGGTTTCGCTGAAGCTCAAGAAGGAAGGCATAAAATGGCGCCATAATTTCCGTGCCGCGGCCGATTACCAGGAAACCGACGGCACCACGGATCGCGAACAGTTCCTCGCCGCCTATGAACCCAATTACAAGTTCAATGGCCGACTTTATGCCTATGGCCTGGCGCAGTTTGAGCGCGACCGGTTCCAGGGTTTTTCTTCGCGTTATACCTTGTCGAGCGGACTGGGTTATGCGGTTATCCGCGAAGACGATGTCGCCTTGAACATCAAGGGTGGCCCGGCATGGCGACAGACCAATTTCGTCGGCGGCGGATCTGAATCCCGGCTGGCGGGTCTCGCAGCCATGGAGTCTTATTGGCAGGTTTCGGAAAACCTGCGGCTTACCCAGGACAACAGCGCCTATATCCAGTCCGGCAACATGACATTTACCTCAGCCACGGGTGTCGAGGCGAAGCTGATCGGCGCCCTGTCGGCGCGGCTCAGCTATGGCTGGGAATTTGAAACCGACCCGCCGGCAGGCACGGTCAAGGGCGACACGATTTCGCGTGCGACGCTGGTCTACGATTTCTAAAATTTCGAAATCAGGGGGTGGCAGCTGATTCGTCGCCGACCTTTGGCTGCGGCGTAACTGCCTGCGCCGACATTACCGGGCCGGTTTCCGACTTGGTGATCACCGATGCCAGCTGGTCGGTCTGCTCGCACTTGGTCCGGCACAGCGTCTTGATCCGCGACAGGTTCAACTTTGCCTTTTCAACGGCGCCGCGCTCAACCAGCGATTCGCCCTGCCCGGCCAGCGCATCGAGGTTGTTCGGGTCGAGGATCAGTGCCTCGCGGTAGAGGCGGATCGATTTGCCGGGAAGACCCTGCACCCGCGCGATCTGGGCCAATGCGATGAACGCCGATCCGTTGCGCGGATCAACCGCCAGCGCGGTTTCGAAGAGGTCCGTTGCAAGCTCCAGATTGCCTTCATTCTGCGCCTGCTCGCCAAGTTGCATGAATTCCACCGATTGCTGCTTGATCTCGATATCCGCGGTCTGGGTATAGGCCACACTCGAAACAGTCGCCATCACGAGGGACAGGGCTATAACAGCAGGTGAAAAACGCATAATAAGCTCCAATAAACTCTCACGCTGCATAGCAGAATCATCTGCACGCTTGCTTAACATGGGATGCTAACACAATTTTTCGAGGCAGGTAAAATAAAAGCCATCCGTTCCGTCTTGATACGGTGAGAGTAGATAACCTTTACGATATGGGCGGCCAAAGGGCAAATCAACTGCTTTATCCTGCCAATTCCGGTGTTTAGCGAGAAATTGTTCCGCCTGTTCACCGCCTTCATCGTCGAGCAGCGAGCAAACGGCGTAGACCAGCCGGCCGGCCGGCGCGACCAGCCGGGCCGCCAATTCGAGCAATCGCGACTGCAGTGCGGCGGTCTTGTCCAGGCGCTGCGGCGTCATACGCCAGCGCAGTTCGGGATTGCGCCGCCATGTCCCCGTCCCGGTGCACGGCGCGTCGACCAGCACCAGGTCGCACCGGCCTTCAAGCTCGGACAGTGCTTTCATCTCATCGCCGGGCGCCAGCAAGATGGTCTCGACATTGCCTGCACAGGCACGCGCCAATCGGGGCTCGATCCGCTGCAGCCGGCCGCGATCCGTATCCGCTGCGATGATGCGCGTATCCGCCGGCAATTGTGCCGCAAGCGCCATCGTCTTGCCCCCTGCCCCCGCGCAAAGATCAAGCAGCAGCCGCGGCTCGCCCGGCAAGCAGGCCCAGGCAATGAGCTGGCTGCCGAGATCCTGTATCTCGACTATTCCCTGCTGGTAGGGCTGGCCTTTCTCCACCTGGCTGCCGGCTGGCAGCCGAAATGCACCGGGTAGCGCCAATGGCTCGGCATCGGGCCATTCAGCGCGCACGTCACTGGCCTGACCGCGATGCGGATTAAGCCTTATGTCCAACGGCGCGCGATCAAACAACGCCTTCATGTCCTTCTCGCCAATCGGACCAGCGAACTTGCCTTCCAGCCAGGCAGGGACTTGCGGCCCCGCAGTCGCCTGTTCGCCCGGCGCAATCGGGCCAGGGCCGTGCTGCGATCCGTCGAACAGCTCCTTCATCTCCGGCTGCTCGCCAGCTAGGCCCAACATCGCCGCCCGTCCGCTTGCGGGCCGATCGCCAAATCGGCGAATGGCGGCATAGACATGCTCGCGAACAGCGCGCCGGTCGCCGGACCCGGCATAGCGTCGCGCGCGGAAGTAATCGCGAATGATATTGTCGGCTGAAGCACCATCGTCGCGGGCGGCGATGATGATCGCGTCAAGCAGTTCGATTGCGGCCTGCAGCCGCGCGGCCGGCCTCACCGTGGCCCGCTATCGTGTCGGGTAATTGGGCGCTTCCCGGGTGATCGAAACATCGTGGACATGGCTTTCCTGCAACCCAGCATTGGTGATCCGCACAAATTGCGCGCGCTCGCGCAGGTCCTTCAGCGTCTTCGAGCCGGTATAGCCCATCGCCGCCTTCACGCCGCCAACCAGTTGGTGGATGACATCGCGCGCCGGCCCCTTGAAAGGTACCTGGCCTTCAATGCCTTCGGGCACCAGCTTCATCTGGTCCTTGATATCCTGCTGGAAATAGCGGTCGGCCGAGCCGCGTGCCATGGCGCCAACGCTGCCCATGCCGCGATAGCTCTTGTAGGCGCGGCCCTGGTAGAGGAACGTCTCGCCGGGTGCCTCTTCCGTGCCGGCGAGCAGCGATCCGATCATCACCGACGACGCTCCCGCGGCGAGCGCCTTGGCGACATCGCCCGATGTCCGTAATCCGCCGTCAGCGACGACCGGGGTGTCGGTCTTGGCGGCTTCTTCGGCACAGTCCATGACCGCGGTCAGCTGCGGCACGCCAACGCCCGCAACGACCCGGGTCGTGCAGATCGATCCCGGACCGATGCCGACCTTGATACCGTCCGCCCCGGCGTCGATCAGCGCGCGTGTCGCTTCTGCAGTGGCAACATTGCCGGCAATGATCTGGGTACTGTTGGAGCGTTTCTTGATCTCTTCCACCGACTTGGCGACCATCGCACTGTGGCCGTGGGCGGTATCGATCACCACGAGGTCGCATTCGGCGTCAATCAGTGCTTCGGTGCGTTCAAGGCCTGCATCACCGACCGTCGACGCAGCGGCGACCCGCAGCCGGCCGGCCTCGTCCTTGGTAGCATCGGGATACATGACCGCCTTTTCGATATCCTTGACCGTGATCAGGCCGACGCAGTGATAATCCTTGTCGACGACCAGCAGTTTCTCGATCCGGCGCTGATGCAGCATCCGGCGCGCCTCGTCCTGGCTTACGCCAGCCGGCACCGTTGCCAGGTTGTCCTTGGTCATCAGCTCCGAAACCGGCTGCTGCGGATTTTCGGCAAAGCGCACGTCGCGGTGGGTCAATATGCCAACCAGCTTGCCGGAATTCTCGACCACTGGAATGCCGGATATCATGTTCTGGGACATGGTCGCCTCGGCTTCTGCCAGCGTCGCGTCGGGGGCGATGGTGATCGGGTTGACGACCATGCCCGATTCAAAGCGCTTCACCTGCCGGACCGCAGCGATCTGTTGTTTAAGCGACAGGTTGCGGTGGAGCACGCCGATCCCGCCCATCTGCGCCATGACAATCGCCATGTCCGACTCGGTCACCGTGTCCATGGCCGAGGACAGGATCGGGATGTTGAGGTCGATGCCGCGCGACAGGCGGGTTTTCGTATTGGCCTGGCTGGGCACGATTTCAGACGCGGCGGGTTGCAGCAGGACATCGTCGAACGTCAGCCCCAAACGGATTTCATTGCTGGTCTTGGGGCTGTCCATGAGTGCCACTTTCTATGCGCTAAATCTGATTCTGTGGCGGCCCATGTAATCAGTTTGCCAGATTAGTGCTAGTAGCCTTTTCAGGATAAGTCATGGTGCTGCCAAAATAGCGCCCCAGGGCGACGTGGAAATTCGCATCGTCCCTCGCTCCGCCAAGCAGTAGGTCCTCGTTCAGCTCGTCATGGACATCATGATATGCGCCGTCGATAAACGCGTTCAGCCGTACCTCGTCGGCGAAGGCGCTGCTGATAAGAAATGCCGGGATTCCTCGCTTCAGCAGGACATAGGCATCCTGGCGGCGAAGGAAGCTGTTGGGATTGGCCGATTGATCGATCACCCGGCTTTCCCGCGCCGCGACCTTTTCAATATCGCCGTCAAGGCCGGTCTCGCCATAACCGATGATCGCGATTGTCCTGCCCTCCTCGGCCAGCGCCACGCTGTCCAGGTTGAAGGCGGCAACCAGGCGTTCCAGCCGGAATGGCGGATTTTCCGCAAAGGCATAGGTACCCAGCAGCCCCTTCTCCTCCGCTGTCGTGGCGAGAAAATAGATGTCCCGTTCCAGTTCAGCGCCCGCCAGCCGTTTCGCCGTTTCAATCAGCACGGCAAGGCCGCTGGCGTTGTCGATTGCGCCGTTACAGATCAGGTCCTTGGCCGGGACCATTGGTTCCGCCTGCCGGCATGTGCCGAAATGATCCCAATGGCCGAGGAACATGATTGCGCCAGCCGATGGCCGCGTACCCGCTATCTTTCCGATCACATTGTGTGAAACATATTTGCGGATTTCGGTCCGTGCGGCGATGTCGACGCGGATCGGCAGGTCAACGGGCCGGAAGTCCGCCTCGGCCTGCCAAAGTGCCAGCTGCTCCTTGGGCAGGCCCGCTTGCCTCAGCATTTTCCGGAGCCGGTCGCGCTTGATCAGGCCCTCGATCGCAGCATGGTGGTGCATCCCGTCGAGCGAGGTGGCGGCACGCCGGAACGCACGTTCGAGGCGCACCCAGCGGTCCTTGCCATCGACGATCGCCAATATGCCGGCGGCGCCGGCCTCGAGCAGCTGCCGTTTGCGATCACGATAGCGCGGCAAATCGTCGCGCATCGCGGGGCGC
>JAAUYH010063194.1_pt1 | contig 26857 bp, 16 predicted proteins | sample 7278061 | NCBI WGS metagenome assembly JAAUYH01 (sample SAMN14350203, study PRJNA611818) | marine sediment metagenome | isolation source: surface marine sediment (0.6m) | place: French Polynesia: Moorea | collected 2018-08
ACATCTTGCACCAGTTGCAACAAGCGCAGAGAAACCGGGTTTATCAACCAAAAATTAAGGTTTTTCAGTTAGTGATTATCAATAAACCCGGTTTCTTAGGGTGGTGCAAGATATGACACATAATACTTTTCAAACATCCTCTTAGACGTTGTAATGCAACGTCTCTACACCCAGATTCATACTTTAAATTAGCAATCCCAATTTTGACATTAATAATTACCAATTAGACGGTGGTATTGCATATGTTTTCTGACGATTCTACCTACTTTCTGAGGGAAAATGACAAAGCAGAATTAAAGAAATTAGTCAGGGTATTGGAACTTTCTAGCGGTACGACAATTATCTTTGCTATTGCACCGGAGAATAGTCCCCACCATCCTGTTGTGGAAAAGCTGAAAGAAAGTTTAGCAACCAGTGAGGAAAAGTTTGAATTTGAGAACTTTTTTTATAGTCAAAACTCTTTCCATAATTTTCTGTATGGCTTAGATGATAATCGGCAGAAAAGTCGGGAAATTGGGCGCAAATTGGTTATGGCATTTGGAATTGACCAATTACCAACACCGCGCTTGGTGACAGAAATGAGGCAATTAAATTTGGGAAGGGAAGAGTTATTTTGGAGAAATTTAGGACTGATTTTATGGCTTAATAAAAAGAGTTTTTTAGATGAGTTTCGCCAGCGGGCACCGGATTTTTGGGATTGGCGAGAAAAGATAGTCCAATTTGAAACACGCAATCCTTTACTTTATCCCTATTTAGATTGGTTGATTGCTGACAATTCCTATCTAAAAATGAGTGGGGTGATGCAGGTAAATCGCCAAGTTGATATTTTTCTCGACCAAATTTATGTTTCTCTGCAAGCACAATGGCGACAAGAAGTTACAGATATTTCTGAACGCAGTCAACGGGAAATTGAGATGTTAGCATCTCGGAGTAGTTCATTTAAAGGAATGGGTTCTAGGCTGGATGATTGGAATGAATCTTACTATTACGAACCAGGACCGAAAGAATCAATATTAGGTTCAGTTTCCAAGACTAAAACGGTTACGCAAAAGGTAGATTTATCCGCAGCTGTGCAGCAGAATAACTATAGCGTAATTTTAGGCGATCCTGGTGCTGGTAAAACTACTCTGCTGCGTTATTTAGCACTGCATTTTGCAACAGCAAAAAGAGATAATTTGGAAAGGGTTTTTGTTGAGGACGATGGTGTAGATAATTATGTAAATGGGGATAAAAAGCAGAAAGAGTTAGGTAAAACTTTGTTACCTGTTTTCTTCCGCATTGCTGATTATGCAGAGAGATTAAAAGAACAACCAGAGTTAACTTTAGAAGAATATCTACGTCAATTTTACCGCCAATGGGAAGCTCATTTTCAAACAGAGAAAGAAATGGGAACTGAGGAGGTAGCGGAGTTTCTTTTGTTGAGGATGCGTCAGGGACAGTGTTTGATGCTGTTGGATGGATTAGATGAGGTATTTGACCAACAAAGCCGCAGACAAATTGTAGAATGTATTAATCAGTTTGTGGATGAGTTTCGTAACAACAAATTTGTCATTACCAGTCGCATTGCTGGCTACCGCGATGTCCAACTCAGCAGTAGGTTTGCAGAGTTTACCATTGAAGATATGGACAGCGAACAGGTACAGCGATTCCTGTATCGTTGGTGTCGAACAATTGAAAAAGCACAGCAGCCAGATGCTAGCGAGGAACAATGGCAAAGACGAGGAGATGAGCAAGTAGAGGATATTTTAGAGGCAATTGCAGACAATGAGGGTGTGAAGCGGTTAACGGCTAACCCCCTACTGTTAACGATTTTAGCGTTGATTCACCGGAATGGGGAACGCTTACCACACCGACGGGTGAAATTGTACGAGTTGGCTGTGCAAACTTTGACGGAAGATTGGCAACTCAGTAAGAAGTTACCTGATGCACCGAATGTGGTATTAAAGGAAACTGAGGTAGTGGAACTTTTAGCACCCCTGGCATACTGGATGCATGAGGAAAAGCCTTCGGGATTGGTAACGCAAGGGGAAGTGGAGGAGAAATTAGCAGAGAAGCTGGCGGAATTAAATGATACCGAACCCGAATCAGAATCCGTGGGTCAATTAGTAGGGGAATTTTTGCGGAAGGTGCGGGAAACTACGGGTTTATTTGTGGAACGAATGCCAGAGGTTTATGGTTTTATGCACCTGACGTTTGAAGAGTATTTTGCATCTCGTTATATTGCGGATAATGACCAAAGTGAGATATTAGAAATAATTCACAAACATGTTTACGAACCACGTTGGGATGAGCCACTTTTACTGGCTTTGGGATATTATGGGAGTCATTTTTCTAAGCAATTTAGGAAGCTAGCGGAGAAATTATTTGTTAATTTGGAAGATTATCAACCCGTACTGCAATATGGGGAGATAAAAATTAAAAGTCCTACATCTGATGATGCAGTTATTCTCTATTTGCAGGAGGATGAATCAGCAAATAATTTGAAAGAAGTAGAATTTAAGTTGAGAAATTTGCTGTTTGCAGGACAAGTAATTGCAGAAGTTGAAATTAATAGTATTCCTATTCGCAAAAAACCAATTGAAAAGTTAGTTATTACCTATCTTGGGATAGATACTGATTTTGAGGATGATATAACTAAAAAATTACTAAGACTGCTACGTAAAATTGAACTGTTTTATCAAAAAGGTGAAGTCATAGATTTATTGAAACAAGCAGCTAATGACTCAACGCTGTCTGAAGAAATTCGGATTAAGGCAAAAACTGCTATTCTTTATGTTGCTTGTGGTGAATCAGCAGGATTGGCAGATTCTGTGACAGAAATTGTTAATAAATTAGAGCCTTCACTGTTTTGTAGTATTAGAGATTTGGTTCAAGAATTGGGTGAAGAAATGACACCTAATCTTGAAAGAAGCCGTCAGTATTATAGTAATGATGAAAGTTGTCAAAACGCATTAACTTTTCTCACGGCAATGTCTTATCTGCGTAAAGATAAGTATGATAAAGCCATTGAGATTTTTGAGGAGATAACTGAGAAATTAAATAGCAGTTTCAGCCCTTATATTGCTTGGTCTTTGGCTACCTCTTATGAAGAGAAAGAAGTATTTGATAAAGCAAATGATTATTATCAAGAATGTTATGAAAAACTCGTTCAATGTATTGAACCATCAGCGTTTCTAAATCTTTGGATAAATCGAGGTGTTTGCTATAGGTTAGATGGTCAGTATGAGCAGGCTTTAGATTGTTTTCAGAGAATGTTGACTATTAGCACAGAGATTAATAAACCTCAAGATGAATCATTAGCTTTGTATCACATAGGTAGAACTTATAAAGAATGGAATAAATACGAGCAAGCAATAAATTACTATCAACAAAGCCGCGACCTTGATCAACAATTAGATAAAGATAATGATGTAGCTAACCTGTGGTACTGGCTGGCTGATTGCTATCGAGAATGGGGTAAATATGAGTTAGCTATTGAGTGTGAAAATCAATGTTTAGCCATTCTTCAACAGTTGGATGACCAAGTTAATATTGCTGATGCTTACTTTCAACTAGGAAGGATTTATCAAGATTGGGGTAAATACGAACAAACTGTTAATTACTATCAACAAAGCCGGGAACTTTATCAACAATTAGGTCAAGATGAAAATGTAGCTAATCTGTGGTTCTTGCTAAGTCATTGCTATCGAGAATGGGGTAAATATGAGCTAGCTGTTGAGTGTGAAAATCAATGTTTAGCCATTCTTCAACAGTTGGATAACCAAGTTAATATTGCATTAGCTTATTATCAACTAGGACTGATTTATAAAGATTGGGGTAAATACGACCAAGCTATTAATTACTACCAACAAAGCCGGGAACTTTATCAACAATTAGGTGAAGATAAAGATGTAGCTGACCTGTGGTACTGGCTAGCTGATTGCTATCGAGAATGGGGTAAATATGAGCTAGCTGTTGAGTGTCAAAATCAATCCTTAGCCATTCTTCAGCAGTTGGATGACCAAGTTCATATCGCTGATGTCTACTATCAAATAGGACAGATTTATCAAGATTGGGGTAAATACGAACAAGCTGTTAATTACCATCAACAAAGTCGCGACCTTTATCAAGAATTAGGTAAAGATAAAGATGTAGCTAATCAGTGGTATAACCTAGCTGATTGCTATCGAGAATGGGGTAAATATGAGCTAGCTGTTGAGTGTGAAAATCAAGATTTAGCCATTCGTCAGCAGTTAGATGACCAAGTTAATATTGCTGATGCTTACTTTCAATTAGGAAGGATTTATCAAGATTGGGGTAAATACGACCAAGCTATTAATTACTACCAACAAAGCCGGGAACTTTATCAACAATTAGATCAAGATAATCATGTAGCTAATCAGTAGTACTGGCTGGGTGATTGCTATCGAGAATGGGGTAAATATGAGCAAGCTGTTGAGTGTCAGTAGGGCAGGGGTTTACCCATTCCCTACCAACCAATCATGTGTCCCATTCTTTTTTCAAATTGGTATAAGTTTACTTTACCCAAACTGGTTCCAACTCCTGTAAAATTAGTATAAAATTAGTTATAATTGGGTGGTTGTTGGAAACCTGTAATTAATTGAGAAAATTTCTCAGCAATTCTGAGCAACTCCATCTCTTGCCATCGCTTACCAACAATTTGCATCCCAATGGGTAGTCCATTTTTGGTTTTGCCAATGGGAATGACAACAACGGGATGTCCAGTAAAAGCCAGTGGTTGAGTATAAGCACCCGATGCCATCATATACGGTATCTTTCTCCCGTCCACTTCCACAGCTTCCCCTGGAGAACAATGGGTAAATGCAGGTGTCATAGCCACCGGACATAACCACACATCCCACTGTGCTAATTCTCGATCCATTTTAGCAATGAGGTAATCCCTTTCCGTTAATGCTTCAAAATAGTCCTTGAGATTGGGATTGAAAAAAATCGGGAAAACCATTTTGGGAACGTTACCCAGTTTGCGTAATGAGCGATCGCCTGTCGTTCCTTCCCGATACATAAACCCCATCTTTTTGCGAATAAAGTTAATATCCATGCCCACAGGGGATGCATAAATGCTACTGTAAATTAAGACAGTCCAGCTAATCTGCCAAGCCGCTACAAAATCGAAATTAGGATGCCATTTTTCAGTATTAATACTTATATTGTTTAAATGATTAGCTACTGATTCCATGGCTTGTTTGATTTCTACAGCAACCGGAAAGCCTCGAAATTCATCAGTCCAAGCGATACGCAAATTTTCCAGGGACTTAGTAGTTGGGGTATCCAAAGGAACAGGGGGAATCTCTGGCTGACGCAAATCCTCACCAGCAATCAACTGTAGGCACAGACGTAAATCTTGAACAGAACGGGCTAAAGGACCAACTGTGAGTATTTGGCGAATGCATTTAGGCATTCCTGGAAGTTCCGGAATATGACCCGTTGTGGGAACTCGCCTATCAGTGGGTTTTAATCCAAAAATACCACAAAAGTGAGCAGGCTGGCGAATAGAACCACCAAAGTCATCACCGATATCTAGGGGAGATAAACCAGCTGCGATCGCAGCAGCGCTACCACTGGAACTACCTCCTGATGTATAGTTCAAATTCCAGGGATTATTTACCCGGGGGAATAAATCGTTGATGCCTTGCCAATCGCTTGCTAGTTCTGCCAGATTAGTTTTACCCATAATAATTGCTCCAGCAGCGCGGAGTCTAGCAACTACTGTGGCATCTTGGTCAGGGATATAATTTTCTAGGGGTTTATAACCAGCAGTAGTACGTAGTCCAGTAGTTTCAAAAACATCTTTGATAGTAATCGGTACTCCGTGGAGAATACCCCAGTTTTCCCCTCTGGCTAAAGCTTCATCAGCATGTTTTGCTTGTTGACGGGCATGTTCTTCATTTAAGGTACAGATGGCATTGAGTTGAGGATTATGTTTGGCAATCTGTATCAAATGAGCATCTAGTACTTCAACTGCTGACACAACACCATTGCGGATCATTTCAGCCAGTTGATAGGCAGACAGAAAAACTAGGTTACTCATGATTTGAAGCAATATGTATCAAAATGTCTAAAAACAAGCAATAACACAGCTTAGTTGATAGAGTTGCTAGATCCCCTAAAGATGAAAAAATTTGTATCCTGAAATTAATAGGTCTTAATAATTCTTTTCAAAACTTGTGCAAGAAGATTTTAGATTAATAGTCGATTTAGTATTAGTCCTTGCTGTTGCTGCCGGTGGTGGACTGTTAGCAGCACTATTGCGGCAACCTGTTTTATTAGGATATCTCATTGGCGGTATGGTCGTCGGACCAGCCGGACTGGGTTTAATCAAAGAATTAATTCAAGTAGAGACTCTGGCACAGTTCGGGGTTGCTTTTCTATTATTTGCCCTGGGGGTAGAGTTTTCCTTTGCAGAACTTAATAAAGTCAAAAAAATTGCCCTGGGTGGTGGAGGACTGCAAATTGTCCTCACTATCTTGGTGACAACTCTCGTGTCTGTGGGTGTAGGTTGGGTAAGTTCTCCCGCACAAGGAGTATTCCTAGGGGCAATTTTGTCTTTGTCTTCCACAGCGGTTGTTCTCAAATGCTTGATGGAAGCTAATGAAACCGAAACCCCCCACGGACAGATTTTATTGGGCATTTTGGTGGTGCAGGATTTGGCATTGGGGTTGATGTTAGCGGTTTTGCCAGCATTGGATCAGCCCATGGAATCTCTCGGAATGGCGGTATTATTAGCATTGATACGCATTGGTTTATTTGCAGCTGGTGCGGTAGCAGCGGGAATTTGGTTAATACCCCCATTATTGCGACTCCTAGCACGTACAGAAAGCCGGGAATTGTTTCTCTTAGGGGTGGTAGCCTTGTGTTTGGGTATTGCCCTGCTAACGGAATATTTAGGACTTTCCATTGAAATGGGGGCATTTGTGGCTGGTTTGATGATTTCCGAGGTGGAATATGCTGACCAAACTTTAACCTATGTGGAACCCCTGCGAGATATCTTTGCCAGTTTATTCTTTGCTGCCATTGGGATGTTAATCGATCCGGTATTTCTGTGGAATAACCTGGAATTGATTTTGGGGTTGGTAGCTTTGGCATTTGTGGGTAAATTTTTGATTGTCACTCCCATAGTCAAACTATTTCGCTACCCTTTGAAAACCGCATTACTAGCAGGGTTGGGATTAGCACAAATTGGGGAATTTTCCTTTGTATTGGCAAGTGAAGGACAGGCACTAGGACTGGTTTCTCGACGAGTATATTTACTAATTTTAGGAACAACAGCAGTAACATTAGTACTCACTCCCTTTGTCTTGAAGTTAGTACCATTTCTATTTAACTTTGTGGAATCCATACCTTGGTTAAAACCCTATTTAAACGGAGATGGACAACCTCTAGATGTATCAGAAGAACTGCCTTGTAAAGACCATGTAGTGGTTTGTGGTTACGGGAGAATTGGCAAAAATTTAGTAAAATTATTACAACAACACGATTTACCCGTGTTAGTCATTGACCAATCTGAAAGCAGAATTCAGCAGTTAAGAGAAGCCAAAATCCCCTATGTGTACGGTAATTGTGTCAGCTTCCATGTATTAGAAACAGCCGGGGTAAACCATGCCAAAGGAGTAGCGATCGCCCTCCCCGACTCTATGAATAACCGTCTGACACTGAAACGGGCTTTAGAATTATCCCCAGACTTAAATATAGTCGTCCGTGCTAACCACAATAAAAATATTGAAGTTTTATACCAACTGGGAGCAAGGGAGGTTGTGCAACCAGAATTTGAAGCCAGTTTAGAACTCGCAACCCACATGCTTACAGATATGGGTTTTTCCCCGGCAGTGGTACAATGGGAAATGCAGCAAATCCGCGATCGCCATTATCTAGATTTACGACCGGAACAATCGGCATTAGAAGTTTCCCGAGATTTGCGACGGGCAACTCAAGATATGAATAATCGCTGGTATACTTTACCTGAGAGTTCCCCTTTAATTGGGATGACCTTAGAAGAAGCGGATATTCGCTACTTAACAGGGGTCAGCTTAATGGCGATTCGTCGCAGCGATGGCGAAGAAATAGATTATCCCAATGCCCAAACCAGATTAGAAAAGGGCGATCGCTTGTTAATCGTTGGTTCAGATTCCGAAATAGCTACTTTGAAAGAATTTGCCCAAGGTCAAGCAGCCATCCCAGGAGAATATAATGCTTGTCAATGGGTTAGTGTCAGCCAGGATAGTCCCATCATTGCCAAAAGTTTAGCAGATTTAGATAAGTATCAAGCAAATGGGGTAAAAATTCAAGCAATTCGTAGAGATGGCAAGTTTATCCGTTTTCCTGATGGTAGCACACAGTTACAAATGCGTGACCAGGTTTTATTATGCGGGAATTTGTCCGCTTTGAATAAATTAGAACAACTCTTATCACCGAAAATCCAGTTACCATTGTCCTCCATCCCCGTAATTACAGCAGCAGAAGCAAATGGGTTAAAGGAGTATTTACCCATTGATGACTTGCGACACTAGGAAAGTTAGGGAGATGGGGAGAATAATAACGTTTATCTGTTGGCTTGCTCACCTGCTCAGAACTCAAGTTCCGAGCTAATAGATAAAGTCTACTGAAGTAGACTCATTATGTTATTTAGTCATCTTCAAGATGACTTCGTGTGTGAGCAAGGAAATTAATTTCCTTGCGTGGTAGGGATTTTAAGTTCAGTTTACACCAGTGAATCACTCCTAACCTTTAACCCATAATTATTCCTTTGGTTTGATATAAGCGATCGCTTGTTTCCAAATTGTGGTTTTCTGACCATTTTCTTCTGCTAGCATCATACATTGTGGGTCTTGCCAAACAATCTTTCCTGTGATAACGTCCCCTGTCAGCAGTTTTAATTCCACTGCGGTTGTTTGTTTAATCAGGTTTTGTACTTGGCGAATGCTAGGGAGTGAGGTATCAAATTCTATGGTAGGCATTTTTGTTAATGGTGTATGTACAAGGGAGAATATTTAAATCAGTGATAACTAATAACTGATAACCGATAACTGATAACTAACAATTACTAATCCTTGATAATTCATCCTCAAGAAAATGGCAATCGAATTTACTAAGTATCACGGTTTGGGCAATGATTTTATTTTGATTGATAATCGCGCAAATTCAACCCCTGTAGTCACTCCAGAGGAAGCTGTCCAATTGTGTGATCGCCACTTTGGTATCGGTGCTGATGGTGTCATTTTTGCCCTTCCGGGAGAAAATGGTACGGACTATACCATGCGGATTTTTAATTCTGATGGTTCCGAACCGGAAATGTGTGGCAATGGTATTCGCTGTCTAGGGCGTTTTCTTGCCGATTTAGAGGGCGAAAATAGGAATAAGGACTCCTATGCCATTTATACCCTTGCAGGGGTGATGACGCCTCAATTAATGCCCGATGGACAAGTAAAAGTGGATATGGGTGAACCTAGATTGTTAGCTGGGGAAATTCCCACTACCCTGGCTGCTGGGAATGAGAAGGTAATTAATCAGTCTTTGGAAGTGGCTGGAAAGTCTTGGAATGTTACCTGTGTCAGTATGGGTAATCCCCACTGCATCACTTTTGTAGAGGATGTAGCGGCAATTCCTCTGGAAAATATTGGTCCTCTATTTGAGAATCATCCAGTATTTCCCCAACGCATAAATACAGAATTTATCGAAGTGGTTAACCGTAATCACCTAAAAATGCGAGTTTGGGAAAGAGGTGCTGGTATTACATTAGCCTGCGGTACTGGTGCTTGTGCCTCCTTAGTGGCTGGGGTACTAACTGGAAACTGCGATCGCACTGCGACGGTAGAACTCCCTGGAGGACCGTTGCAAATTGAATGGTCACAAACCGATGGACGGGTCTATATGACTGGACCTGCACAACGAGTTTTTACAGGTAATTGGTAATTGGTAATTGGTAATTGGTAATTGGTAATTGGTAATTGGTCATTGGTAATTTGTCATTTGTCATTTGTCATTGGTCATTTGACTTGCTTATTACCTATTACCAACTAATAGGAGGTATTTTTTGGTAAATATTAGATGTGGAAATGTCTCTTTTGAGAATATAGAGGCAATTTTATTTGATAAAAACGGTACTTTGGAAGATTCAGATGTGCATCTACGTTCTTTAGCACAAAAAGCTGCAAGAGTGATAGATGCACAAATTCCTGGTATTGGAGAACCACTATTAATGGCGTTTGGTGTCAATGGTGATATTCTCGATCCTGCCGGTTTAATAGCAGTGGCTAGCCGTCGAGAAACGGAAATAGCTGCTGCTGCTTATATTGCAGAAACTGGTAGGGGATGGTTTGAGTCTTTAAATATTGCTAAAAAAGCTTTGGATGAAGCAGAGAAATATCTTGGTGATACCCCTTCTCCTTTATATGTTGGAAGTTTGGAAATATTACAAAATCTCTCAGCAGCAGGATTAAAATTAGGTATTCTCTCAGCAGCAACAACAGAAGAAGTAAAGCAATTTGTAGCTAATCACAAATTAAGCGATTATCTGCAATTACAGATGGGAGTTGAGAATGGTCCTTCTAAACCCGATCCAATTTTATTTTTACAAGCTTGTCAAGCTTTGGGAGTAGAACCCAGTGCTACTTTGATGGTAGGAGATTCTGTAGGTGATATGCAAATGGCACGTAACGCCAAAGCCGCAGGTTGTATTGGTATCACTTGGATAGGTAAGCCAGATAATGTCAAAAGTGCGGATGTGGTAATTCATCAACTAAATGAAATCCAATTTCTTGATATGGCTGATTAACTTAAGGAACAAATGATCACCTTACTTTCGTCTAGGATGGAGGGAACTTAATTGGTAATTGGTAATTGGTAATTGGTAATTGGTAATTGGTAATCGGTAACTTATTGTTAAAAAATGTCTGATACTCTTATTTGCTTTGGGAATAAGACGTAAGGTTAACACACCTTAATCCACCTAGTGTTCTGTCCCATTAGTTCTGAGGGCTAGTTTTATAGTCATATTTATATGACTTTGACTATTAGACTGGGACTTATAGTCCCAGGTGGGTGTGATGGAAACCCCATCATATTTTATGGGACAGACCACTACGTTATAGGTAATCTTTTGCCGGGAAGGGAGTAGTCAATCTCTACAAATCAAGTCATATTTTACACGATATCATATCTTGCAACATTCAAGGGCAATTGCCTCACCAACGTACTGCCTAGCTTTCTGGTACAGAAGTAACTTATTTGCAGGTCTATACTGTTGACTAATTTGTCATTTTAGGATTATCAATTGCTAGTTATCAATTGCTAATTGTTTTTTCAGTTGCTTAGCAGCAAGAGCATAGCCACCATCAGCACAATCTACTAGGTGTACCTCATGAGAACCTAGCAAACAAGTAATGAGAACACGATTAGAAGTATGTAATCCAAAGTAGATTTTATTTTCTTGTTTTAGTTTTTGGAGATAAGCTTGAAATTTTTTTCTTTGTTCTGGATAACAAGATAGGGTCATTTTGAGTGTACCATCAAATTTTTTATAATCAGTAGCAACGATTATTTGATTTTTAACTTGAAATAAATAATGTAATATTTTCAGGTAAATAGGCTGAAAGATTAATGCTAATTTCAACATCAATATTTTCATTTGTTTGTAGATACCTGTTTGACGAATAAATAATACTTTACTTAATGCTTTTGCTCTATCACTATTGATGTTGATAAATTTTATTTGTTTGACGGCTAGAGGATGGCATTCTTGCAGAGAGCCAAAAATAAATTCTATTTGCTCAATAATTTGCTGATACAAAATGTTTTGAGTTTTAAAATCATTATTTCTCACCCTAATGATTACAGAAATAATTTCCTCTCTATGACTATTGACATCTTTAAAAGGACAAGAAAAGCCGGAATAGTCTGCTGATTTTCTAGATTGATAGTCTTCTGGAATTAGATAATTGCCAGAATGCTGGGGACTTTTGACTAAAAATTCTGCATAATCTATGCCATTTCCAATTATCATTACCTGTGAATATGTAGGGGAAACCTGATATTTTGCTACCTTGAGTTCATAACTAGATTGATAAATTTCTCTCACAGAGATAAACCCGACTCTCAACAAAAGTGAAAAAGTATTTTTGACGAAATTACGATTATCAGATAAAACACTCAACACATCTGCAAGCATTTGTCTGGGAATCAGTAAAGTGATACCATCACCACCAAATACAAATGGTAAATCGATATGAGGATTTATATTTCTGACTGCAACTAGTGAAAGAACGCTAGCCATATTTACATCCTTATATTTTCCCTTTTCAATGGCTTTTGTAGAATTGACAATATCAGTAATCACAACATACCAATCCTCTGGTAAATCAAAATAGTGACTGCAATTGGTAAATTCTGAAAAATGCTTTAAAGGTGGTAGGTTTTCATAGAATTTTAGGTGTGACATAGCAATTCATGCCTGTATAACTCGACTTTAACCAATTATCACTTCATCAATGGTTTGATTAAGTTAATTATTTCTTAATCCTTGTTCACGTAAAAGGGTATCAGACCATATAGCATCTTCTGGTTTTAGGGATGGTACTGGTTGTTGATTATAATCAATTGCTAAATAATATCTGGCACGATTGTATATACCATGCAATAAAGATTGTAAATCTAAAATAGGTTCTGTATCTTCTGCCTGCAATGGTAACGGAAATATGGGAATTGGTTCTCTGATGTTAAAGGCATATAATTTAGCCTGAGGACGTGTTTCACTTCTGCTAACTATAATTTTATAGTCTGTTGCCGGAACTTCTCCTAAAAATAACATGGGTTTTCCACTTCTGAGCAAATCAATTTCTACTAGGTGAGAAAGACTAGCTAAAACTTTTTTGCGTTTCAGTTTATATGCTTTTCTACCTTCACCTGGACGTTTATTTTTAGGAGATAAAACTTCTATGGAAGTTACTACAAAACCTGTAGAAACTTCGCGGATTTCTAAATAATTTTCTGTAATATTTTCGGGTAATGGTATCATCACCGTGATACCTTCTGATGTAGATATTTGGCTAGCAGCTGATGAATATTGCTGCGGTGATATTTGTTGTTGTTGAGAAAAAACAGAAACATCAGGTATTCCAACTAATACAGAATCTGAGTCATCACTTAAATATGTACGTTGTTCAATTGCAACTCGATATTGTGGGGGAATATTTTCTTCAATAGTATCTGCTATAGCTGTAATTAATCGATGATGTACTTCTGACCAAAATACAGAATTTTCTAAATAAGGATTCATTCCAGGAAAGGGAGAATTCATAGTTTTAATCTCCTGAAGTGACAATTATCCCGCTAACTTTGACCGAATTATGCAGGGGAACTGAGGTGCTGATATGTAATATGCCAGTTGCGTAAATCCTGGTTCAATCAGCAATAAATTTTAGCATTAACAATCCAATTGTGGTAAGCTATTTTGTGGTGTTTTATAACTTACCATTTTCACCCAAAACATCAAGATTACGTTAATTTTATACTAATCCATCCTACTGGATTCATCAGGAGAATTGAATTAGCCATTTACAAACAGGGAAAATATGGCAAATAAAACCCTAGGACTAGAACCAAACCTTTACCAATATTTGCTTTCAGTCTCTCTGAGAGAACCAGAAATACTAACTCAGCTACGGCAAGAAACAGCACAACACCCAATGGCAATCATGCAAATTGCACCGGAACAGGGACAATTTATGGCATTGCTAGTGCAGTTAATGGGAGCAAAAAAAACTTTAGAAGTAGGTGTATTTACGGGGTATAGTACTTTAGCGGTGGCATTGGCATTACCTGGAGATGGTAAGGTGATAGCATGTGATATTAGTGAAGAATATACATCAATTGCCCTTCCCTATTGGAGGGAGGCAGGTGTAGCTGATAAAATTGACCTGCGCATTGCCCCAGCTTTGGAAACTCTGGATAAGTTAATAGCTGAAGAGACAGAAGGCTTTGATTTTGCCTTTATAGATGCGGATAAAAGTAATTATGATGGCTACTATGAACGTGCATTAAAATTAGTGCGTCCGGGGGGATTAATTGCCATTGATAATGTGTTATGGTCGGGTAAAGTTGCAGATACACAAGTGCAAGATAACAGAACTGAAAAAATTCGTGCTTTGAATCAAAAACTACATCAAGACGAACGAATTTATCTTAGTTTAGTCCCTATAGCTGATGGTTTAACCCTAGCACTTAAGCGTCCTTAGAACGCTTTTATCCTTGTCCCCTCTCCGAACTCGCGGAGAGGGGTGTCCGTAGGACGGGGTGAGGTTTTTATTTCAGATTCATAGCTATATTCAGCAATGTCACGCTTTTGAGCTAACTCTAATTGGCGCTTTTTTTCCAGAAGACGGGCTTTTTTCTCTTTTGTGAGAGTATCAAAACAGTAGGGACAAGAAATACCTGATTCATACTGGGGTGAAGCTTTTTCAACTTCACTAATGGGATGTCCACAACCAGGACACATTTCATGACTACCCGCTTCTAAACCATGACCCACAGCAACTCGTTCATCAAAAACAAAACACTCTCCCGACCATAAACTTTCTTCTTGGGGAACTTCCTCTAAATATTTAAGAATACCACCTTTGAGATGATAGACTTCTTGAAAACCTTGGGAAAGCATAAATGATGTAGCTTTTTCGCAACGAATACCCCCAGTACAAAATAAAGCCACTTTTTTATGTTTATTGGGATCGAGATTCTGACGAACATATTCTGGAAAATCTCGAAATGAGTGAGTTTGCGGATTTTCTGCCCTCTTAAAAGTGCCAATATTGACCTCATAATCATTGCGAGTATCAATAACAGTCACTTCTGGATCGGAAATGATTTGATTCCATTCCTTGGGAGTAACATAGGTTCCCACCCTTTGATTTGGGTCAACTTCCGGTAATCCCAAGGTGACAATTTCCTTTTTTAACCGCACTTTCATCCGTTCAAAGGGTGGTATGTCTGCCTCAGATTCCTTATGTTCTAAATCAGCTAAACGGGAGTCAGAACGCAGAAATTTCAGCACCGAATCAATTGCTTCCCGGTATCCGGCAATTGTACCATTAATACCTTCCGCTGCCAATAAAATTGTGCCCTTTACACCTTGAGTTTGACATAAAGATAGCAAAGGTTGTTGTTTTTCGGCATAGTTGGGTAATCTGATAAATTTATAAAATGCTGCAACCACCAAGGACATTTTTCTTTATTCTCAACAATAATTTTCTAGTTTATCCTGATTTAATTTCTTTAGCGGAATTCTCCATCCGTCTTGCGGTGGGGATGGATAGGTGTAGGTGTAGGTGTAGGTGTAGGGTGCGTTATAACTTTAGTTTAACGCACCAAAACCCTAATTTTATAGGAGTAAGTACCCTTGGGGGAAAGGTGTAGGGTGCGTTATAACTTTAGTTTAACGCACCAAAACCCTAATTCTATAGTCATATCTTGCACCACCGTAAGAAACCGGGTTTATTGATAATCACTGAACCTAAAAACCTTAATTTTTGGTTTATAAATCCAGCTTCTTTGCTTTTGTTGAAAATGGTGCAAGATGTAAGTATAGGAGTAAGTACCCTTGGGGAAAAGAAAGTAGAAACAAGACAGAATCACCAAAAAAAATTTGCTAATTTTCCGAAATTGACTCAACAGCTGTGGTAGTCATTATCAGACCACTAATTAGTTTATAAATACTGTTATTAATAGCCACGGGGATATACCCCACTAAACCCGGTTATCTTGCCGGGTTTTTGGCTTGTTTATCTGAAACCATTCATTGCATTAACTCGTTTCCAGGCTAAGCCTGGAAACGCATCCTAAGGTGGGCTGCTGCCTCCAGACTTAATGGGAGGCAGAGCCTCCCTAAAATACATTACAAGGTAAAACCTTGTAACGAGAGTACGAGAGTTGAGAAAGCTAGATTTAACAAGGCTTTTTTCTTCACAAGCGTGCCATTTGTTTATAAATTCTGTTATCAATGCCACGGGGATATACCCCACTAAACCCGGTTATCTTGCCGGGTTTTTGGCTTGTTTATCAGGAAACTCAAGGAAATTACAATAGAAAATTATGTAACTGTATTACCCTGCTTACTGGAGTCAAAATCACAAAATTTGCTAATTTTCCGAAATTGACTCAACAACTATGGTAGTCATTATCAGACCACTAATTAGTTTATAAATACTGTTATTAATAGCCACGGGGATATACCCTACTAAATCCGGTTATCTTGCCGGGTTTTTGGCTTTTTTATCTGAAACCATTCATTGCATTAACTCGTTTCCAGGCTTAGCCTGGAAACGCATCTTCTCGAGGCTCTGCCTCCCTAAAATACATTACAAGGTAAAACCTTGTAACGAGAGTTGAGAAAGCTAGATTTAACAAGGTTTTTTTCTTCACAAGCGTGCCATTTGTTTATAAATTCTGTTATCAATACCACGGGGATATACCCTACTAAACCCGGTTATCTTGCCGGGTTTTTGGCATTTATTTATGAGAAAACTCCAGGAAATCGCCGAGAAAATTCTGTAAATGTATTCCTTTGTTTACTGGAGTCCAAAACAGAAAATAGTACCCTTTTAAATCTACCCCAAAATTTACCTCCAGGTAATAATAAATCTGCAAACATTTGGGCAACCATTGAGGGCTGATTTTGAAATACGCCACATCCCCAAGCACCTAAAATCAAGGCATCACAATAATTTTGTGCTGCTAAACTTAACACTTTGGCACCGCGAACATACAAAACTTCCCGTATTTTATCAATATCCTGGGGTTGATTTCTTGCAATTGCCCCAGCATTGGGAGCTGGACTAGTAATAAAATCAACAATATAGGGCTTTTCTAATAATGTGGCATCATCTTTACGGAACACTGGACAATCAGATGAATAAATCATTGAATCCGAGTACAAAAGCGAGTGATAAGAGCGATGAAAATTGTAGTAACTGCGGCATTTTAATAGGCTCGAATAAAGTGCAGAACTACGTGCAAGACTCTCTTCTTGGGCTTGGGCACCCTTGAGAAATCCACCTCCAGGATTTTTCGCAGAAGCAAAATTAAGAACCCCAATTCTGGAAAATTGTTGGGTTTTTGCCATGGATTCTGCTCCCATTAAAGTTGTCTCGTTCCTAACTTCAAACTCAGTATTTGAGAATTGGGGAGTAGTAGCCAGAACCTCTTCCTGAATTTGAGAGAGAGTATCGGGGTCGTAACATTTTGTACCACTAATACAGGATGTCAATTCTTCCCTAATCTCAACTCTACCGCCACCAGGAGAAATGTAGTATCCTGCTTCTATAATTTCCAGGGTGTTTTGAGCGATCGCAATTCGCCTCATATTTGCAACTCCTTAGTCACCGCAAAGCCGCGTTAAGTTTATGAAAGCTTACGCAACTGGCAATTTATAGCTTGTATTATTATATGTAACATAAAAACAATACACAACAACAAATAGTCATTGGGATGGGTGTAGTCCCGTTAAGGTATCAAACATAGATTTAAAAAACAGTTAGTAGTATTATATGAAACATATATATTTTCTCTCCTAAGTAATATTACTTTTTTTTACAATCAGGAACAAAAAAATATAGTTTCATTAATATGAAAATAGATAAGGTTGTCCTCAGTGCTATCGCAGTGTTTTTATTTTTAGAAAAAACTATTTTCTATCATCACAACCTTGTAAAAAGAGCAAATCTTTCTTGCACAAAATATTCAACTTTCAACATCCTAATTTATTGACCGCAACAGTTAGTATCTACAGTCATATTAAGAATTAGTTTCATTAGCGGTCAAAATACATCAGCCTTCTGGTGACATTTAATTAACACCTTGGATGAATTTTCTTCCGGGTGGAATAGTCCTGTATTGGTTCAAAAAGTGCCAAGTTGGCACCGACAATCAGGCTGTTTATGAGATTGTAAATTGATAAGTCTTTCAGGATTTTTTTCGGTCAAATACCAATACTACTTGGTTGGAGCTACAAAACCCTTATGTGTAGGTTGGGTTGCGCTGTCGCTTAACCCAACAAAAAAGCCATTAATGTTGGGTTTCCTGATGTCAACCCAACCTAGAATATTCCTTAACTTTTTGCATAGCTATTTTACAAATTTGCTAGGAGTTTTATTATGCGATCTATGGATCTTACAAAAGGTGTTGTTCTTCCATCAACATGGGATGATATAGCCAGCACAGGCAAATCCATGAACGAGTTAGGAGATGACTGGTGGATTCGGTCATTTGCTATCTCCAGCGATGAAAACCCATTCATCTTTGAGGATATTACCGACCTCAAAGGAAAGTTAGGGTCAATTGAAAAAGCAAGAATAGATCAGCCTGAGCCAATTTTCTTTTTGGGTGGTACGTTTGTAGCAGATCCAACTCTCGAAGAAGAACCAGCAACAGAAACATTTACTCCAGTACGCTCAATCGTTGTACCTGAGGATGCAATTCTTGTATTCCCGCTCATCAATGCTGTGGGTCCCGATGCGGTTGAATTACCACCAGTCATTCAGGATGAAGCCACAGGTCGTGCTAATGTGAATTTCTTTTTCGATGATCCTCAATTATTCACAGCCACTGTGACGGTTGACGGAACACCCGTAAGCGAAATCTCTAAGTCTGGGAACAATGAAGGTTTTCGGAGAGAATCACCGTCTGGAGGATTCAGTTATACAATTCCGGAGAATAGTCTTTCTGATATCATCGTTGGTGAAGTTCCGGCACAGACTATCCCTCTAGCAGTTTCTGATGGGTACTATTTTGCCTACGATACCAGTGTCTTAAAGCCGGGGTCTCATATAATCAACTTTCAAGCCAGGATTGATCTTGATTTGGATGAAGATGGTATCCCAGATGACTTCACTTTAGAGTTAAATGTCACTTATAACCTGCTCAACCCAATTGATGGAACTGAGCGAAAAGATAAACTCAATGGAACTAAGGGGAATGACTACATCGACGGTGGTAATGGTTCAGATAAACTTATGGGTAGAAAAGGAGATGACCTTATAGTCGGAGGTTATGGAGCAGATGTGATCGATGGTGGCAAGGGTGACGATGAGCTGTGGGGTAATGAAGGCATCGATACATTTATCTTCAAGCGAAATTATGGCAATGACAAGATATTTGATTTTGAGCAAACAGAAGTAGTTAGGGTTTTAGGTTTGGGAAGAATAACACCGGTTAAAAGTGGCATAGAATTGCCTAGTGGAGCCTTGGGGACTGAAGTTACATGGGGATCTGACTCCCTTACATTCGTAGGAATTAACCCTGATAATGTTGTAATTGAACGAAATCAAATCACCCTTATCTAGCAATAAGCTCCGTGACATACTCCCACACGCTCTGCAAGCATACATTGCGGGCTTCTCACCAACTCCTGCTACTGCATAGGATACTCTTTCGGAGCTTTATTAACGATACGGGATGCCCCTGTGCACCGGGCTTTATGAATTTTTTCTTCAATATGTAGGCTGCATTTACGCATTTAATTGGGTTACACCTACATCTTGGATTCTACCATAAACCTTGCCTCGGCTCCCATCTGGCTGCCTCACTACGTGCAGGCAGGAGGCTTCTCGCCGAGAGAGCTAACAACTAGCCGTGATCCATGCAGCAGCAGCTACCAGACGAGCAATGTCAGCTGTATATTCAAAATCAACCTTGAGATCCCGAATTGTATGATAATTAGGATTGTTCACCCCTGGCATAGGAGTATCTGGGGGTCCTATGAATAGGTCTTCGGAAAGAAGACAGGCTGTATATCCCACTTGTTGAAAGCTAGCATGGTCACTTCGCATATCTCCAGCATCAGGAGTCTCATAAACCTGGGGTGACTTAAGATTGGGAGAAACTTGTGGGACTAATTTTTGAATTTGCTGTGCTAGTTTCAGGGATCTTTTTTCTACTGCTGGACAATTTCTATGTCCAACATGAACCTCAAAGGGTAGAGGAATATTATTTTGCTCATCTCGGTATCCAATCATATCCAACTGATAAACAGCAACGATGGGAGCATTGGCTTGGGCTTGATCTCTAGCATATTCCTGACTGCCAACTAGACCCTGTTCTTCTGCATTGAACAGCACAAAACGAATTGTTTTTTTATGTTTCTTAAATTGGCTCAGTTCTTTGATAGTTTTGGCAATGGCAAGAACCCCAGCTACTCCACTTCCATCATCGTCAGTACCAGGTGCTGGATCTATTTCTGGATCAAAGTTGGGTTCAAAGTTAGCTGTGGAGTCAAAGTGAGCGCTGACGATCACCATTCCATCCTCCTGATTTCCTTCCCCTGGAAATTCAGCTATAACGTTATAGAGTTTGATTTGATTTCTAGGATTGGGATGATCGAATGGATGTAAATAAAGGGCAAAATCCCCTCCCCCAATGGCTTCTAAATCACGAACCAGAGCATCTGTTGCCCTTCTATTATCATCACTGTCAATATGACGGCTGATAATTTTGCTATTTCCCGGAGGTTCAATCGGCTCTTTGCCACTATACTTAGCCAGATAGCCACTAATCATCTCTGACGTAATACAGGAGAGTTTTGCCAATTCTTCAGGTTCCAGAGAGATATGGACTTCTGGTTCAGCCACTAAACTGACAGGTTCCTCAGTCCCTTGGACACCCAAGGCATCAAGTAAACTGAAATTAGGGATGAGTTTGAGATTATGTCCGTGATAGGCTTCTTCAAAGTGATAATTATCAATTGAAGCCATTGCTGGCAAGGCAACATAAAGACCCTGATTAGAAGAAGATATAACCCATGTAGATTCTTCTTCGTTACTAAATAAACCTGCAGATTGCCCTTCTGGAACGAGAAAGCCAGTACGAACCTGACGATCATCTCGTAGCAGATATAAATCCGTTGTCAGGGGAGAATCCAATTCTCCTAGTCGTTCCACCTCAAATCCCAAATCATCCAGACTCAGAATAGTAACTGTGGAAGCGATCGCATATACCTTAAAGCCTCTGTTATTGCTAGTAACATGTATCGGCACAATGGGTAAATTTTTTAAGGAACCCCTCCAATCGCTGTTAGCCTGTTCAGCAGAAACACCCAAGGTAATATATCTCAAACGTCGTCCCTGCAACACATCCGTAACTAGAAGTGGATGGGGAACTACACCCCAACCTGCTTCCATGGCATAATTGCGCTCTATGCTATCCTCACCAACGAACAAACACTGCTCAGGTGTTGTAGACAAGCCAGCTTGAGTTGCAGCACGTCTAAATATTTCCGCAGAGTCTTTGGCACCATAGATAAGCAGTTCAGACTCAAAAAAATTTAAAATTCCTGATTCAGAGAGGATTCTTTCTACGTTTTCGGGTGTGTCGTTACCAATATCTGATATAACTCCAAGCCGCTTGCCATCCTCATGCAACTGCTGAAGCACCTCTGGCACATAGGGATAAACAGTTAGAGCGCTAAGATGACCATTTGACAAGACTTTTGGAGAGCCAAGAGTGTTGCCAATATCGAAGAAAATTATATAGTTAGACATTAAACTTGTTTTATATTAAACTACTGAATCTAATGTATTTTGCAGTTTTTAGTCTGTAGCCAAAGCTTAGGAAAAATTTGATTATCTTATTGATACTTGTCAATCTGTAGCCATACTTTACAAAAAATTTCAGTTACCATTAATACCTGATTGAGGAGATTCTTTTAAGATTGTTGGAGCAGTTGCAAAATAAAGTAAATTGTTCTGGTTACCAGCGTCACGCTGGTAACTACGGGACTTGAGGCTCTGCCTCCTGTTTATCCTTAAGGAAGTGCAAGTTATCAGACTTACGCAAATGGCATATTTTTTTGTAGGGGAGGCAAAATGGGGTGTAGATTTTCTGACCGCATTATTGCCCTTGTCTGACGCTGCGAAAATGTTTGAACATAGCAATAAGATTTATCGCGACTCTGCGAGAAGCCGTCTTCGAGGTCTACACGCAGCAACCACTGATTGTGACACGCGGCTTTAGTCCTGTAAAATTCTCGGAGAAGTTGCATAAAAAAGTCAATTTATATAAAGAATTACTAAGAAATTAAGATTATTACTGTTATTTGTGGACAAAATAAAAATCTCACAAAAAGGGGTTAAATTTTTGCACAATTGTTATTTTGACTGCGGCAAAATAGAGCAGCCATTGATAATTTCATTATGATAATTTCATATTATATCTTGATACTTCAGCCTTTTACTGACCTTGTTTGAGAATATGCCATCTACCCAATCAAACGTAACTTCTCCAACTACCGAACAACTGTATCACCAAATTGCCATTGTTGGTGGTGGAGCCGCAGGAATTACCGTTGCCTCACAATTACGTGTCAAAAATAACAACTTAGATATTGCCATTATTGAACCTTCCGAGAAACACTACTATCAACCAGCTTGGACTCTGGTAGGGGGAGGTGAGTATAAAATAGAAGATACAGTAAAGCCAGAAGCAAACTGTATCCCAGATGGTGTTACCTGGATTCAAGACTATGCAGCAGAACTCGATCCTGATAACAATACTGTCATCACCCGCACTGGTAAACAAGTTCGCTACGATTACTTAGTTTTATGTCCAGGTATTCAAATTGACTGGCATTTAATTCCAGGTTTACAGTCAGCATTGGGTAAGGGAGGAGTGTGTAGTAATTATGCCTTTGATTACGCTCCCTATACTTGGGAAACAATTCGCAACTTCTGTGGAGGGAATGCCCTATTTACCTTTCCTGCAACTCCCATTAAGTGTGGTGGTGCCCCCCAAAAAATCATGTACATGGCTGATGATGCTTTTCGTAATGCTGGGGTGCGGGACAGGACTAATGTGATTTATTGCACTGCGACACCTGGTATTTTCCCTGTTCCTGCCTATGCGGAAAAATTGTTGCAAGTGGTGGAACGCCGAGGAATTGAGGCGAAATATAAGCATAACCTCAAAGCTATTAGAACTGAAAGCAAAGAGGCTGTGTTTGATATGACTACGGATGAAGGGGTGCAAGAGGTAGTCATTCCCTACGATATGATTCACGTTACCCCCCCTATGAGTGCCCCGGATTTTATTAAAAATAGCAAATTGGCGGTGACTGAGGGAGCTAGCAAAGGTTGGGTAAATGTCAATAAAGACACATTGCAACACAATGTTTATCCCAATGTCTTTAGTTTGGGTGATGCATCTTCACTACCTACCTCCAAAACCGCTGCTGCAATTCGCGGTCAAGCACCGGTATTGGTAGAAAACTTGCTAGCACTAATTAAGCAAGATTCATTGACAGGGAAGTATAATGGCTACACTTGCTGTCCGTTAATTACCGGATACGGCAAAGTAATAATGGCAGAGTTTGACTATAGCAAACAACCACTGTCTAGCTTCCCCCTAGACCCCAGGGAAGAACGTTACAGCATGTGGTTAATGAAACGCCATGTCCTACCCTGGCTGTATTGGAATCGGATGTTGAAAGGGAAGCAGTTTGAAGGAGATGCCTTACATCTGCCAGGTTGGAGATTATAGCGCTTTTCAGTTGAGTGAAGTACACAATAAACCTCACCCCTTCCCCTCTCCTTACTTAGACACGGAGTGGCTTTCCGCAGGGTAGGAGAGGGGTGGCTTTAGCCGGGGTGAGGTGAGTGTCTGTATTGCACAAAGCGTGAAAACCGCTATATCCAAGAGTTAATGGGGTGGTATTAACCCAATTTGCGGGTTATCAGGCTCTAAATGCTTTGTACCCAACAAATCATGCGATCGCTCATCACTCGTTCACTCGTTTCCAGTCACTCGTTTCCAGGCTCAGCCTGGAAACGCATTGTAGGGAGGCTCTGCCTCCAGAATTGATGGGAGGCAGAGCCTCCTTGTATAGGTTCCCAGTCAGAGACTAGGAACCTGTTGTTACTTATTACTTATTACTTATTACTTATTACTTATTTTCCCATCGGGGATCAATAATTGAGAAAACTCACAAATTCCTCATATTTTTAAACTAACTTCAAAATAGAGCCACTGTCGAGTACTGATTCTTGTATCCTGTGCTGGCAATCCCCAGATGGGAGGTGTTATGAATTACCTTACTAATTTATTCCCAGGTATATCGAAATCGCTAGAAACTAGCTTACTGCTTCCCCTGCGTCATGTTGTCCTCCTACCGGAAATTACTTTACCTGTGGTAGCAGGGCGACCCAATTCCGTTGCAGTGGTAGAAGCGACAGTGATGACTCCCGAAAAACAACTGGTGATTGCCACCTTGAAACCAGAAGCTGCTTTGAGATTAGAAGCCGATGAAAATGCAGAGATTACAAGCTTAAAGGAAATATATTCCGTTGCTGCCTTAGCTGTGGTGCAACGTGTTGTTCGTATGCCTATGGGAGTAATGCAACTTATCGTTCAGGGATTGGAACGAGTTCACATTGAGGAATTACAAGTTAGGGATCACCTGATTGAAGTCAAGTTTCATCGTCTGAATAAACTCACAAAGGAAGCAGCGATTGCATCTGGAACCCCAGCAGCCACAATAGATGCCCTAGCAGTTGCCATTCAATCCCGTTGGCAAGAAATTGCCTCTTTCCATCCCAATTTTCCGGAAGAGGTGCTAACGGTTTTACTGAATGACGACGATCCAGCGGAGTTGGCTTACCAAACCAGTATGCTGCTTCCCCATGATATGGAAACGCTGCAAAGAGTAATTGAAGAAGACAACCTAGAAAAACTTTTGCGCCACACTTTAGCAGAATTAAGCCAGGAGTTAGAAGTGCAACGGTTGCGGGGTGAAATTTTAGGGGAAACGAAAAAAGAAATCGATCAACAGCAAAGGGAATTCTTGCTACGACAACAGTTAAAGAAAATTCAAGAACAGTTGGGTGAAGGGGAACCAGAAACCCAGGAGATTGAGGAATTGCGATCGCAATTAGTGGCAGCAAAATTACCTCCCCCTGCTGAAAAACAAGCTAAACGAGAACTTTCCCGCTTAGAAAGGGTGGGTAGCAATTCCGCTGAAGGGGGTGTAATTCGCACCTATCTTGACTGGCTGCTAGAAATGCCTTGGAACAAGACTGTAGAAGATAATTTGGATTTGCATAATTCCCGGGAAGTACTGGACGAGGATCACCACGGTTTGACGAAGGTGAAAGACCGGATAATTGAACACTTAGCTACTTTTAAGTTAAAGCGCAATGTTGTCAGGGTGGAAGAAGATTCTGCCACTATGGAACAAACACCCGAACTAAGAGAAAGCTATAGTGTCGGTACGGTACTCTGTTTTGTTGGACCTCCAGGGGTAGGTAAAACCAGCTTGGGTCGTTCTATAGCCAGGGCATTGGGACGTCCCTTTGAACGAGTCAGTTTGGGTGGTTTGCGAGATGAAGCTGAACTGCGGGGTCACCGTCGCACTTATATTGGAGCTATGCCTGGTCGGATTGTACAGGCTTTGCATCGTTCCGGGGTGAAAAATCCGGTAATTATGCTGGATGAGTTGGATAAAGTCGGTATGGACTATCGGGGTGATCCGGCATCGGTATTGCTGGAAATCCTCGACCCCCAGCAAAACTATTGCTTCCGCGACCTTTACCTAGATTTGGATTTCGATTTATCCCAGGTATTCTTTATTGGTACTGCTAATAATCTGGCTAATGTACCTGCACCGCTATTGGATCGGTTAGAGATTATTGAATTATCGGGGTATTCCCAAAAAGAAAAAGTAGCAATTGCCCAAAAATACCTGTTAACCCGTCAAATTAAAAAGGCAGGACTTCCCAAAGATGCTATTACTATTCCAGTAGAAACATTGTTGCAAATAATTGAATTTTATACTCGTGAAGCAGGAGTACGCCGTCTAGAGCAAAAATTGGGTAGTATCTGTCGCAAAGTCGCCGTTCGCCATGCTGAAGGTAAAACCGAGGCAATGACCATCCATCCAGAATTACTAGAAGATATGCTTGGTCCAAAAATATTTTTACGGGATGAGATGCACAAAACACCTAGACCAGGTCTAGCAACTGGATTGGCATGGACTCTATCGGGTGGAGAAGTGCTGTTTGTGGAAGCAGTACAATTACCCCAAGGTAAAGAACTTATCCTTACGGGACAGTTGGGTAAGGTCATGGAAGAATCGGCTCAGATTGCTTATTCCTATATTTGGGCAAATGCAGCCTCCTGGAAGATTGATATCAGCACCTTTAAAGGGAATGGTATACATCTGCATGTGCCAGCGGGTTCCGTGCCTAAAGATGGTCCATCGGCAGGAGTAACAATGGTAACTGCGATTGCTTCTTTGTTAACCGGACGACCAGTGCGCACTGACACAGCCATGACTGGAGAAATCAACCTCAGCGGGGAAGTTTTGCCCATTGGTGGTGTGCGCGAAAAGGTATTAGCTGCTAATCGTGTAGGTATTAGGCGAGTACTATTGCCACAGCAAAATGCTAAAGACCTAGTAGATATACCAGAAGATGTCCGCAAGCAAATGGAATTTGTTTTGTGCAATCGCATTCATCAGGTGCTAGAAAATGCACTCATGACACTAGGGGAGTCTCAATCCCAACAAAAGCACGGCAATGGTCATCAATCACCTGCTTTATCCCAAACCTAGTACTCACAACCTCTGGGTGTAGTGAGAAACCGGGTTTCTTCGAGACTAAGTACAATAATATTTTATACTTCATCCAGAGAAACCCGGTTTCTTGGGTCTTAAGGTTTACTTTTATTGTTTTTCTTCTTCCTACCCTACCCTGCACCGAAAGCCTAGTGGTTTGTCCCATAAAATATGATGGGGTTTCCATCACACCCACCTGGGACTATAAGTCCCAGTCTAATAGTCAAAGTCATATAAATATGACTATAAAACTAGCCA
>JAAUYH010228855.1_pt1 | contig 26819 bp, 28 predicted proteins | sample 7278061 | NCBI WGS metagenome assembly JAAUYH01 (sample SAMN14350203, study PRJNA611818) | marine sediment metagenome | isolation source: surface marine sediment (0.6m) | place: French Polynesia: Moorea | collected 2018-08
GCCGGTTTGAGGCGACCCTTGCCAGACCGTGATTCCGGGCGCCGATGGACTTCGAGCGATGCCCTTCACCGGCTTCGACCTGAATCCCTCTCCCTTGTGGGAGAGGGAGGGGCCCACGAAGTGGGAGGGTGAGGGGGCTATAGACAAATCATGTGCGCGGCAGACGCCGCGCGACCCCTCACCCGGATCGCTGTGCGATCCGACCTCTCCCGCAAGGGGAGAGGTGATCACTGTCCGGATCGTCAAATCGGCGGCTAGGCCTTGCCGAGGAAGATGTCGATCATGCTGTCGAGCAGGGCCATGGCTTCGTCGCGGGGGCGGCGGAAGCAGTTGCGGCCGATGATCGAGCCGTTGCCGCCGCCGTCGCGGATGGCGCGGGCATCGTCCAGCACCGCCTCGGTGCCCTTGGCCGCACCGCCGGAGAACACCACCAGCCGGCGCCCGCCGAAGCACGACCGCACCACCTCGGCGACCCGGTCGGCCTGGGACGCGATGGCGATGTCGGCGCCTTCGAATTCCTTCTTCGCCTCGCCCTGCTCCAGGTGGTCGCTGGGCAGCTTGACCTTGATGATGTGGGCGCCGATCTGGCAGGCGAGATGGGCGCCGTAGCCGATCACGTCCATGCCGGTTTCGCCCTCCTTCGACAGGTTGCCGCCGCGCGGATAGGACCACAGCACCGTCGGCAGGCCGACCGACTTCGCCTCGCGGCACAGTTCGGCGATCTCCTCGAACATGCCAAGCGCGCTGTCGGAGCCCGGATAGATGGTGAAGCCGATGGCCGAGCAGCCGAGCCGGAGCGCGTCGTCGACGGTGCCGATGATGGCCTGGTCGGCGCCTTCCTTGTCCCGCGCGAGGCTGTTGCCGTGGTTCAGCTTCAGGATCGTCGGAACCAGTCCCGGGAAGGCCTCGGAGCTGACCTCCAGCGCGCCGAGCGGCGCGGCATAGGCCGACAGGCCGGCGTCGATGGCCAGCTTGTGGTGGTAGATCGGGTCATAGGCCGGGGCGTTGACCGCGAAGCTGCGGGCCGGGCCGTGCTCCACTCCCTGGTCGACCGGCAGGATGATCATCTTGCCGGTGCCGCCCAGCCGCCCCTGCATCAGGAACCGGGCGAGGTTGCCCTTGGTGCCCGGGTTGTCGCCGCCGTAGTTGGAAAGGATCTTGCGAACGGTATCCGACAGTTCCATGAGGGTCGTCCTTGCCGCGTGCCGTGGGGAAGCGCGCTAGGACATAGACCAGGGATCGGGCGAATGCAACGGCCCCCGGTTGCAAGCCCCGCGATGGCAGCCTTGCGTCCATTGCAGGGCGGCTGGCACGGCGTCCGCCGTGCCCTTGGCGGTGTGCCGCGCCGGCGCTACTCGATCGGGAAATAGATCTCGGTAATCAGCTCTTCCGCAGGCGTCGTCGCCGGGTCGTTGACGTAGATTTCCCAGCTGGCCCCCGCCGGCTTCAATCCCTCTTTCTTCATATGCGGCATGATGCGGTTGTAGGTGTCGGCCAGGGTCTCGTACGGACCGAGATGGACCGCCTTCAGGGCGCGGCCGGCATGGGTGGCGCCGCCCTTGATGTCGGCATGGCCGGCGGCGCGGCCGGCATCGGCGGCGGCCACCGGGACGGCAACGTCGAAGGTCGCCTCCGCCTCGCTGTAGCCGTGATAGATCGACAGCGGCGCCCCGGCCATCTCGATCCCCTGTTCGGCCATGAAGCCCATCAGGGTGCCGTAGGCTTCGCCCATGCAGGCGCCCATGGATTTCGGATCTGTGGCGCTGGAGCGATGCACGTAGAGGATCGGCTGGGACTCGACGGTGACGATGGCGAATTCGGGCACGGCGATTCCTCCCTTGGTCCGGTTGCATGGCGGTCGATCCGACGCGAGGAGAAGACCCTAGCGGCTTGATCGAGAACAAGCATCCGAAGCTTTGCTGACGGCCGGACCGTCAGCCTCGCGAGAGGTACGCATCATAGGCCTTGAGCTTGTCTCCGGCGATGTCCGGATCGAAGCAGGATGGGCGCTGCCGCAGGACCGTCGCGCCGGCGGCCTCGGCCAGGGCGGTCAGCTTGCCGGCGATGGCGTCGTCACCGGTGAAGACGATCGCGGCGACCCCGGCCCTCAGCGCCGCCATCGCATGGCCCTGATGATCGGCACAATCGAGGATGCCGGCGATCGAGATCCCTGGCGCGGCGGCCCGGGCTTCGTCCACGATGGCGAGGAACCAGAGCGGTCCGGCATAGGCGGCCGCGCCCGGCGCGCTGATCAGGGTCAGCGGGCTCCCGAGCCGGCGGGCGGCCTCCGCCGCCGAGCGCGCGTCTTCGATCCCGTGAATGACGATGGCCGCGGTTGTATGATTGATCTGGTTCATGGTCTGACGGGCGAGCATAGAGGATCGTGCGGCGCGCGCGACCCGGGATGAAGGAGACGATGGCGAAGCCGTTGAACGCAAACGCGAACGACGCCGCCGCCGATGGCGGCCGGCGGCGCACCATCGTCACCCGGGGCCTGACCAAGGTCTACCGCAACGGCGAGCTGGAGGTGCATGCGCTGCGCGGCATCGACGTGGCGGTCGACGAGGGCGAGCTGGTGGTGTTGCTGGGCCCGTCGGGCAGCGGCAAGTCGACCCTGCTCAACATCCTGGGCGGGCTCGATTCGCCGAGCGGCGGTCAGGTGTTCTTCCGCGACGAGGAGCTGACCGCCTTCGACGATGCCGGGCTGACCCGTTATCGCCGCGCCCATGTCGGCTTCATCTTCCAGTTCTACAATCTGATCCCCAGCCTGACCGCGCGCGAGAATGTCGCCCTGGTCACCGAGATCGCGCGCGATCCGATGGAGCCGGCCGATGCGCTGACGCTGGTCGGCCTGGCCGACCGGATGGACCATTTCCCGGCCCAGCTCTCCGGCGGCGAGCAGCAGCGGGTCGCCGTCGCCCGCGCCGTCGCCAAGCGCCCGGAGGTGCTGCTGTGCGACGAGCCGACCGGCGCGCTGGACAGCACCACCGGCGTGCAGGTGCTGGAGGCCCTGGAAACGGTCAACCGCGAACTGGGCACCACCACGATGCTCATCACCCACAACGCCTCGATCGCCGACATGGCGCATCAGGTGATCCGCCTGGCGGACGGGCACGTCGTGGAGATCCGCCAGAATGAGACCCGGTGTTCCGCGAAGGACCTGAGCTGGTAGGGCAATGGCGACTCTCGAAACCTGCAGCGCGGGCATCGGCCTATCACCAGCGTCATCGCGAGCCGAAGGCGTGGCGATCCACTCCCTCGGCCGACAGTGGATTGCCGCGTCGCTGTCGCTCTTGACAATGACGGCGCTTGGCGGACGGCGGCGCCTGGAATGGGTGCGGGCCGAATGACCGCCCTCAACCGTAAGCTCCTGCGCGATCTGCGCCGGTTGTGGGGCCAGGTGCTGGCGATCGGCCTGGTGATCGCCGCCGGGGTCGCCACGGTGGTGATGGCGCTGGGGACCCTGCATTCGCTGAGCGAGACCCGCACCGCCTATTACGAGCGCTACGGCTTCGGGCATGTCTTCGCCCAGGCCAAGCGGGCCCCGGAGGCCGTGGCCGATCGCATCGCCGAGATCCCGGGCGTGGCCCAGGTCAGCACTCGCATCTCCGAGTACGTCATCCTGGACATGCCCGGCATGGACGAGCCGGCCCGGGCCCAGATCGTGTCGCTTCCGGAAGGCCGGCAGCCGGAACTGAACCGGGTCGCGATCCGCACCGGCCGCATGATCCGCCGCGGCCATCCGGGCGAGGTGCTGATCGGCGAGCCCTTCGCCGAGGCGCATGGCCTGCTGCCAGGCGACACCGTCACCGCCAACATCAACGGCCGGCAGCGGACCCTGACCGTGGTCGGCATCGCGCTGGCGCCGGAGTTCATCTACGTGATCGGGCCCGGCGAGCTGGTGCCGGACGGCCGCCGCTTCGGCATCATCTGGATGGGCCGGGAAGCGCTGGAGGCCGCGTTCGACCTGGAAGGCGCCTTCAACGACGTCTCCATAGGGCTGACCCGGGACGGCTCGGAGGCGATCGTCATCGAGCAGGTCGACGCCCTGCTGGAGCGCTATGGCGGCATCGGCGCCTTTGGCCGCCGCGACCACCTGTCGGACAATTTCGTGCGCAGCGAGATGGACCAGCTCGCCAACCTGGCCCGGACCATGCCGCCGATCTTCCTGCTGGTCGCCGCCTTCCTGCTGAACGTGGTCGTCAACCGGTTGATCGAGACCGAACGCGAGCAGATCGGGCTGTTGAAGGCGTTCGGCTATTCCAACCTGACGGTCGGCTGGCTCTACCTGAAGCTCGTCCTGGCGATCTGCGCCGTCGGGATCCTCATCGGCTGGGGGTTCGGCGCCTGGATGGGGCGCGGCGTCACGGCGAACTACACCGAGTACTACCGCTTCCCGTTCCTCTACTACCTGGATGAGCCGTCGGTGTTCGCGGGCGCCGCGCTGGTCAGCATCGCGGCCGCCGTCAGCGGCGCCTTCTTCGCGGTGCGCCGGGCGGTGCGATTGGCGCCGGCGGTCGCCATGGTGCCGCCGCCGCCGACCATGTATCGCGGAACGCTGGTGAAACGCATCGCCGAGGCCGGATCGCTGGGTCCGCCGACGCGGATGATCCTGCGGCACGTGACCCGCTGGCCGCTGCGGTCGCTGGCCACCATGTCCGGCATCGCGGCCTCGGTGGCGTTGCTCGTCATGTCGCTGTTCTTCCTGGATTCGATCGACGAGATGCTGGACTCGTACTTCTTCCGCTCCCAGCACCAGGACGTCACCGTCCAGTTCACGGAGATCCAGGACGATTCCACCCGCTACGAGATGGCGGGCCTGCCCGGAGTCATGCAGACCGAGCTCTACCGGGTGGTCGCCATGCGCCTTCGGCACGGCCATCTCTCGCGCCGGGTGGCGGTCAACGGGCTGGACCCGGATTCCCGGCTGCAGGAACTCGTCGACATGGAGGGGCGGCCCGTCGACCTGCCGCCCCAGGGCATCACCCTGACCGCCAAGCTGGCCGAGCTGCTGGCGGTCGAGGAGGGCGGCACGGTGATCGCCGAGATACTGGAGGGCCGGCGTCACGTCCGCGAACTGACCGTCAGCCAGGTGATCCAGGAATACATCGGCACCCAGGCCTATATGGACCGGGCGGCGCTGAACCGCCTGATGGGCGATCCGCCGGTCGCCGACGGCGCCATGCTGCTGGTCGACCAGGCTGAACAGCCGGCCCTGTTCCGGGAACTGAAGGGGATCCCCGATGTGATGGGCGCGGCCCTGCTCAAGGCGTCGTTCGACAAGTTCCAGGAGATCATCGACGATACGATGATCACCATGGTGCTGTTCTATATCCTGTTCGCCTCGGTGATCGCGGTCGGCGTGGCCTACAACAGCGCCCGCATCTCGCTCTCGGAACGGGCGCGGGAGCTGGCCAGCCTGCGGGTGCTCGGTTTCCGCAAGGGCGAGGTCGCCTATATCCTGCTGGGCGAGCTGGCCATCCTGACGGCGCTGGCGATGCCGCTGGGCTGCCTGTTCGGCTATGGGCTGTCGGCGCTGATGGTCAGCCTGTTCGAAAGCGATCTCTACCGGCTGCCCTTCGTGATCGAGCCCTCGACCTACGGCAATGCGGTGCTGGTCGTGCTGGCGGCCTCGGTGGTGACCGGTGCGCTGGTCGGCCGGCGGGTGGCGCAGTTCGACCTGGTCGCGGTCCTCAAGACTCGGGAATGAGCGTGACGTGAAGAACACGATGAAATGGGTCTGGCGCGTGCTCGCGATCGTCGTCGTGGCAGGAGCGGCCGTATTCGCGTTCCGGCCGCAGCCGGTGCCGGTCGACCTGGCGACGGCTGGGCGCGGCGAGCTGATCGTCACCGTGGCCGATGACGGTGAGACCCGGGTGCGCGAGGTCTATCTCGTCTCCGCGCCGCTGCCGGGGCAGGTGCTGCGCTTCGTCGGCGATGTCGGCGACCCGGTCACCGCCGCGGAGTCGGTGCTGGCCAACATCCTGCCGACGGAGCCGGCCTTCCACGATGTGCGCACCCGCTCCGAGCTCGAGGCGGCGGTGCTGGCGGCCGAGGCCGCGCTGGCGCTGGCCGAGGCGGAGGTGGCCCGGGCCCAGGCGCAGGTCGATTTCGCCGTCTCGGAATTCCGCCGGGCGGAGCGGCTGTTCGAGCGCGGCAACATCTCCGAGGCGGTGCTGGACCGGGCGCGCATGGAGCTTCGCACCGAGGAAGCGGCCCTGCAGACCACCCGCGCCGGCCTGAGCATGCGCGAGTTCGAACTGGAGACCGCCCGCGCCTCTTTGATCCTGCCGACCATGGACGATCGCGAGCCGGACCGCCAGGCCGGCTGCTGCTATTCGGTCCGGGCGCCGGTGGACGGCCAGATCCTGCGCATCTTTCACGAGAGCGAGGGGGTGGTGGAGGCCGGCGCGCCGCTGGTGGAGATCGGCGACGCCCGCGATCTGGAGATCGTCGTCGACCTCTTGTCCACCGACGCGGTGCAGGTCGCCGAGGAGGCGGAGGCCTTCATCGAGGGCTGGGGCGGCGGCGAGCGGCTGATGGGCCGGGTGCGCCGGGTCGAGCCCTATGGCTTCACCAAGACCTCCGCGCTCGGCATCGACGAGCAACGGGTCAATGTCATCGTCGACTTCACCGAGCCGCCGGAGCGGTGGGAATCGCTGGGACATGGCTACCGCGTCGAGGTGGCGATCGTGGTCTGGCAGGCCGAGGACGTGCTCAAGGTGCCGGTCGGCACCCTGTTCCGCGACCGTGGCCAATGGGCGGTCTTCGTGGTGGAGGATGACAAGGCCGCCCTGCGCCGGATCGAGATCGGCCAGATGAACGGCCGCGAAGCGGAGGTGCTGGGCGGTCTGGCGGCCGGCGAGACCCTGATCCTGCATCCATCGGACCGGATCGCCGAAGGCGTCCTGGTGACGGCGCGGCCGAACAGCGGCGCCTGAGCCCGCCGGCGAGTGAATCGCGGCCGCGCCGGCCACGGCCGGTGTCCGGCGACCGACCAGGATCTGCGATTGGCGTTCGGCCGTCAGTCGCCGGCGAAGGCGATCAGGCGGCCGCAGACCAGGGCAGCGGTCCAGCACAGCAGCGACAGGACGGCGTGCCTGGCCAGGCGGCTGTTGGTTGCCGTTTCGAGCAGGCGGCCGTGCCGCAGGTGCAGGTCCAGGGTCGCCAGAACTGCGATGGTGACCAGCGCCAGCTTGGCCTGCAGGAAACCCACGCCGGCGTATTCCTGGGCCCGGACCGAAAAGAGCAGCAGGCCGGCGACGATCGCGAGGGCAAGACCGCCGGCCGACATCGGCGCCAGGACGCGGACCAGCGATTTGCGGGGCACCGTCCGCCACAGGCCGAGGAACCTCAGATTGAGCGGCACGATCGACCCGATCAACAGGCCGATGCCGAGGATATGGGCGGCATTGAGTGCGGCATAGCCCCAGCGCGAGACGCGCAGGGTCTGCGCGATCACCGAGCCTTCAACCGCAGCGAGTAGGGCGTCCAAGGGTTCAGTCGCGGTTCGGGTAGAGGATGTATTCCTGGTCGCCGAGATAGAAGCGCTCGACCTTCATCCGCCGGTCGGACAGATCGGCGGAGGGCTGGCCGATCGCCCGGATCTCCACACCTTCGGCCAGGTCGCCGTCTTTCAGCCCGGCCCGCCTGTTGCGCCAGGGCTGGCCGACCTCGACCGTCCACAAATCGCCGTCGACGTCGACCTCCAGGACACCGTGCGGGTTGCCGAGCCGGACCGTCTTGATGATGCCGGTCAGCTCGATATTGCCGCCGGTCGTCCACGACCAGCCGTGATGCGCGAGGGCATTGCCGCTGAAGACGAGGGCAAGGGTGACGAGCGCCGCAGATGCGAATTTCATCCTGGTAGTCCTCCCGAGCGTCTGATGGCGAGGCCGGCGACCGGATCGCAACGCGATTCCATGATCGGCACCCGCCGGATCGATGGTAGGCCCCTGGGCGATTTTTGAAAGCACCGGCTTGAGAAAATCCGATCGCCGCGCGGTCGCCGATACCCAGACAGAAAGGGCGCCGTTGACGGCGCCCTTCCGATCAATGGGTTGCCCGACTTGGCTCAGGCGTCATCCCGCCTTGGCCATGGCGATTGCGGTGTCGGCCATGCGGCAGGAGAAGCCCCATTCGTTGTCGTACCAGCTGAGCACGCGCACGAAATTGCCGTCGATGACCTTGGTCTCCTTCAGGGCGAACATCGAGGAGTGGCTGTCGTGGTTGAAGTCGGTGGAGACCAGCGGCTCGTCGTAGCAGCCGAGGATGCCGTTCAGGGCGTTGCCCGCGGCGGCGTCCTTGATGGCTGCGTTGACCTCGTCGACGGAGGTGTTCCGCTTGGGCACGAACTTGAAGTCGACCACCGAGACGTTTGGGGTCGGGACCCGCATGGCGGTTCCGTCCAGCTTGCCGGCCAGATCCGGCAGCACCTTGCCGACCGCCTTGGCCGCGCCGGTCGATGTCGGGATCATCGACACCGCCGCGGCCCGGGCCCGGTGCAGGTCCTTGTGCATGGTGTCGACGGTGCGCTGGTCGCCGGTATAGCTGTGGATCGTGGTCATGAAGCCGTGCTCGATGCCGATCGCCTGGTTCAGGACATGGGCCACCGGCGCCAGGCAGTTGGTGGTGCACGACGCGTTGGAGACGATCTTGTGGTCGGCGGTCAGCTGGTCGTGGTTGACGCCGTAGACCACGGTGATGTCCTCGTCGGTCGCCGGGGCGGAGATCAGCACCTTCTTGGCGCCGGCCTCGAGATGCTTGGCCGCGCCCTCGCGCTTGTTGAAGACGCCGGAGCATTCCAGGGCGATCTCGACGTCGAGATCGGCCCAGGGCAGCTGCGCCGGATCGCGCTCCTGCAGCACCTTGATGGCGTGCCCGTTGACGGTCATCACGCCCTCGCTGGCCTCCACCGTGCCCGGGAAGCGGCCGTGCACGCTGTCGTATTTCAGCAGGTGGGCGTTGGTGTGGACGTCGGCGAGGTCGTTGATCGCGACCACTTCGAGGTCGCTGCGGCCGGACTCGTAGATCGCCCGCAGAACCAGACGGCCGATGCGGCCGAAGCCATTGATTGCAACTCGGACAGCCATTGCGTTCTCCAATATTCGAAAGCGGAACGGACCCTCTAAAGTCTCTCTTTGGCCGCAGCGACGGCGGCCTCGGCGGTAATCCCGAAATGCTGGTACAGGGCGGCGGCCGGTGCCGAGGCGCCGAACCCGGTCATGCCGATGAAGACCCCCTCGGCTCCGATATAGCGGTCCCAACCGTGCCGGCAACCCGCCTCGATGGCGATTGTGACCCGGCTGTCGCCCAGCACCGAGGCGCGGTAGTCGGCATCCTGGGCATCAAAGATCTCGAGGCAGGGCATCGAGACGACCCGGGTGCCGATTCCTTCCGCCTGCAGCAGTTCGCGCGCCTGCAGGGCGATACTGACCTCTGAGCCGGTGGCAAGCAAGGTCACGTCGGCGTCTCCGGCCGCGGCCGCGAGCAGGTAAGCGCCCCGGGCGCTGGAATTCTCCTCCGCGGTGTCAGTCCGGACCGTTGGCAGTCCCTGGCGGGTGAGCGCAATGACCGACGGCATATCCTTCGTCTGCAGGGCGATTTGCCAGCACTCCGCGGTCTCCACCGCGTCGGCCGGGCGGAACACCAGCAGGTCGGGCATGGCCCGCAGGCTCGACACGTGCTCGACCGACTGGTGGGTCGGCCCATCCTCGCCGAGACCGATGCTGTCATGGGTCATGACGAACACGACGCGCTGGCGCATCAGCGCCGCCAGGCGGATCGACGGGCGGCAATAGTCGCTGAAGGTCAGGAAGGTGCCGCCATAGGGGATGATCCCGCCATGCAGCGCCATGCCGTTCATCATCGCCGCCATGCCGTGCTCGCGCACCCCGTAGCGGATGTAGCGGCCGTCGAAGGACCCGGTGGCGATGTCGTGGCCGGTCTTGGTGCGGGTGTTGTTGGAGCCGGTCAGGTCGGCGGAACCGCCGATGAGTTCCGGAACCGCCGGCACCAGAACGTCCAGCACCTTGCCCGAGGCGGCGCGGGTGGCGATCTTCGGGGCTTCGGCGGCGGTGTCGCGCTTGAAGGCGGCGATCAAATCGTCGAGATCGCCGGGCAAGTCGCCGGCCTGCGCCGCGTCGAAGGTCGCACGCCGGTCGTCGTCGGTTGCGGCCAGCCGGGACTCCCACTCCGAACGCGATGCGGCACCCTGGGCGCCGACCGCGCGCCAGGCCTGCAGCAGATCGTCGGGCACCTCGAACGGCGGGTGCGGCCAGCCGAGCGCCTCGCGGGTGCCGGCGATCTCCTCGTCGCCGAGCGGCGAGCCGTGGGCGCCGGCGGTTCCGGCCTTGGTCGGCGCGCCAAATCCGATCGTCGTGCGGCAGCAGACCAGCGACGGCGTATCGGTCGCCCGCGCCTCGGCCAGCGCCTGCTCCACCGCCGCGGCGTCGTGTCCGTCGACCGAGCGCACATCCCAGCCATAGGCCTCGAAGCGTTTGGCGGTGTCATCGCTGAAGGCGAGGTCGGTCGGGCCGTCGATGGAGATGCCGTTATCGTCGTAGAGCACGATCAGCCGGCCGAGCTTGAGGTGGCCGGCGAGCGAGCAGGCCTCGTGGCTGATGCCCTCCATCAGGCAGCCGTCGCCGGCGATCACATAGGTCCGGTGGTCGACCAGGTCGTCGCCGAAGCGGGCGTTGAGCATGCGTTCGGCCAGCGCCATGCCGACGGCGTTGGCGATGCCCTGGCCGAGCGGGCCGGTGGTGGTCTCGATACCGGCCTCGAAATCGACCTCGGGATGGCCGGCGGTGTTCGAGCCGAGCTGACGGAAGTTGCGCAGCTGGTCGAGCGTCATGCGCTCATAGCCGGTCAGATACAGCAGCGAGTAGAGCAGCATCGAGCCGTGGCCGGCCGACAGCACGAAGCGGTCGCGGTCCGGCCAGGTCGGCCGCGTCGGGTCGAAACGCAGGAACTTGCCGAACAGCACGGTGGCCACATCGGCCATGCCCATCGGCATGCCGGGATGGCCGGACTTCGCCTGCTGGACGGCGTCCATCGACAGGGCGCGGATGGCGTTCGCCATATCCTGATGGCTGATCTGGCGGGACGGCGCGGAGGCGGCGGCATGCGAAGATGGCATGGCGGTCGAGATCCTGGATGGTGGTGCGTGTTGTGTTCCCGCAGGCGCGCGTTGGTCGAAATCGGCCGGCCGCGCCGACCAGACCCCCGAGAGCGCGCGCACCATGCCGTCGGCGTCTGGCCGCGTCAACCGGCATCCTTGGCCCCGATGCGACGGACGGCCGAGTTGACGGGCCCTGTCCGCCCCTCCTAATGTCGAAGCCGCCGCGATCCCAGTCAGAGCGATCCGTCCGGAGGGGGCCCATGTCACGGATTTCCATTGAGCTGCAGCGGCTCGAGGCCGCCATCATCCGGCTCGAGCAGGCCGTGGAGACCGCCGACCAGCGGCGCGGCGCCGTCCAGCAGAATTCCGGCGAGATCAGGGACCTGACCGTCGAACAGGTCGACCGGGCCATTCACCGCCTGGAAACGGTGCTGGAGGATTGAAGGCCGTGGCGCGGGTCGATATCACATTGGGCGGCCGGCACTACCCGATCGCCTGCGACGATGGCCAGGAGGACCGGGTGCGGCGCATCGCGGCCTATATCGACAAGAAGATCACCACCATGGGGACCTTGGCCGGGGCGACCGACACCCACGTGCTGGTGATGGCCAGCCTGATGCTGGGGGATGAGCTGTTCGACGCCCACTCACGGCTGGAGACGGCGCCTGCCGACACCGGCGGGGCACGGGAGGGCGGCATCCAGGAAGAGGAATCGGTCGCCGCATCCATCTCTCAACTGGCGAGCCGGCTGGAATCCATTGCAGCGAGGCTCGAGGGCGCCTAGATAGCAACTCGGCGGGCTGCGCGGTGCGTCAGGTCTGTTCATCCCCGGGGCCATGCGATCCTCCGGGAGCTGTTCCTGCCGAGGCCGTGGTCTCGGTACACGGCGCCCACCTGCTGAAGCAGGGCCCAAGAGGAGATAGGATGACCAACGGCCGTCGCGGCTTCGCCACTCCCATTGCCGGTGACCGTACCCGCGATGCGCTCGCCGAGCGCAAATCGGCGCTGCGCCGATCCGCCAAGCGCAAGCGGCAGGCGGCCCATGCCCGGCTTGGCCTGTCGGCGAGTTCCCTGCTGTCGGCGAATTTCGCCGCCCATGTCCCGATCGCGCCGGGCGCAGTGATCGCCGGCTATGCTCCGATCCGCGACGAGATGGACGTCTTCCCGTTGCTCTCGATGCTGGCGGCCGATGGCCATCCCTGCGCCCTGCCGGTGGTGACCGGCCCCGGGGAGCCCCTGATCTTCCGCCAATGGCAGCCCGGAGCGGCGCTGACCGAGGCGGCCTTCGGCGTCAGCGTACCGCCGGCGACGGCGGCGGAGCTGGTGCCGGATGTCGTGCTGGTGCCGATGCTGGCCTTCGACGCGGCCTGCCGGCGCATCGGCTATGGCGCCGGTTTCTATGATCGCACCATCGCTAAGATGAAGGCCGGCGGCGATGTGCGAACGATCGGGATCGCCTATGCCGACCAGCAGGTCGACGAGATCCCGGTCGACGAGACCGATCAGCTGTTGGACCTGGTCGTGACCGAACGCTCGGTCCTCCGGCCAGAGGGCTGACCCGATCCATGCGCATCCTGTTCCTTGGCGACATCGTCGGCCGATCCGGACGCCGGGCGGTGCTCGAGCAGCTTCCGGCGCTCAGGCGCCGCCTCGACGCCGACTTCGTCATCATCAACGGCGAGAACGCCGCCGGCGGCTTCGGGATCACCAGCAAGATCGCCGGCGAGCTGTACGAGGCCGGCGCCGATTGCCTGACCACCGGCAACCATGTCTGGGACCAGCGCGAGCTGATCGCCGAGATCGACGGTGATCACCGCCTGCTGCGGCCGCTCAATTACCCCGAGGGCACGCCCGGGCGCGGGGTCACCATGCTGGAGGCGCGCGGCGGCCGCCGGGTGATGGTGATCAATGCCATGGCGCGGCTGTTCATGGATCCGCTGGACGACCCCTTCGCCGCCGTCGACCAGGCGGTGTCGGAGGTGGCGATGCCCGGCGACGCCGACGCCATCGTGCTGGATTTCCATGGCGAGGCGACCAGCGAGAAGATGTCCATGGGCCATTTCCTGGATGGCCGGGCGACCCTGGTGGTCGGTACCCACAGCCATGTGCCGACGGCCGATGCCCAGATCCTGTCCGGCGGCACCGCCTACCAGACCGATGCCGGCATGTGCGGCGACTACGACAGCGTCATCGGCATGAAGAAGCAGGCGGCCATGGCCCGATTCGTCACCAAGATGCCCGGCGAGCGTCTGACGCCGGCCGAGTCGACGGCGACGATCTGCGGGCTGGTGGTCGATACCGACGAGACGACCGGTCTCGCGACCCGGATCGCGCCGCTCAGGCTGGGCGGCCGGCTGATGCCGGAATGGCCGGATTTCGGGCTGCCCGAGGGGAACGGCTAGACCCCCCGGATTCGGCGGAAAATAGCGAATTCCCCATGCCGCAAAGTCGTCATATTGCGTTGATAGGCACGCCGTTGCGATAACCGGCCTGTCGCGATGCCGGGCGGTCGCCACCGCGGGCGGGCGCGGTTCCGGCAAATCGACGGATCACGACAAGACGGCGAGGTGGGGCGTCGGTATGGCCGGCCATTCACAATTCAAGAACATCATGCACCGCAAGGGCGCGCAGGACGCCAAGCGCGCCAAGGTGTTCACCAAGCTCATCCGCGAGATCACGGTGGCGGCCAAGTCCGGCATGCCGGACCCGGACATGAACCCGCGCCTGCGCGCCGCCATCGCGGCCGCCAAGGCCGCCAACATGCCCAAGGACAACATCGACCGGGCGGTCAAGAAGGCGGTCGGCGGCGACGACGACACCGATTACTCGGAGATCCGCTACGAGGGGTACGGGCCGGCCGGCGTCGCGGTCATCGTCGAGGCCCTGACCGACAACCGCAACCGGACGGCCGCCGAGGTACGCGCCACATTCGGCAAGTTCGGCGGCAGCCTGGGCGAGACCAATTCGGTCAGCTTCATGTTCAACCGGGTCGCGGAGGTGACCTACCCGGCCGATGCCGCCAGCGCGGACGACATGTTCGAGGCGGCGCTGGAGGCCGGGGCCGAGAACGTGGAAACCGACAGCGAGGCGCACACGGTGACCGCGGCGGTGGACGATTTCAGCGCCGTGCGCGATGCGCTGGAGGAGCGGTTCGGGCCACCTGCGACGGCCGGGCTGGTCTGGCGGCCGGTCAGCACGGTGTCGCTGGACGAAGACTCCGCATCGACGCTGCTGAAGCTGCTCGATGCCCTGGAGGACAATGACGACGTGCAGGGTGTTTCGGCCAATTTCGACATTTCCGAAGAGGTCATGGCTCGGCTGACAGCCTAGGGATTGTCCCTGGGATCGTACGCAAGGGAGGGCGTTCGAATGAGGGTGCTGGGCCTCGATCCAGGATTAAGGCACACCGGTTGGGGCGTCATCGACGTCTCCGGCAACCGGCTGGCGCATGTGGCAGACGGGACCGTCAACTCCTCGCCCAAGGCGCCTCTGCATGAGCGGCTGGTGGAACTGCATGACGGGCTGGCGGCGATCATCGACCGGCTGGCGCCCAGCGAGGCGGCGGTCGAGGAAACCTTCGTCAACAAGAACCCGACGTCGACCCTGAAGCTCGGGCTGGCGCGCGGCGTCGTGCTGCTGGTTCCGGCCCGGGCCGGCCTGGCGGTGGCGGAATACGGCGCCAACCACATCAAGAAATCCGTGGTCGGGGCCGGACATGCCGACAAGCTGCAGGTCCAGGCCATGGTCGGCATGCTGTTGCCCGGCATCCGGATCTCGTCGACGGATGCGGCCGACGCCCTGGCGGTCGCCATCTGCCATGCCCATCACCGGCAGACCCAGCAGGCCTTTGACCGACCGGCGGCGCACGGCGCGGCGATCGGAGGTGGCGCGTGATCGCCAAGCTGACCGGGCTGGTCGACAGCATCGCCGCCGATGGTTGCGTCATCGACGTGAACGGCGTCGGCTACATGGCCTTCGCATCGCGCCGAACGCTCGGCCGACTCGCCGTCGGTCAGCCGGCGGTGCTGCAAGTCGAGACCCATGTTCGCGAGGACCACATCCACCTCTACGGCTTCATCGACACCGCAGAGCGCGACTGGTTCCGTCTGCTGACCGGCGTGCAGGGGGTCGGCGGGCGGGTGGCGCTGGCGATCCTGGGCGTGCTCGACCCCGACCGACTGTCGCTCGCCATCGTCGCCCAGGACAAGGCGCTGCTGACCCAGGCCGACGGCGTCGGCCCGAAACTGGCCGGCCGCATCGTCTCCGAGCTCAAGGACAAGGCCGGGGCCGGGCCGTTGAGCGCGCCGATGCCGGGCGCCGCTCCCGTCGCGGCCGTGGGCGAGGCCGAGACCGGCGGGCCGTCGGCGGACGCCATCTCCGCCCTGATCAATCTCGGTTATGGGCGCAGCGACGCGGTCGGCGCCGTGGCCGCCGCCGCCCGCCAGATCGGCGATAACCCGGCGGTCGAGACCCTGATCCCGGCGGCCCTCAAGGAGCTCGCCCGATGAACGATGGCCCGATGAACGATGGCCGGGTGATCGACGGGCGGCCGATGTCGGAGGACGACGCGGACCGATCGCTGCGCCCGCAATCGCTGGCGGAATTCGTCGGCCAGAGGAAGGCGCGGGAAAACCTCTCGGTGTTCATCGAGGCGGCCCGCACCCGGCGCGAGGCCCTCGACCATGTGCTGCTCTACGGCCCCCCGGGCCTTGGCAAGACCACATTGTCGAACATCATCAGCCGCGAGCTGGGCGTTGGTTTCCGGGCGACTTCGGGTCCGGTCATCGTCCGCGCCGGGGACCTGGCGGCAATCCTCACCAATCTCCAGCCGCACGATGTCCTTTTTATCGACGAAATTCACCGGCTAAATCCGGCGGTCGAGGAGATTCTCTATCCGGCGATGGAGGACTTCCAGCTTGACCTGATGATCGGTGAGGGACCGGCGGCGCGTTCGGTCCGGATCGATTTGCCGCACTTCACGCTGATCGGCGCGACCACCCGGTCGGGACTGATCACCACCCCATTGCGGGAACGCTTCGGCATCCCGCTGCGGCTGAATTACTACGAGAGCGACGAGCTGGAACAGATCGTGATACGCGGCGCCCGCATACTGGACTGCCCGCTGGCCCCCGACGGCGCCGCGGAGATCGCCAAGCGCGCCCGTGGCACGCCGCGCGTCGCCGGCCGGCTGTTGCGCCGGGTCCGCGATTTCGCCGCCGTGCATGGGGTGGCGTCGATCGACCGTGCGACCGCCGACCAGTCGCTTCAGCGCCTGGAGGTCGACGAGCTCGGGTTGGACGCCATGGATCGCCGCTATCTCGGCGTGATCGCCGAGCACTACGGCGGCGGGCCGGTCGGCGTCGACACCCTTTCGGCGGCGCTGTCAGAGCAGCGCGATGTGCTGGAGGATGTGATCGAGCCGTTCCTGATCCAGCAGGGCCTGCTGCAGCGCACGCCGCGCGGCCGCATGCTGGCGGAGCGCGGCTACCGCCATCTCGGCCTGGACGCGCCGGAGGCGATCCAGGCGCAGCTCGATCTGCTGGCCGGCTCGCCCGGCGCGGAGGAGGAGGCCGGCGGTGGCTGACATGACCGGCGTCATCACCCGGGACGGGCATGTCTTCCCGGTCCGGGTCTATTACGAGGACACCGATGCCGGCGGGCTGGTCTATCACGCCAGCTATCTGCGCTTTGCCGAGCGGGCCCGCACCGAGGCGCTGCGCCATGCCGGCACCGAGCAGGGCCAGCTGCTGGCCGAGACCGGCCTCGGCTTCGTGGTGCGCCGCATGGAGATCGACTTCCGCGCGCCGGCGGTGCTGGACGACCTGCTGGAGGTGGTCACGCGGCTGTCGGATATCGGCGGCGCCAGCCTGCGCGCCGAGCAGACCATCCGCCGGGCCGGCGCCACCCTGGTGCACATGCTTTTGAAACTCGCCTGCATCGACCGGCAGGGGCGTCCCGCCCGCATGCCGGGCCCGGTGCGGTCCGCCCTGCAAAACCTGACCTAACTTCGAGACGAGACACCGAGATGGATCCGAACGCTCTCGCGCAAGTGCAGCTTCCCGGATCGGCCGGGGCCATGGACCTCAGCCTCTGGGGACTGTTCCTCACCTCCGACATCGTCGTGAAGGTGGTCATCATCATGCTGTTGCTGGCCTCGGTCTGGTGCTGGGCCATCATCTTCGCGAAGTGGCGCGCGGTCCGGCGGCTGAACCACCGGGCCGACGACTTCGAGGAGACCTTCTGGTCCGGAGGCTCGCTCGAGGACCTCTACGACCGGGTGGCCGATGCGCCCCATGATCCGATGGCCTCGCTGTTCGGCGCCGGCATGAAGGAGTGGCGTCATGCCATGAGCCGCAGCCTGGCGTCGACCTCGCAGATGCGCGCGGCCCTGCAGCAGCGCATCGAGCGGGTCATGCAGGTCAGCCACGCGCGCGAGATGGCCAGGCTCGAGCGGTATATGACCTTCCTCGCATCGGTCGGCTCGACGGCGCCCTTCATCGGCCTGTTCGGCACCGTCTGGGGCATCATGAACGCCTTCACCTCGATCGCCGAATCCGCCAACACCAGCCTGGCGGTGGTGGCGCCGGGCATCGCCGAGGCGCTGTTCGCCACCGCGCTCGGCCTGTTCGCGGCGATCCCGGCCTCGGCCTTCTTCAACAAGTTCGCCAACGACCTCGGACGCTACTCCGACCGTCTCGACAACTTCGCCGGCGAGTTCTCGGCGATCCTCTCGCGGCACATGGAAGAGAGGAGCTGATCGATGGGACTGGTCGTCCAAGGACGGGGCCTGCGCGGGCGCAGCAAGCGCGCCGCCTATCGGCCGCTGGCCGAGATCAACGTGACGCCCTTCGTCGACGTCATGCTGGTGCTGCTGATCGTCTTCATGGTGACGGCGCCGCTGCTGACCGTCGGCGTGCCCGTCGACCTGCCCAAGACCCAGGCCCAGAACATCAGCGATCCCGACGATCCGTTGATCATCTCGGTGAACGCCGGCGGCGACGTCTTCGTCCAGGAAAGCCAGGTCGAACTGGCCAATCTGGTGCCGTTGCTGATCGCCATCACCGATGCCAACCCCGAGGCGAGGATCTATGTCCGTGGCGACCGGGCGATCCAGTACGGCCGGATCATGGAGGTCATGGGGTCGGTGAACGCCGCCGGCTTCACCCGCGTGGCGCTGGTCGCCGAACTGCCGCAGGGTTCCGGCGGCTGATCCGACGATGCGGACCGGATTCATCATATCGCTGCTGCTGCACAGCGCGGTCATTCTGATCGCGATTGTCGGCCTGCCGCACTTCAATGGTGATACCGATCCGATCCCCGCGGCGATCCCGGTGTCGGTGATCAGCGAGGCCGACCTGGCGCGGCTGGACGTCCTGCCCTCGGAGCCGGCGACCCTGATCGAGGCGCCGCAGATCGAAATGCCTGCCGAGCCGCCGCCACCGGTGGAGACCGAGCTTGCGGCGCTGCCGCCGACCCCGGTCGAGCGGCCGGAACCGCCGCCGCCGGCTCCGGAACTGCCGGAGATGCGCGAGCCCGAGCCGCCGCCCGAGGCACAGCTGGCGCCGGAGCCGGAACTGCCCGCCCCGCCACCGCCGCCACCGCCGGAGCCGGTGGCGCTTGCCGAACCCGAGCCCGAACCGGACTCCGAGCCGGAACCCGAACCCGAGCCGGAACCCGAGCCGGAGCCGGAGCCGGAGCCGGAACCCGAGCCGGAGCCGGAGCAGCCGCCGGAGGTCACCGAGGATCCCGAGCCGATCACCCAGCTGGCCGAGGATGTGCCGCCGGAGACGGTGGCGGCCGAGGACCCGCCGGAGACTCAACTCGCTGCATTGCCGACCCCACCATTGCCGCAACGCCGCCCCGAGCCGCCGCCGACCGAGGCGGAGGAGGATGAGGAAGAACCGAGCACGTTCGGGTCGCTGTTGAGCAGCTTGGCAAGCGGACAGGTCCAGCCGAACCGGGCGCGTGGGCCAAGCCGCCTGCCGCAGGCGCTCGAGGAGGCGGTGCGCGAGGCGATCCATGAATGCTGGAACTTCGATGCTGGCGCACCGGGTGCGCGCGAGTTGGTGGTGGAGATCGACGTGCGCATGCGGCCGGATGGCACCGTCCTGGACGCCAGGGCCGTCGATAGCGGGCGCTATGAGTCAGATCGGGCGTTTCGATCGGCCGCCAACTACGCGCTTCGCGCGGTCATGAATCCCCGCTGCCAACCTTTTCCGCTGGTCGGATCGGAGCTGCCATTCGACGAGTGGCGGGAGATGCGGGTGAATTTTGATCCGAGAGAGCTCCTCTTTTAGGGACATAAGAATGGTCAAGATGCCTGGGAGTCCGTCAATGAAAGTGCAGCGGTTGCGCACCCTCACCGTTCCGCTTGCGGCCTGGCTAATCGTGGCGTTCGCCTTCCCGGGTGTCGCCTCGGCGCAGATCGTCATCGACATCACCAATCCGAATTTGGAGCCCCTGCCGATCGCGGTTCCCGTGTTCCACGGCGTGGAACCGACCGAGGTTCAGGTCGCCCAGGATCTGGCGTCGGTGATTACCGCCGACCTGGAGCGCTCCGGCCTGTTCTCCGCGATCAATCCGGCCGCCTTCATCCAGAGCCCGGAGGCGCTGCAGAGCGGTCCCAATTTTTCGGAATGGCGGATCATCAACGCGGAGGCGCTGGTCGGCGGCTCGGTGCAGACCCAGTCCGACGGCCGCCTCAGGGTCGAATTTCGGCTCTGGGACGTGATCTCCGAGAGGCAGATGGCGGGCCTGGCCTATTTCACGACACCCGACAATTGGCGCCGGGTCGCCCACATCATCGCCGATTCGGTGTTCAAGGAGATCACCGGCGAAGAGGGGTATTTCGACACCCAGCTGGTCTACATCGCGGAATCCGGGCCGCTGGACCAGCGCATCAAGCGGCTGGCGATCATGGACCAGGACGGCGAGAACCATCGCTACCTGACCGATGGCAACACGCTGGTGCTGACCCCGCGCTTTTCGCCGACCGCGCTGGAGATCACCTACCTCGCCTATTACAACGATCTGCCGCGGGTCTATCTCTACAACATCGAGACCGGCCGCCAGGAGGTGCTGGGCGACTTCCCCGGCATGACCTTCGCGCCGCGGTTCACCCCGGACGGCAACCGGGTGATCATGAGCCTGTCGACGGACGGCAATTCCGACATCTACATCATGGATCTCAGGACCCGCGACGTGCGGCGGCTGACCTACGACACCGGCATCGACACCTCCGGTTCGTTCTCGCCGGACGGGACTCAGATCGTGTTCGAATCCGACCGTGGCGGGTCGCAGCAGATCTACACCATGCGGGCCGACGGCTCCGAGGTCACCCGCATCAGCTTCGGCGACGGCCGCTACGGAGCCCCGGTCTGGTCGCCGCGCGGCGATCTCATCGCCTTCACCAAGATCCTGGCCGGGCGCTTCTACATCGGCATCATGCGGCCCGACGGCACCGGCGAGCGACTGCTGGCCGACGCGTTCCATGCCGAAGGCCCGACCTGGGCGCCGAACGGCCGCGTGCTGATCTATTTCTCGGAGATCCCGTCCGGCCCCGACGGCTCGGCGCGGGTCTCCACCCTGCACGCCGTCGACCTCACGGGGCAGCACCAGTGGACGATCCCGACACCGGTCGGCGGGTCCGATCCGGCGTGGTCGCCGCTCATTCCTTAACGCCGCGAACAGACATCGCGCCGATGCCCGGACCGGGTGCGGCACCCGCGCCGCGCCACTTTCCGGGAAGCCGTAAACACTCAGTTAACGGTATCGGACGATTATCCCGAAAGTCGGATGCCTCTATGCCAGACCTCACCGAAGAGTTGTAGGGGGTAAGTAATGCGTACCAAGATCGTTTCCCTGTTCGCCGCCGTCCTTCTGGTCGCTGCCTGCGAAAGCGGCGGCAGCCAGGACCCCATGGTCAGTGGCGACTCCAGTCGGATGACCCAGGAGGGCGATGACGTCCGCCCTGGTTCGCCTCAGGACTTCCTGGTCAATGTCGGCGACCGGGTGTTCTTCGGCTATGACCGCTATGACCTGACCCGGGCGGCGCGGGCGACGCTGGAGCGTCAGGCCGAATGGCTGCAGCGCTACCCGAATCGGCGCCTCGTCATCGAGGGCCACGCCGATGAGCGCGGCACCCGCGAGTACAACATCGCCCTCGGCGAGCGGCGGGCCGCCACCGTCCGCAGCTATCTGGTGTCCCAGGGCGTCAGCCCGAGCCGCCTGTCGACCATCAGCTACGGCAAGGAGCAGCCGGCCGTCCTCGGTGCGACCGAGGCCGCGTGGGCGCAGAACCGCCGTGGTGTGACGGTCGTCAACTAGACCGACTTCCGGTTCCGACGCCCACGCCGGCATCCGCCGGGCGGCCCGAATCGAATTCGGGTGCGCCCGGTCGGAGCGACCGGCGTGGGCGTCGCGGACCGATCCTGTGACGATTTCTGTGATATTTCGGGGCCGGGACGTGTCCGGGGGCCCACGCCGTCGCCGTTGCGCACGCCGTCGCCATGGATCGGGGTGCGGGTCAGTCGCGGCCGCGCGGACTGGCTCATAAGGCTCTGATCTTTCTGTTGTAAATCCGCTCTCCCATCGCCTTGCCGTCTACGCCGTTGCCGCCTCGAGGCGGCGATCAGGAGGCCTCCCGCGAGGGTGAAACCGTGGCGTCCGGCTGCGGATTCAACGGCCTTCGCAGTCCCTTGATTCCATAATGTCGCCACAATATATTGGCGCCAATCTTTTGGCGGAGTAGCGCTCTGGGGCTGTCCCGCGCGCCGGGAGGCGCAACACCGAGTTACCGGAATCCGCCGCTCATCCCGATCGGCGGATGCTTCCATGCAAAACCTCATCACCGTGTTGCCAGGGGGTTTCTGAGATGCGTTTGAAAATTGTTTCCTTGTTTGCCGCTGTCCTGATGGTTGCTGCCTGCGAGTCCGACGAGACCATGGTCAGCAACGAGGGGTCCACCACCACCGGTACCGAAGTCAGTGCCGGTCGAGTCGATCCGGGGTCCCCGGAAGATTTCCTGGTGAACGTCGGCGATCGGGTCTTCTTCGGTTTCGACCGCTATGACCTGACCGCGGCGGCGCGCGCGACCCTTGAGCGTCAGGCCCAGTGGCTGCAGCGCTATCCGAACCGGCGCATCGTCGTCGAAGGCCACGCCGATGAGCGCGGCACCCGCGAGTACAACCTGGCGCTCGGCGAGCGGCGGGCCAACGCGGTCAAGAATTACCTGGTGGCCGTTGGCGTGAGCCCGAGCCGCGTGACCACCATCAGCTACGGCAAGGAGCAGCCGGCCGTTCTCGGCGCGACCGAGGCCGCCTGGGCCCAGAACCGCCGCGGCGTGACGGTCGTCAACTAGGACCCCCGCCCTCCCGGCGGAAACGCCAGCGGCTTCGGCCGCGAAATTCGGCGCCGCTCTCGTCGTCCCAGCGCAGCTGTGGACCGGCGCGAGCGGCGTCTTATTTTTGCCCGGTTGGCTTTGGATCGTTCTGCCCGAGCGGCGATGCACCAACTTGGCGTTGCCGGTGTCGGCGGCGGTGATTTGGCGGCTGCCCGGTCGCCGTCGCTCCGAGCGTAGCGCATGATTGTGGGGGACAGGATGCGTCTTGTAAGGCTTTCACTGCCGGCTCTGCTGTGCCTCCTCGCGGCTTGCGGCACTTCGGGAACGTCCACCCAGGGTGATCTCTCGGACAGCGCCACCGACCCGGTCGCGCTCGGCCCCAGGGGCGACGTGACCGCAGTGACGGAACTGCCCGAAGCGCCGGGGTCGCCCGGGGATTTCCAGGCCTTCGCCGGCGATCGCGTCTTCTTCGCGGTCGACCGCTATGACCTGACCGAGGCGGCGCGCCTGACACTGGAACGCCAGGCGGAATGGCTGCAACGGTATCCCTCCCGGTCCATCGTGGTTCAGGGGCATGCCGATGAGCGCGGCACGCGCGAGTACAATCTGGCGCTCGGCGACCGGCGCGCAAATGCCGTGCGCAACTTCCTGGTCGCGGTCGGGGTCGACCCCAGCCGCGTCACCACGGTGAGCTTCGGCAAGGAACAGCCCGTCGCCCTCGGCGCCAACGAGGTCGCCTGGGCGCAGAACCGCCGCGGCGTGACGATCGTCGACTGAGGCGCCGGGCAGAGGCCCCGGGGCCGATTGCCGCAACCGTCTGGAAACTCTGGCGAAGCGCCTTAATTTCGCCGGTTTGCCTAGCCATCGTGGAAGGCGATCGCCGCCGCCCGGGGCGTCGTTTTTGCGCGTCGATCCATGGGGATTGGTTCAGATGTCAGCCATTGCTTTTAAACGTCTCAAGACCGGCCGGGAAGGCCGACTGACGGGCCCGGTTCGCATCGCGGCGGTGGCTGGCCTGGCATTGGCCATGCTGTCGCCGCTGCCGGCGGCGGCCCAGCTCAGCGACACGGAATCGTTGATCAACCGGTTGATCCGACTGGAGCGCGAGGTCCAGACGCTGAACCTTCAGGTCTATCGCGGCGAGCCGGCCCCGGCGGCCGAACCGGGAACGGCGGCGCCGGTTCCCGAGGGTTTTGCAGCCCAGTTCGAGGTCCGGCTGGCACAGATCGAGCGGCAGCTGCGCGAACTGACCGGCCGGGTGGAGCAGTCGCAGTTCCAGGCCCGCCAATTGACCGACCGCCTGGACCGCGCCCTGATCGACATCGAATACCGTCTCACGCTGCTCGAGGGGGGCGAACCGCCGGAGCCCGGCGTGATCCCCTATGCGACATCCGACAGCGGTGCCGTTCCGGCGCCGGAGGCCGGCGCGCCGACCCAGCTTTCGGCGGCGGACGCGGCCGGCGCCGAGGCGACCGCCGCGTCCGGCACCCCCGGTGCCCTGACCGAGCTGGAACTGGAGGCCGAACCGGTGCCCGCCGCGGCGCAGGAGCCGATCGCCCAGACCGCAGAGGCCGAAGGTGGCGCCCCGGAGACGCCGCAGCTTGCCGCCGCCTCACCGGCGACCGTCCAGTTGCCGGACGGCGATGCCGCCACGCAGTATGACTATGCCTACGGGCTGCTGGCCCAGGGCGATTACGATCGGGCCGAGCAGGCGCTGGTCATGTTCGCGGACGCAAATCCGGACCACCCGCTGACCAGCAATGCCCGTTACTGGCTCGGCGAGACGTACTATGTGCGCGGCCGATACGACGATGCGGCGATCGCATTCGCCCAGGGCTACCAGTCCTTCCCGGACGGCGCCAAGGCCGTCGACAGCCTGCTGAAACTGGGCATGGCCCTGGCGGCGGCCGGCAACCGTGACGATGCCTGCCTGACGCTGAACCAGCTCGATGTCGAGTTCCCCAACGCCCCGACCGGGATCAAGCGCCGGGCGACGCAAGAGCGCAGCCGCCTGCAGTGCATTTGACCGGCTCATTGCGGCCGGTCCGCGATCTTGTAGGCCATGCCGGTCGCTGACCCGAAAGCTGACGGTACCCCCCTAAACGACGGCGCATTCGCGCACGCCATGACTTCGCTGGGGCCATTCGAGCCCTCCCCCGAACTGGCCGTCGCGGTCTCCGGCGGGCCGGACAGCATGGCCCTGTGCCTTTTGGCCGATCGCTGGGCACGCGCAGCGGGCGGCTCGATCCTGGCTCTGACGGTGGACCACGGGCTGCGCGAGGAGTCCGCGAACGAGGCCGAGACGGTGGCCGGCTGGCTCGCCGCGCGCGGAATCCGCCACAGAGTCCTGACCTGGTGCCATCCCGGGGAGACGACTCCGTCGGGATCGATTCAGGCCGCCGCGCGGGACGCCCGGTACCGGCTCCTGGAACGGGCCTGCGAAGCGGCGGGCATTCTGCACCTGCTGCTGGCCCATACCCGCGACGATCAGGCCGAGACCGTTCTCCTGCGTCTCTCCAAGGGCAGCGGTGTCGACGGGCTCGCCGCCATGGCGGCGGTCCGCGAGACCGGCCGGGTCCGTCTGTTGCGGCCACTGCTCACCGTTTCCAAGCGAGACCTGCGGGCGACGTGCCGGCGGTTCGGACAGTCCTGGGTCGAGGACCCGTCCAACCTGGCGCAGCGCTTTGCCCGTGGCCGGCTGCGCCGGTCCGGGCAGGCGCTGGCGGCGGAAGGCCTGTCTGCGGACCGGCTTGCCGACACCGCGCGGCGGGCCGGCCGCGCCCGCGCCGCGCTGGAAGCGGCCACCGGGGCATGGCTGGGCCACGCCGCGTCGGTCTTTCCGGAGGGCTATGTCCGACTGGACCGGAACGCGCTGCTGCAGGCGCCGGACGAGATCGCCTTGCGGGGCCTGTCTCGTTGTCTGCTGGTGACTGGCGCCGGGCGCCATGCGCCGCGCCTCGACCGGCTGGAGCGGCTCTATGGGGCGCTCTGCAAGGACGGGCGGTTTGCCGGCAGCACCCTCGGTGGCTGCCGGGTGACCGCCGACCGCTCGGGCGATCTGCTGATCTGGCGCGAACCGGCGGCGACCGAGACGCTTGCCGTGCCGACCCGGCATGGTCGCTGGACCGCGCCGGTCGAATGGGACCGCCGGTTCCGCATCACGCCGCCCTCCGGCCGGTTGCCGGCCGGGCTGCAGATCCGGCGCTTGGGAGCGCCTGGACGGGCCGCTCTGCGGTCGACCGGGCTCGCCGCCGAGCGGGTGCCGTCGGGGACGCTGCTGTCGCTGCCCGGCATCTGGGACGGAGACACGCTGTTCGCGCTGCCAAAATTTGTCTCACTGCAACAGCGGACTAAATCCTGTAAGGTGGTCGTGTGTGGGGCAGAATTCGTTCCGTCGCGGCGGTTAACGGATCCGGCATTTGCGGTTGTTTAAGGCGTGCACCACATTATCTACAACACGGTTCGAGTTTTGAGAGGAACAGCCCGGCCGCGACGCACACGCGAAGCGACGACTGCTGGGTCGACGAGAGGCAACGGCCAGTGAACAATTTCGGCAAGAATCTCGCACTGTGGATCATCATTGGTCTGCTGCTTGTTGCGCTGTTCAACCTGTTCCAGCGCTCCGGCAGCACCGGCCCACAGGCGCAGACGAACTACAGCCAGTTCATCGAGGACGTCGAGGACGGCAAGGTCAAGGACGTCACGATCAAGGGCCAGCAGGTCACCGGCGAGTACACCACCGGCGGCGGCTTCTCGCTGTTCGTGCCGGACAACACCAATTTCGTGGAGCGTCTCGAGGCGGCGGGGGTCGAGATCAACGCGGTCCGCGACGACAGCAACTCGCCCTCGCTGTTCAGCATCCTGCTCGGCTGGTTCCCGATGCTGATCCTGATCGGCATCTGGGTGTTCTTCATGCGCCAGATGCAGGGCGGCGGCGGCAAGGCCATGGGCTTCGGCAAGTCGCGCGCCCGCATGCTGACCGAGCGCACCGGCCGGGTCACCTTCGACGATGTCGCCGGTGTCGACGAGGCCAAGCAGGAACTGGAAGAGGTCGTCGAGTTCCTGAAGGATCCGCAAAAGTTCCAGCGCCTGGGCGGCAAGATTCCCAAGGGTGTGCTGCTGGTCGGACCGCCGGGCACCGGCAAGACCCTGGTCGCCCGCGCCGTGGCCGGCGAGGCCAACGTGCCGTTCTTCACCATTTCCGGCTCCGACTTCGTCGAGATGTTCGTCGGCGTCGGCGCCAGCCGCGTCCGCGACATGTTCGACCAGGCGAAGAAGCAGGCGCCGTGCATCATCTTTATCGACGAACTCGATGCCGTCGGCCGCCATCGCGGCGCTGGCCTGGGCGGCGGTCAC